>Ga0126335_1001862_pt1 | contig 12235 bp, 6 predicted proteins | sample OlaspJWI45metaG_FD_108409 | JGI IMG/M metagenome (GOLD analysis project Ga0126335, IMG submission 108409) | Marine gutless worms symbiont microbial communities from Oahu, Hawaii - Olavius sp. 1 OAHU.JWI-45 metaG | ecosystem: Host-associated > Annelida > Digestive system > Unclassified | place...
CTGTCACACAGCATGTCCTCGAGTTGGGTGCCGAACTGGCAATGCTGGGCCAGCCGGCGCAGTTCTGCGATATATTCAACGATGGATTCCGCAGTACCCTGGGTTCGATTGTTGAAGTGGTACAGTTGCACCCGCTTGGATGGTGCTGGGTCATAGTGAGCCTTGAGGGCATTGATGATGTCGTCCAAAGATACCTCGGCCGGTGACTGTGGCGCCAGTAGGTCAACTGCACGGACGAAAACTGCAGCACCGACTAATGTCAGAAAGATATCACGCTTGCGATCGTCATCAGTGATGTCATGGGCACGAAAGAACAGCTTCGCGTGCTCGACATATCACGTGAACGTCGTTGACCCGTTCGGGTCAAAATGTTCTAGCGTTCCGTAGGTACGTCCTGTGATTCCCGCCTCCATTTCCTCGTCGCCAAAATGTGATGAACTGTAGTAGTTCAGTATAACAGTTTTATTTCCAGTAAGGCCATAACATAGAATGACTATATTATATATGGTCCTACTATAAAACACTGACAGTTTACCACGCCATGTGAGGTAGCGAAACTCCAGGAGTGCCCTTGTTTTTTTGTATTATTGTGCTTTTACGTTTAACATTTTATCCCAGCCTTAGACCCATGTTGTTAATGTGTGATAATGTGATAATGTAAGCACTGAATGGTTCAACTGGAAGGTCAGGGTGAGCACAAAAATGAGAACATATAACAGAGGTCTGGGTGAGTTCAAAGATAACTTGGTGTTATCCCGTCTATAGCTAGTCCCCTATCATTTTTCTTATTGCTTATTTTTAATGCAGCCATATCCTGAGCTATGATAGGGTTTACAGTCAGCTCGTCCCCAAGGCTAGCCTAACCCTATGCCCAACCTAAATGCTACTGAGTTCTAACGAGTTGACTGCCATGCTGTGATAGTACAGATTTTTGCTCATCTGAAATGCTAATTGTAACTGATAGTGCATGTGAAATGTTTCAACCAAGACTCTGATTAGCATGTCACTCACTTGTAAATAATTTTCCCTATAACACACTTGAGCAGAACAATAACATTTTTATTTGTGACCTACACTGAAGATTGTATTGTTGTTGCGTGTGATATTTTGCTTTGTATTGATTGTGTTCAGAAATTGAATGCCATTCAAGAGTTGCAGGCACTTCAAGCCATCTTGTCGTTCTTCATGAAGCAAAATAGCGATGCTTGTCGACAACTTGTGTTCAACATGATGTTTGGCACTTTGACGGAGAATGAAGTCAGGCTGTCATTGTTGTCAAAACTGGTTTCAATGTCAGTCGGTGTGCAGAACAGTGCTCTATTAAACTCATCTGCAGTCTGGATGCAGGTCATACTTGCATGTCTTTGTCAGAACTATAAAAAGATGTTTGCGGTAGATAACAGTTTTCATATTTTCTTTAAACTTTGCAACTAGGCTTTTTCAGCTGCAGAATTTTTTGTATTTTTTTCAGTCAGTATTAATGCACATTTTGTTGTCAGCATTGTCAGTGTTGATAGGCAGTGCTTTAATTGTTGATTTGGGCAACAGTAAATCAGCAGCCCAGCATATTTCTGCAATTATTTTATGTATTAATTATTTGGGGGATTGATTGTGAATTTGTTCACCCTTATAAATGTTGCCTTTTTCGGTCTGTTGAACAGGGTGTGACATAAAATCAGTCCTCTAAGAAAAATTAAATTTGTCAAAAACTACAAAACATATTTTGCTGTTTTTCATTGTTTAATGCAGTAGTAATTACCTATCATATATGTGAATTTCATCTAAATATTCTATCGAGAAATAAAACTATGGCTGTGAGAATCCAAAAGTGCACTACATTAAGTGAACAACAACTCAGGTAGGCCTGCAAATAATCGAATAACTATTTTCGTTGTAAAGCAAAATTGACAGAAGTGACAGCTTAACGCTACTAGCATCAGTTCACAGAGCATGTTCGAAATATCAAACGACTGTTTTAATGTGTGACTGAAGCCTTTTACGAAATGACATTACTGCTTCATCATTCCTGCCTTGTAACAGACTGGATCGAAAGCTCAACTGGCCTGTCAAGATTTGCTGCTATTTTTAACCAGGTTGTGCTGTATCTTGTTGGTTTAATACTCCACATCTAACTATGCTTTCTCCTTGACAAAGTGGAGCCCAAACGAAAAGTTTTATCCACGTTTGTGTACAACAGTTGAGGAAATACACACCACTTAGTTGCAAAAATGCAGTTTACACTTCAGATAGGAGTAACTTCTGTTTCCTACTGACTATAGTAACGAATTTTCAGAATCTGTACTAATATCTCTCAAAATTCTGAAAATTTCACTAATTTTAGTTATATATTTTCAGAGATATTTAACTTTTTTTAGAGGATTTTTTATGCTGCACTCTGTATATGCATCATGTGTGGTGTACTGCAGACTCAAGGTTGTAACTCAGTGGCTGTGAGGCAAATCATGTATGACATTGTAAGAGAGTACAGTGCGCTGTCATCTGGTGTGTCTGTTGAGAGTCTGATTCAACTAGTCTCAGTGTCCAGTCATTTCACATGCAACTTGCTTACAACTATTACTTGCACATATAGTCTATCAGGTGTGTCTTCAAGTGCCAGTGCTGCCAGTTATGTTATGTGTGTGTGTTCTCATGCTTGATGTTGTGGTGTGAAATGCTGTCTATTTATGTTGATTTAGCTATATTTTGTGCTGTATGTGACACTCAGTGCCTAGTGACTGTTAGCTTTTAGAGGGCTTTACAGATGTACTTACTTACATTCTTACTCATAGACTTGGCTAGAGTACTGTCTGATCACATGCAAACTGGTTGGTGTGTTCACGTCGTAATGAATTGTTCTGCTACTTCACGTTTTTATACGCCCATCTTAGGAGGGGAATATTATTTCATGACATTGTCCATCCAGTCCACGCGTCTCTCCATGCATCTTTCATCACTTTTGTTTCTAGCGGATACCTGGAGTTTCTTTGCATTATCCACATATATGGTGGGTTGTATAATGCCTGGCTTTGTTGTTGGCTTGGCTGGCAATGCACTTGCTGTGTGAATAGAAAAGCATTCAAAGTCACTCAGATGCAGTTTTGCACCAGAACAGTTTGTATACACTTCTGTTTGGTGTTTAGTAAAGAATTGAGATATGTCATGCTGTGCAGGTGACGTAAAGCCTGGAGGCAGGAAGCCATGTCTAACACAGCCATTGTTGGAGCTTGTCTGTGCCTGGTTGACAAGAGAACCAGAGCTATGTCTTGTGTCATTACATCACAGTCACACAACTGCTGCTGCTGCTGCTGGTGCAGTGGATTCCCAAAGACCAACTCTCTGGACGTCGCCCACCAAGCCAAACATGCAGACTGCCGTGCCTGGCCTTGTTAGATGGTGCTGTCAAGCTCCATTGGTAATATTTTTTATCACTTTCTTTATCCATTACTCTTATGAATTTAACTTCAGTTAGTTTATTAATTGTACAGTTTTATCATGCAGTTCTATGAGGTAAATATGGAGTTAGCCCATGATTCTGTTCATTATCGTGGTCAAAACTGCTGAGGTGTTGACAAAAGATTTGCATCATGAAGCATGCTCGTGAAATGATGGTGGAAGACTGGAGGCATGACAGTGTGCTAAAATTTTGTTGTTGGGAGTTTCTGAATGTATCACAAGACAGCACAGCACTTGACTGCATAATGCGTGTAGAAATGTAACTGACTTATAGCAGAAATTATCTACTATAACTGTCTTCTAATATTGTTAGTGTAACAATGCTGTTGACATGTTAGGTCACAAGTCGAACAACACAGAGTCATGACAACCCTGCTAATGATGATAACGATGAACGTTGGAGTTCAGTCTGGTCACAACTGCATCTGTTCACTCTACAGACTCTCTTGGCATTCTCATCTCTCCCGGGATCACAGCAGCTCGAGCTGATCACTCTAGCAGACATGAATCAGATTGTCAAGGATGTGGTAGCGTTGGCTCATGTGTCCCGTCATCAGCCTGATAGAGTGATGCTGGCTGTTGATAGACTTGTGCATGTCCTTCAGGTTGCACTCACAACTGGAGCATTCCGATGTAGTCTCGGTGAGGAAGTCTGCTGAGGCATTCCACCATTCCACTCACCAGTTCTTCTATGTCATCTTTCATTGTCTATCACTCTTTCACTGTAGCCTGAAAACTTACTTTTTCACATATCTTTTCCACCTTAGTTATTCTCACCCTCTTTTCTGGACTGACCTCACAGATTTTGGCTCACGTTTTAATGGTAATATTGGATTTATGTATGGTAGACTAAGTTGGCTGTAGTCACCTTAACAAGAGGCCAAAGTGATTTGGCAAAGGCTGCCCTGAATGACCCCCGCACAGTGAAGCCGAGTTGAGCCGCGTTACAGACTGACGGACAGACACTGCGCACATCCATAACAATAGTCTGCATCTCATGCATTCGATGCAGCCTAACAATGACACTGTCTGTCTGTCTGCCCTTTCAAGCATGTCGAACTCCTGCATGTCTTACTCTTTTTGAGCATATTGAAGACATTGCATTTTGTATAGCAGTATTTATTTAAATTTATTTATCTTATTTAGGCAGTGTGTGTGCATGTGCAATGGTTATATATTTTGTAGGAGATCTGCGCGGCATTTGTCAGTGTCTGCCGCCATGCAGGTCAGCTAACTGCACACTAGATTGAATTAATAAAGTTGGACTGCAAATTGTCTACTCATGGACAGTGGACACAGTGTCTTGACCTATACTGTGTCTAAAAATGTCCCGTATCTTAATTGGCTGTAACTTAACGAATGAAGACAGTTCCGGGTACTAACTGTGATGAATAGATTAATAGTGAAGACGTGACATGGCTACTGCGTGGCACTGGTGGTGTCATATACAACTTTTAGTGTCTGCTTTGTGCATACATGTTTTCCTGTTATCAGCAGGTTTCAATTTTATCTTGTGCAAAGGTATCATGATCTTATGATAAGTCATTTGGCTAATTTTTCACAGAAGTTACATTTAGAATAGAGCTCTGCATGGGGTGGCATTTTCTCTCTGCTCCTGCCCTGCGACGTTGCCCTGCGAGGCTCCCCCATCCCCCCTCACCAACACTGACCCCCGCCACAGCGCCGTAACGTGTAATCGCTGTCAGTCTCAGCAGTCAGCACTCAGCAGCATCCCGTGTACTGTAATGGTGGCTGCATGGCGGTGGGTCATTGCTCATTGTGCATAATTAGGCCGCGTTTCGGCGGGCAGGCTGGTTGACGACGTGGACTTGTGGAGATGCTGTCTCCATGCAGCATGACGTCATGGTGTGCCTGGCCCATCATGTAAAGCCCTGCCTGGCCCTGCGGTTTCCCCATGAAGTTCTGTACCCGAAACCACGGATCCCGGTATGCCCTGTATCTGTCCTTGCACCTGTGCACAGCGCTAGTTCAGAAGTCAGTGCATCGATACAATGCTTCCATGCAACGATTCCCCCGAGTCCCAAGACCAATCATTGTGTTCTGCACGACATTTTAATCCTGAATTCTACCACACAGTATTGTCTCGGTTGAAATTTAAGCTTTTTGTGTTAACAGGCTGCTGAAGATTGTTGAAAGTCAGCACTTGTCATATGCGCCGCCACCAATGCACAATGCTTCATGACATATTAGTGATCCGCTACTAGTGACAACAACCTGCCTACACTCTCAGACTGACATCTGTATTACAACTACTGAGCCATTGTCTGTGCGCCATTACTGTGTGCATTTCACAAATGTCAAACCATTCCAGTTTGCTTTGATATGTCGGGAATGTGCGAAGTACTATTACAGATGCTTCTTTTTTGTTGTTAGCAAATCTTAATCAGTCACAAAAATATCTTGGGTATCATCTACTTATTTTCATGAGCTTTGTGATGTAACTGCTGCATCTTTTCATTGTAATACCTCTTCGAGTTTTTAACAGTAAGTGTCAACATGTCCTCATTGGTGTTTCATACTTGTGAAAACACTCGACAAAAAAGACCAAACTTGTATTCACAAACAATTCCATTTATTCTAGTTCTTTTATCCAAAACATAACAGCATCAAGTAAGCCTCAGTAAGAACATTAAATATGGCCAAAGATATTCCCACACATAAGGTGCAAATGTTGCACAGCCTCATTCTGGTTACCTCAAATAGTTTACAAGAAATGTCAAACAAGCATTCTTTAATGACAAAAATTATGAGTGACTCGATGTCAAATGAAATTAAGTAATGAACACTATTTGTTAACACACATCATTAAATCAGCATGCCGGAGAATAAACAACTTTGTTTAAATGAACTTCACATAAGTATCACAGTGGTTTTCTGTTGACCAACGCCAGTACATTGGGTGGCATTTGCTATTGCGACGTGGCTGTGTGTCACGTTGATGTGTTGTGCCCAAACGACCGAGTTTGGGCACATCATGCAATCTTCACCAGATTGTAGCCCAGCCAACATGAACCCAATAGCTCGAGGGCATCAGATGGGAGAAAATCAGTCATTCACCAGAGGGCAGCATAGGGCAATTTGTCAGCAATAGCTGGCCTTGTTGTTACTAGTTAACCATGCGTTAATACAGCATTAATGCACATTTATTGCTGGCAGAAAAATCGGTAATAAAGTGGCTTGTTTTGGTTATTTGTCCTACTCAGTGCTACAACTGGTGTCAAATCTGGCAGAAAAGATCAGCCTGTATTTGCAGATTTCCCTAGAAGTCGCAAGAAATGGAAGGTCACAGAAACAGTTAGTTATTAAACTGTGTCTGAGGGGAGCACAAACCTGTGCGCTTGCGACCGTGACATTGAGTTTAATCCCATGACCTTGAAACTAAAGGTGTCCTAGATATTCTAAAGATGTACCTTTTCACTGAAAATGAAGCGCTAGCTTAAGGCATTCAGAACTTAGAACTTGAACTGAAAAAATTCTAAATTATGTCTCAATGTAAAATGTCAAAAGCTCCAAATTACTCTGAGATCTTAATAGACATTCTGATCAAGCCCCAGCAATTTCCGACCAGTTTTTGAGTTGCACGCTACTGCTTTTTCGCAGCAGAGACCTTGACCTTGACCTCCGATCCATAACCTTGTAACTGAACCATGACCTAGATATTCTTAAGATGTAAATCCATACCGAAAATGGTGTTGCTAGGTAAAGCCATTCAAAAGGTATAGCCTGAGCTGAAAAAAATACGAAAATAACTCTCAAGTTCCTTACAAGTTACACCAATTTCCGACCAGTGGTTTCTGCAGACAGACAGATGCCGGAAAAAAACTTCCGATTGTTTTATTGAATAATGATACTGCAGGTTTGCATAGTTTGTCAGAGCATTAAAATTTTCAACGTCATGTTTTTCAATCACGATTAATTCCTTAATGCATGAACCTGACAGCCCTAGTTTCTATAGAATGCAGCAATATAAAGATTACGTCTAGGTTGGTTGGCAGAATAGTACATATGTGATGCGTTGTACTAAAACAGCAATTATTACATGCATGATAGACAGCTATACATACTCCAAACTCTAGGATAAAAGGATAAGCTGCAACATACCTAACATACCAGGAAAATTTATTGCCGGGCATCAATATCACATTGCAACAACATACAGGTGTATTTCAGTATCAAAATGTATATCTCGAATTTTTATGCTTTGGACATATGAATACAATGTGACAAGCCAGTACATATATACAGTTTACCAGTAAATGCTCAATAACTAAAATTTAAGCGAATAACATCTGAATTTAACTATATTAAACATTCACTGTACATGTTTAGAACAATCTTATTACATTAAAATAAGGTCTGAACTACTCTGTGGCATGAAGTTTGAATCACGGTGGTTTTAATAGTGCGTATAGGAGACATTACATTTGGACCAGGTTTTATGCTAAAGTGTCCCCTAGACCTGCTAACTGTTGTGATAATACCTTTCATTTTTGAAAAGCAAGTGGTGACATAAAAGCAGCATCTCAACTCTACATCGGGTAAATAACAAAGGGCCAAATTCACAAACGATGTCGTAAAATCAATCCTAATATGTCATATGATCATCTAATGACATAAGTTATGATGCTGTAAGATGATCATATGACGTTACAGGTCATTTCACAAAAATTGTCGTAAGTACTCGTAAGATTTTCGTGAGTTTTCCACCGTGGTGAGTTATCACCAAAAGCTACTAGTTAGAACAGCAACTGTGATCATCAGCGGATAGGAAATGGCAGCTGATGTAATATTCAGTTATTAAGTATGTAAGCAAACATAAAATCAGATGCAAGTGTTTATCTATAACATGGCATTCAACACTAACAAATTAGGGAAGCCAAAATAATTCTGTGAATCAGTCTGGCAGGTAGGGTGAAATGTCTTTGTTGCACACTGCATTGACTGATGTTGATAAATGTACAATATCAGTTGGCCAAAAACGTGATTAGTTGGACCGTTGGATTTCTCTGATGCAATGACATCAGTGTTTAGGCAATTCCACATATTATTTTGTGTGAATGTTTTTCTGTCGATTTACAGCACCACCAGTTGTCATAAGACATCCAAGAGGTGATCATAACGTTTTGTCAGAATAGCGGTTATATGATTATTGTACATGTTTTGTGAATTAGTGATTCTCTCATACGACTGTCACAGGATATGACGTCATAAAATCGTTTGTGAATTTGGCCCAAGGATCTTAGCTATTGAACTACACTTACGTTATTCATCCCCAGATTTTTCTCCAACTTGACCAACAATAATTAGTAATTTAACTTTCATTAGTAAATCTGCCACTAGTCAACTTTCACAACAAGCATTATATTTACTAAATGTGTATTTCATACACTCGGAATGAATCAATTCAATTATGGCTCGGGCTCTCATTAGAAAACCTAAGTGTCCCCCAGACCTGCTAACTGTTATGAGAAGTGGCATTCTGGCAGGAAAAAGGCAAGGTAGTAACTTAATAAGTATGGGAGACATTACACTTGGTCAGGTTTATGGCTAATGTGCAATGCTGGCTTTAAACAGTACAGCATAAAGTTAGTTTTATATTTTATTGGGCATACAACACAGGCTGTGAAACAACTGTATCATGACTGTAATTGACTGTCCTTGGGTCTTAATGTAAGGGCACACTACAAGTATTGTCATGTGTCATGCAAGGAGGCCCCACTACCTAACAAATGCCAGTTACATGCATGCTGTTGATAGAGAATGACTCTAGGTTACGAAGCTGTGAAGTCAAATCTATACAAAGTTGACCAAAATACTCAGACACCTATTTCTTTATATGGTTTCCTACATTTATGAAATAAGAGTATTCATAGACAGGCAGCTGGAAAGTGACAATCTGTTCAATTCTTAGGCTGCATCAAATGCCTGAGATGCAAGCAGGCTATTGATCATAGTGTCTGTCTGGCAGTCTGTCCGTCAGAGAGTCTGTCATACTGCAACTCGGCTTCACTGTGCGGGGTTCATGTTCATACAGTGCAGCCTTTGCCAAATCACTTTGGCCTCTTGTTGAATTTTTTAAACTGTGGCTAACTTTGTTCATCAACACAAACAAATACACAGCCCAACTATGAGCAACTCGGAAAGCGACTGATAACTGAAGCACTAAAACTGGAAACTGGAGTTTTAAAAATACTGTAACAATTGCATTATTGTAACTGCTGTTTATCAAACTTCCGCATGTATACCCAACCATTAAGTGCTAGACAAAACCTCACAAATCCACTCACACTATGTAATAACCACTGTATACATCAACATAGCACAGATACATTAAAGTGCATTGTCAGAAATAGTGTGAGTAATTAATGAGGAGGAAGGGGAGGTGGTGGAGGTGGGGCTGGTTCTTCAGTTGGTAATGGGGGAGGTGGCGGTGGTGGTACAGTGCTTGGTATTCCACTCACACGATATGTGGATGGAATATGAGTCCGTGACAGCCCAATATTATTTACTTGATTTGTTTGTGTCTGTGAAAGTCGTCCAGAGACAACAGACTGATGGCCATTGCCAAACTCTGAACGGAGTTTCTTTTCCATATGGGGTTTCACAGTGGAGCTGAAGTCTGCAGCTCGCTTACGAGAAACTTCAGCATGCGTGTGTGCAGAATGAGCTGCGTCGGTGTCTGGCCGTGAGTGTTTGTGATGGTGGTGGTGGTGACCGTGATGACGCCGATGATGATGATGATGGTGCCCACTCTCACTGCTACTACCGTGCTGGTATTCACCCGACACCTTGTCTTTACTCAGAACTAGTTTCACTCCTGTCGTCATACTAGGTGATACTACTGCATTGCCCAGTTTCTCCACTCTGCCGCTGCTGACGTTTAGCTTCAAACGAATGTGTTCCTGAGAATCGGACAGTGATGGGTTTTGTGATTCCAGTAATGGACTCGAGACATGTGATCTAATTTTTGTGGACTCAGAACTGTCATCAGCCTGTTTAACGATGGTTGGACTGCCACTGTGACTTGTACCAGTCAATGAAAGTTTCATTTTAAGTGGACTTGGCTGGCTGGAATTGCTTGGCCGTCTTCGTCGGCTTATTTCTGAAGCAGCTCTCTGATCTGTTGGATTTGGTTGTTTTGATGGAGACAACAGTGATGTGCTGCCTTCATGTCTTGTTGACCTTCGTCGTTCACGGCTATGTTGACCGTGCACTCTCTGTCGAGATCTGTTACTGGTGGTACTGTGTGTGCCATGGTGTCCATGACTGACAGACAGACTGCTGTTTGAACTCACTACAGTTGACGACACACCAGTTGCACTGCTGGTAAACACAGGTAACTCCAAACTGTAATCACCTCCGTGAACATGTTCTGGCTTCAAGATCGCACCCAGATCAATACTATCTGCTACAGGCACAGGAGTCACTTCACCGGCTTGCTGAGCACTGGGTACAGGCAATGCATGAGTTGATGCTACAGTGCTCGACCCATCAGCTGGCTGCGAGTCACTGACATGGAAAGACTCGAATATATTAGAAGGTCTCTGATTAGAGGCATCACCTATACCTCTACTTGTAGATGTTGGCAGATGTCCTCTGAGGGAAGTGTTTTGACCAGATGCAATATCACGGTTTGGTCCAAGCTTGAGATCTGTGTTGTGCGGTTTACACACGCTGTCATTAGTTGTTGGTTTCATGTCAGTTTTCACACCAAATTCATTACCTGACTGTTTGTTCCGTGGCTCCGATTTTACAATATCGGATTCAACTTTGTTAGCACTTAACACCAATTTGACATTTGCAGGACTAGACTTTGATGGCTCTTGCTCCATTTTAACAGGATTTAATTCAGTCTTGACAGCATCACGCTCTACTCGTTCACGTTCTCTACGCTGAAAGTACTGCTTGGTTGACATCGAGAGTGTACTGGATTCTGTTTTAATGCGCCTTAATGCAGGCTGACTCACTGGACTATCCACAGCTATTGGCGGCAATCGCTGGGTTGGATCAACAAGTGGAGCAGTTATCTTGCCAGAGGGCTCTTGACCAACTGTTGACGTTGACAATGTAGCAGCCGCAGCAGGCTGTGTGTTTATTCTATCATGATTAGTGAATCTATGGCTGGCTGTGCTGTTTACGGCTGTTGCCATCAACTTTTCTCGATCACGTTGCTCAGATGGTCGAGCAGTTGGCGGAACTGAAAATGGAGCAGACATGCACGTTGGAGGCACCGGTCGTTTGTCCCCATACTGATGCGAGAAATCCTTGTCTTCAAACTACATAAATCACACAGAAAAGTTTAATAAATCCAACTACTGAAATGTACAACCTACTCTATTCTGTTTTTAAGTTGCATCGCAACAGACGATCCCATAGCGTGGTGTATCAATGGTGACGTTGAAAATGCACGACCTGAAAATGACGAACAAAGAAAACTATGGGTCTGGAAAATGCAGGACTGGAAAATGGCGGACAAACTTTTAGCAAGCTATGAGCACAATTACGGGGTCTGGAAAATGCAGGAGTACAAGTCTAGTTGAGTTCAACCTACCCATACAGTGTACATCAAAGAAGCTGTACGCGATACACTTCAAAGTAGCACAGGCATGAGTACATTGAGTAGTCACCTACAACTGTTGATGTTTCGCACATCAGGCGCAACCGCAGCATTACGTACGTCGGTAATTATCACTAATTACTGCTGGCACATCGCTTATAAGGAATGCTGCAATCTGGTTGATCGCAAACGTCAAGAGTTCGC
>Ga0126335_1001863_pt1 | contig 12233 bp, 7 predicted proteins | sample OlaspJWI45metaG_FD_108409 | JGI IMG/M metagenome (GOLD analysis project Ga0126335, IMG submission 108409) | Marine gutless worms symbiont microbial communities from Oahu, Hawaii - Olavius sp. 1 OAHU.JWI-45 metaG | ecosystem: Host-associated > Annelida > Digestive system > Unclassified | place...
CCGACTGTGCAGCTTCTTGTATTTCTTCTTTTGCGTTTTCGTCAGTTTTCTGTCGGAGACCAGTTTGAGATGGAGTTCACAGACCTGGGCCTCATCATGCAGGAGACGGATGAGGACATACAAAGGTAGGTGGCTAGATCTGGCTTGGCGTTTTAATCTGTAGTGCCACCCTTCGACATCATTATTCGTGCGAACAGGGCGACGAAAGGCTGACCAAGTGGAGGGAGACCAGTCTGGCCGTTAGCATTGATAAAACTTTCTTGTCGCCGTTTTGGTCTGTCGCCGTTTTGACCATTCACTGTAAGACGCGAGTCTGTATCTCACAGTTATAATCTGGCTTTCCAATACGACAAATACAAATGCACATAAATAAACAGATCCATGTTTTATACTGTTCCAGTATGCATGCATTCAGCCAATAATTGGTGAACCAGCAAAAGTCAATCAACCAAGTGGTAAACGTATAGGACAATAACTGGATCCATTTCCTGCTTATTTCTCTCGAAAGACCTCACCCAAGGGACCGACTTCATCGATTATCTGACTATATTTTGTTGGATTTTACTGTTTTTGTTTCGGTTCATTCTTAAGTAATTTTCAATTTGATATGTGAAAAACTATGTTGAGAGAATGTCAAACATTGCATGACGTAGGCCTATCATATGGTAGCGTTGAAAAAACAACGTAGATTCTGTCTCTGAATCTAGCATTATGAGGCGACGCCCAGTACATCACATAGGTTAAACACTTTTGCAAGAATGTTAACAAAACAAGCCGGTAGACGACTGCGCTGGCGCCCTCCTCAGCCGATCAAAAACTGATAAACATTTTCTTGTCGCAGGTGGAAAGATTAGTAGGGTACAAACATGTTAACCTGACACCTGTCTACATGCAACGCCAGCCAATAAGTGACAAACCAGTAAGTGACGTCCTGTTCCATGACACACGATGTGGACAAATATACATGCATACATAGATGGGGACAGAAAGACTGTGAATAAGGGCTGCTTAGCCGTGCGCCAACCTATTGTTAGTTTTTGCTGTTTGACCTACCACAGCGCGATCGACCAACGACAGACGCAGGCGCATATAGGGCGCGTTCGTACGAGTTGTAGGCCTGACCTGGCGGGTGAATGATGGACACGTTGAAGACCGCTTTTTGATGAGGTTCATCGAAGCACGGAAACACCCGCCGAGCGTCGATCGCCTGTAGCTGCGACGCCAACACAAACCTACAGCGAAGTAATCACAAGCACCTGACACGATATATCGGCTATATTATCTTGCTTCTTCCTTTCTTCCCACTAATCCATAACTTGGTACGTTTCCTTCCTTGAGACGGTATTGAATGCTTATACTCGTAACCATTTTTTGACCACAACAATCACTTACGTTAACTCGAAACACATCATGTTGAGAAAACCGACCGAGTGAGTGAGAATATTATAAAGGCTAAACGTCCCACTCGACACATTACATGAAGATATACCAGTGTGCGAAACACTAAGACGGTAGCTCAAGCAGGGGCGGCGCCACGGTTTCGAGAGTAGGGGACAGTCTACGAGCGGGGGGGGGGGTAATTGCTGACGACTAGTGAAGTAAGACGCCCCTATATAAATCTACATCAAGATATTTTGTGTTATGTTAACGCTTAGCATTGCCATTCCATTAAAGCAGCCAGTGCTCTTGTAATGCCATTAATTTTTTCAGTGTTTGTTTTATGTATTTGCCAGTTGTCATGTTTCACGCATGCGAGTTGATTGCTGTACTTTCACGTTTGGTAATAATTGTATTTGTGACTGGCGACTGATTAATATTCTACACCAGTCTTAACTTTTCAAGATCGATTCTTACACATGCCTACTAAATGAGGCTAAACGTATATTCAGTTCTAAACGATTAGTCAAGAGACTGCTGACTTTGATTGCTCTGAACTGGAGAGCGTTGATGCATCGGATGCGATGAGTAATTTTTGAATGTTCTGCAATCCACTACCAATGTGGCATATTTCCAACTTCGAGTACCGAATGCCGCTTTAGCCACGTGCGTCAACTCGACGTCATAATGTGGCCATTTGGGCGTCGCTGTCGAAGCACGTTACACTCCAGCAAGTGGCTGGTGACGGACCAATTCCAGATTTTGTCTGTGATGACTATTTTCTCCTCAAATTCTTCATGCAACCTTTCTTTTATCTCAAAAGTTCAAAATAATGGGTGGTCTATAGATTTGATTCTTCTAATTGTTTGTCCCCTCCTGCCTCAAGCAGTGGAAGGACATGTACCACCCAGCTCCTACGGTAGCGCCGCCCCTGAGCTGAAGGCATTCATTGCCAGAACAGGACACGCAGACGTGCTGTTCTGCTCGTGTGACCTTGGCCTTGACAAATGACCTTGAAATAAGCCAGAATTCGACCTGTACTTACATACATACATACATACATACAGACAACGCCAGCAAATATATACATCGCGTGTGGTGGAAAACATCAGCTCACGTGAGCCGATAATGAAACTCTGTAGATCGCGTGCTACCAAATAGGCCCTACACAGCCGCTCAGCGGCAACGCTGAGTGGCCCAATCATTGCGATTCACGGCTCGGCTCGGTAGACGGCGCTAACCGTTGAAATTGCCTTTATCACCGCTCAGCGGCGAGCGACGACGTCGTCGCTAACCTTCGTCTTAGCACCTCATCGCGCCAGCTGACGCTGTTTTCACCAGAGCCGTAATTCATCTTTCCAACCAGGGGCGTAGCCAGAGGGGCGGGATGCATGTCCCCCCGTCGTCGTCCGTAATTTTTTGTTGACCAATAGACTGGCAATAGTGAACTGAAATTGCGCAAAATATTCATGTATTCACATACGCGTATATTCGAAGTCCACATGCACATTTGTCTCTAGTTTCTAGGTCGGTGATGACGTACCGCTGTTGTGCGTGTTGGTCGCGGTAGGTGCTACGATAGAGACCTCGCATGTCGATACCAATGACTCCGCGATACTGTGTAAACGCAATGTTATAGCGACGACTGCGTCGTAGTGGCGTCGCTGTGTCGAGCATTAGCAACTGGCGAGGGCTAGACTGAAGCAACCGTCTTACAGGCACTGTCTCCGCACTACCCTGCACGACAAACAGAAATTTTGACAAGAAAGGGGCTTGGTGGAGCGTAAACCTTTTGATAGGTCGACGAGTAGGTATGAAATGAGCAGAGTTGATTTGACTTCTGTATTGATGAAGTGTTAAAATCAAAGAAAGGCAGAATTCGCAGCTTAATTACTTGAGCAGTAAAAATTTTTTCATTTACTTACTAATTTGTAGTGGTTTTTCGTCGTTGGTATTATGTCGGTCGGTATTTTGTCGGACACCGAAAGTTTATATTAACATATACACTGTGCACAAAAATGTAGGCCTATCCTCTGTTGTATTTGTAGCTTTATCATATCTGCATTTCGACAAAAACAAAATATTATACATTATTTATTCCCTGTAACCAAGCAACAAATGCGTTATGTGCTCAATGTTGTTGTTGATTTGACAGATGCAAGTATGCAACTATTTTTAAAATACCGAGAAGCTTATTGCTTAGCAACGAAATTACTGGACGGGATACTGCATGTACCTGTGCAACATCATCATTTTCTTCTTCGTTAATTATAGCGTTGGCACGCCCAACTCTTGACAAGATAATCATACAAGGTAAACAATGCACAAAAATGAACTTAAGCATAAAAAGCAAAAAGACGACAGATATTGAAGATATTGATATAATTGCAAGTAATTAACAATTTCTGTACAACGTCCTGATTAAGCGATTAAAAATTTCTACTGTTGTGTTGAGCTCAGTGGTCTTAGCGATAAGTTCTTTATTCTGCGATATTGTTCGTGAATTGTATTGCAAGTTTGCACCTGCGTCCGCGATGAAAGAGAAAACTCGGAGACAACTGAAAGCTGTACAAAGAACTCACCTAGTGACTGTTAGCTCTTAAAGCGCCGTATAAAATAAATGCGCTTACTTACTTTCATGTACACGTACGCTGGTGACCTGTAGTGTAATGCGGATATTGTCGACACTGCCGACATCGATCGAGCTCGCATGCAACACGATTATATCAGTCTCATGGTTGACCAACACATCGATGTCCACTTCTCCATAGAACCATTCGCGACTTGGGTCGGCTCTCAGACGCAGCGCGTACGATACCGGACTGACGGTCCGCGGTAGTCGTATATCTGTCCACGGTAGTGGAGTCCCGTCATCGGCAAGGTTGCTCAGCACGCGTCCTGGCACGTCAGCCAGCGGCTTGCTCGCCGAGTCGTCGTCGGCGGCACAGGTAGGACGGTGACTCAGTCGTACGACGGATGCGATGAGTAGAGCAGCGAGGATCACTGAGAGTAGAGCGAGAGCAGCAATGGCGACAGTGGAACGAGTACAGCGACATGACATACACCGGCGTCTCGGGCGCCCCGTTACCGCCGCAGTCTCCGTCATCGAGTCGTCGATCTCAAGTTTATCGGGACCGTTGATCAGCACCGGCTGCTGTCCACCACCGTCCTTCACCTTCGACTCTGAACTGTCAGTCATCAGCGCTTCACTGCGTCATGCCTTCACGTCTCAACAGCAGAAAATACTCGTTCAAGCACCCCGCACACGTAGAACTATAGTTGTGTCGATCTAATTCCGAGTTAAACAACGCAGTGCATTCCTGCAATGCATACGAGTTATCAGTGTTTGAAACCTGAGTCGGCGTTGAACTGAAGAGCGAAGCAGTTCTGAAGTCGACGGCGACAGCGACCAAGCATCAGTCCAACAATGCACTGCAGTGACTGCACATCACATCAGAGGCCTAGTATTCACTACTGATGAAGATGCACTGCAGGCGCTGCAACAAGCACCGCGCTGTTCAGATGCGCACGCTGCACTTGTTATGCGGCCCGTCACGGTGGCAAGCCACTTTGTGTATTGCATCGCTGTTTGTCTGTCTGCCTGTCTCTCTGCTGTCTTGTATACATAATGATGAACATTTTAAGTCTGGAACAATATGTTACAACATAGTGTAAAGGGCATCTAACCGCAGCACGAGTAACTGTCAAAGCTTGAACGTCCAGAAAAAGATGAGTAAAAATCATATTTGATATAATTTGAAAATAACTGATGCAACCTGCTTTATCGATTTTAGATTTAAAGGTTAAAGCCCCAAAATCGCACTTATTCGGACTCATAAAACTGAAGAACAAACGTGCCGTGATCAATAAAGGAATAGTCATATCATTTTCAAATTTGATTGTGGTGTATAGGCACAAAATTGCACATGTCGAGAACTGGAACAACGAACGTCGAAAGTCAACTAGTCGAGTCACAGGCTTAATTTAGCAACTCGATAACGAAATGACAAAGGGTTCGAATTTGGTACGCAGGTTTTCCATAGCAAGCATAAACAATATGTAACGTTTAAAGGTCAGATGTCTTAGTTTACTACAGTTGCTAGCCATGGTTGATGCCTGTATTAGGCCTAATCTCGTGCAAACTAAGTCAAATTCAAACGTCAATGTGTGTGTGCCCACTAACGGATGAATGCGACTCTGCAATTGCAGGAAGCCCGGGTATCGTGTCAGGGGCTTCATCTAGCATTAATATACGCATGCTTGTACTTGAATTTGTACAACTTGCAGCTGATAAGCTCTGTCGAAGGTCAGCTGTAGACGCCCGTAATGCCCCGTGTATTTCCAGTACATACAGTAATTTCTGTATGCAGTCTGTTTTGAAGGCATTTAGGATGGGGCATCAAAGACGAGTTTAATGGCGACTTGCGAAAACTTGTTCAATTTATTCGCAGCGCGACTACTGAAGAAATTGTTTACCTATTCCACACATGTGTGTATTATATTTCTCTAAGCGATTAACGATATAGAAAGCTTTTAACGTTTATAAAAAAAGTGTCTTGCAATAGCTACAAATATCGAAAACAGAGTAGCAAACTTTTGTAACAACTACAGTGTGTGTATGATTTAACTCAACCTCAGCGAATAACATGACAACTCCACATGCACCTGATGTAAAGATAGACAGCAGATTGCCGCACTTGCACACAATGCCTCGCACTGTAGAGTCCGGCCAACTTTTTGTCAGCGATATTAATCTTGGCAATGTCTTCGCCTTTGCCTTGAATAATTAGCAAACACGTTGTTTTTTCAATATAGGCCTACATCTTGTCTGCATGCATTCGCAATGAGCAGAGATCACGATTGATCATTTTTATTGCCACCCGAACGCAGTACGTTAGGGCATGGAGTCCTCAATAAAGCTGATTCGGATTGAAGACTCCATGGTTAGGGCGGCTATTGCTGTCGCGACGTGGCTGACTGTGTGTCTCTCACATTGATGTATTGAGCCCAAAACTGAGTCGATCATCATGCGACCTGCACCAGATTGTAGCCCAGCAATTCTAGTTTACCCTACCAAACATTAACACAAACTACGAACCAGATAGCTCGAGGGGATTCCCCTCATTGAGGGCGTCAAATGTTGGGGATACGTTATTTTCACAGTTGCGTGGCGGCCTTTGGCGAATACGTTCGTCCGAGCGTTCTGGCAGCATGTCAGCGACAGCTGAGCTCTTGTTACTTTTGCAACCTTAGATTATTTTATCGAATTTTTATTGCAATTTCCTGAGGAAAACGCAATGTTATAAATGCTAAGGTAGAGTCATTGTGGTTTCAAAACGTGACTTTAAATCGGCCTTGGTACTGGGGTGTATATCAACATCACATCTGCGTTTTATCGTACATTGTAACAGGATCCTGCTTTTATTGATGGAGAAAGATGTTGGGCGTATCGTGGTTTCGTGTCACCTCAAGTCAAGTGGACATGAGATTTGAAATCTGTCTTTTGAACACTTTGATGTCATCTGGAACTGATCTGTAGTACATTATTCTTTGATTGTTTGTTTACACAGCAAGGATTTGTTACTGATGCTGCAGTACCATAGGCGATAAGTTATCTTCTTTTCACTAGAGAAGTCTAGATATGTCCGTCTGTCTTGTATAGTATATCAAATCGAAAATGAAAGACACACCACAGAATACATTGACAAGATGAGGCAAATGATCAAATTATTGTACTCTGCATCTTGTTGCCGTAAACTTCATATACGTGCTTGAGTAACTTGTGGTGAATTTCACGGTCAAAAAAAGGCTTTCGGAATTTATCGTCTGTCTCTGACATCAAACAAATAATGAAGCCTACAGATCTGAGTAAAGTGTTTAAATTTAGTAATAGTAGGCCTATGCAGTTTTCTTATAGTAATGCAATTCAAAGTCCAGCAGTTAAAAGCGAAAATCGCCAAGACTCTTACATAGCTCAGAGACGAAACATTCCATACACGATTTCTAAAAGTAACGGAGATGTTGCCGTACGTTGCCTTGCACAGGTAGGACAAGGCCACAAGTTTGGCACATCATATAGCCTATGCGGCTTACAGCAACCACACGAGATGGTGGATTGGTTTTTTTTCTCATAAATAAAGAGCATGACGAGCCTTATAAGCCAAAGAGTCTAAAGATGTTTTAATAAATTGGCGTAATATCGAGATTACGAAGACCGCATGTCAGTCAGCGGGTCGTATATCTTGTTGTTGGGCAAGCTGCTGAGTTTCGTCGTCGCCATCCGTTAGTCCGCACGTGTCGACAGCAGCGTTTCGCCGGTTGCCGCTGATTATAGACGTCGGCTTTCAACGTGCCGACATACCGACGATGGATCGCCGTCGGGACGTATTTTACCCAGTCCAAAGACATTGGATCTTTGGCCAAATCTTTCGTTTTATCTCATTTCAGAGCTGATAAATACTCACTGCCAAATCGTTTCGTCTCAGTAAACAGTGTACAACTGTATCGAGATTTGTGCTACTGTTTATAGATGTCTTGGCTTTCGTGTTCTTTGCTCTGTACATATTTTCTGTCTGATTTTAACCTGTTATGGTTTAAACTACGATTTGGGCGCAATGAAATTGATTTATAGTTATATTCGTTTTCACCTAAATGGAGCTAAATCGGCTGGAGCAGCAGATGGTCGTAGCGACCTGTATTAACGCATAATACAGATCAGTCAAGTTATAAGGCATCAAAACGTCATACTCGGTACCACAACAATCCTTAAGCAAGAAGCCTCAAGCGTCAACGCATCGTACGGTATTGGTGTAAGCCGTCTAGGCGCGGCTCACTAGCGTAACAGACGGACGGACGTAATCGCGATGGAAATAGTGTATGTAGAACGACGCGCGTTAAAGAGTACAGACCTACAATGATGGACTATTGCGCTTCTTCGTAGAATGATCCGCTGAGCTCAGGGTTAGCCTGGTTTGACATACTTGCACGCGAAGCCGCACAAGGTGAGTTACAAGGTGAGTTGTCGTCGTACAGCCGACATTGCAATCATTCGGCATGCAGAAGCTCTGGCCTGTCTGCGTTATCAATCAGCTACCGGGTGATTTCTGTACTCGTAGACAGCATACGTTTGTAAAATTACCTACCGGTAGTGCGCATCCATAGACTCTGACATGGGAATATAGCAGATATAGGCCTACGTCCCCTTCAGTTTTCAGTACATACTTCAAGAAAATTCATTCTGGAATCTCAGAAAAGTACATCTTATATTTTAGATAGCACCAATTGCTTTTGGTGCATACTAAAAGTGTCTCCTTGGCTTCGACTAGTCTCCCGCTGATAGTAGAGCTTGTTACAGAGCTGTCGTTGGCTGCTGTAGACCTAATTAGCTCCATTCATTAACTGCGCACTTCAGAATCAATTGTGATTTCGCTCCACGTCTGAAAACATTCGTACACCACCACTGTATATGCTTCGGCTACTAATCGTTTATTACTGAAATGCAGGATTGATAGTCGGTAGACTAAACTACCAACCTGTATTTAGTTTAGGCTTACACTATAGAGCACTACCAGTAGGCTATAAAAACTTCTTGTCGCCTCTATGGACGTAGTACAGTACCATGCGGAAGGTTATCACCAGCGTTGAGAATTCGATGTTGAAGCACCGCGAAGACGCCGACATAACCTGTGACTTTTGAACCCCAAATAGCACCAATTACAGTTACTGTGGGAGCCCTCTTTACAAAATATTATCATGTGAAATTCATGGGCTTTTACGACTCGTCATTTTTGAGTTAGAAGAGTGAAAATACATACAGACGGGCTGCGTGTAATGAGGCATGATATAGGCAGGTGAGGGCGGACGGCATTCATAATGATGCATCGCATTTGGACGTAAATCGTATTATATGGCGTCTGACGGTAAGCGCATCTCATTCATGCAGCTATGGAACGAGTCGGGACACGGACACGTTTGAGTGATTGGACGTCTCTTCTGCCGATCTCGTTAACGGCCAAACGACGCATCGCACCTGGACACTGTTGCCGCTCAAGCCTGCTAGTACTGTGCAACGTTTAAACAAGTAACCAAAGTAATTTGGCGATGGCCGGATCGAATGTGGCGCCATAAGTTGTATTTATACTGTACGATGGGCAACAGTTTGCCTCACTTCTCCTCCCCTCACCGTAGGAAATCGCGACCTCGTCTAACAATGTTTCTTGGGCCACCAAGAGTTTCCAGTTTCCATTCCAAACAGGATATAGATCCGTTCAGCCGTTTTTGCAAGGCGCAGACGCGTGACAGACAGAATGTCTGACATACCACGCTACGTAATCAATCACTGATGGCAATAGGCCACATCTGTTGCATTCGATGTGGCTTAAAATCCGACTGTACTGCATTGTACTGCAGTAGAGTATAATCTCTTCCTTCGTTTGAGCGATGTCCGGGTTCAATGTTGGATAAAACAAATGCGAAAAAACTGCTCAACAGTCATTAGTCAAAACATTCATCCAGACCGAAAAATGCAGCCGCGACAAATTGCATGCCGTTTTTACTTTGGGCATTTTGTAGTTTTCGAGCAATTACGTGAAAAAACTATGGAAATCGCCATAGTAAGCACGTTATTAGTTCAGTTTGATTGACAAGAACGGTTTAGCTCTGCTGAGTTATGACGAAAAATTAAAACAAAATATAAGGCCTTTCGCTGCGTGGGGCCTAAGAGTAGTAGTCACAAAAATCTGCGAATTTTCTCCGCTAATTTGCTATAGACTACAACGAGGTTAAGAAATTGTGAAAGTTAGTATGAAGCTTTTGGCCTAGTAAGTAAGTGATGTAAAAGCGAAGGAGCGACCCTATTGCAATTGCAGCACACTATGTGATATCAAGACAACTAGAATGATGGCGATAGTAAATTCGGTCTAATATAATAAATTGGCGACAGACTTCCTGCTATCACTGCAACAACGCGATGCAAAACATTTTAAATATTTATTAAAACGCCAAAAACAAACATCTGCAGTGCATAAACGGAATCAACTCTCTGCAACTTTAATAACGTAACGATGTTGAAAATATTCGTTCAGTTACAACACAAATTGCCTGAAACAGTTAACACGCGTAATATCCTACATGTACAAAACGCAAATATCCTAGTATATTACCAGTTTCATACGATAAAATAAATATTCTCACGCTAAGAATAACATCAACCACAATATCAGCCCTCTCAGCTGCTTTTTCCAACAGGCTATTTCAATTATCTGAATTGCAATCAAAGCAGCCACGTAAAGTGCGCACATAAGTAACATCACTCGCAAGTTACACATAAAATTAACAATAATCAGGCAGCAATAATAAACTGCAGTAAAAGTAATATCACAGTCAGTATACATTACATGCAAGTTCGTTAACAGGCAACTGGCAATGTTGACATTACGACAACCAGGGGTGTCTATCCCCCCAAAAGTAATAAAGCAAATCCCCCATCTCTCCCTCCTCCTCTTACCTCCCCTACCGCTATCTCCTCCCTTCCCCTTAATCCAACTAGAGGGCCTGGGGAACGCTGTAAGCTATCCCAGTACAGTCCAGGCAAAGCCCGACCCTTTCCTGTATTAATAATCACTGCGCTGTGATGTAATGGATAAAATGTAATAAAAGCAAAAAAGTTTCAGATCAATCTCCCAAGATTTACAAGGGAGAATTTGCTCCAAAACTTGTATGTAAACTCCCCTGACGACAACAATAAACTAGTTTCACGACCCTGAAAATCAAGAAACGTTTTAGCTGATCAAACCATAGCCCAATGGTTCAAACCGACTAAACACAGTGACTGCGACAGATGTCATAAGGCTAGTGGAAAGCCTGTAACGTTTCACTGATCGTGCTTTAAATAGGCCTAGTTATACACGTAGACGCCGTGGAAATTAGTGATGACAATTAAGACAACAAAGTTGTATTTACAATGGCAGTGTTCGGCTAAATCATTATGTGCAGCATTTTATTCAACTTATCTATGCAAATGGTTAGTCAATGTTAGCAACCATAATCAGCATAGCTTAAGTAAGCTTACAGAAACAAAAAAGTGACAGAGACTTAATTAAACAATTTACACCAAAAACAAATAAAAAAAACGTATATTGTCCTATTTCGAAAAAAGCAAAGTTTATTAATTTCAGCAAAGTAGTTAAAATCTTTTACAACAAAATAATGTTTTTGCATCAAACACACAATTCTACTGTAACTTCCATCTACAAAATAATACAGATGTTTGATAGACATGAGTTTTGTTCTAGCAAATCACAGACATTTTTCTTTACTTCATAAAGTCGAAAGCTACCTTTCCTGCGATATTGTGCAAGCAGGCAACAACAAGAAGAATATTTGAAACATGTAACTACTGCTGCTACCTGTTGATACACACAGTTTTGACAAGTCAGCAAAAAAGACTACGTGAACGTTCAGAACCATGGTCGTAAAACCTAAAACAACGCCATACAAAAGTGACAAAACATTTTACAAGTTGTTTCTTAATCCCAAGCACATAAAAAATAAACAGTTTAAATACCATTCTGTCAAGAACGCTAAGCAAACATTATACCGGTAGCAGACCGGTGCCATGCCGTAGGCATGGCCGGCTGCGGCCATAGTAAGATCGCGCGCGTGTATTGTATGTAGTTGGCCGTGCTTACTAGTGTGTAGATTTTGACAGTAACGAAAATCTGACTGTGACGAAGTACTGAGTGACCCCTTCTATCAGACAATTGTTATAATGGTAAAAAATACTTTCTTCCGGTGTTTTAGGTAGATTAGGTAGATAATTAACAAATACGCTGTAACATGTGCCTAAAGATTAGATA
>Ga0126335_1001864_pt1 | contig 12233 bp, 11 predicted proteins | sample OlaspJWI45metaG_FD_108409 | JGI IMG/M metagenome (GOLD analysis project Ga0126335, IMG submission 108409) | Marine gutless worms symbiont microbial communities from Oahu, Hawaii - Olavius sp. 1 OAHU.JWI-45 metaG | ecosystem: Host-associated > Annelida > Digestive system > Unclassified | place...
ATATATGTATATATATATATATGTTGAGTCACTTGAGTGGAAAGTAAAATTAACCCATGCCTTTTTCCGGTGGTGTTTTTAAATGATTCCTTTTTGTAATGAAACTGTGCATGTGTGTCTGAAGGCGTGCCGGCAAATGACATGCACCGGATTGCCTTCGTGCGTCGACGGATAATGCTGTGTCTGCAGTGGTTTCCGGAAATTCGCCCCCTAGCTGGATAATTGTCTCAGAAAACTGCTCCCGTACATAGGGCTAAAGTTAGCCGCAGTATGGGCGATGTCGGAGAGGGCGAATACCCAGGTCTCCTCCACGTACTGTGACTGGATTTACGCTTAACGACACCGCCAGACCATCACCTGATGAGCATACAGATAGCCGCTCGCCGTCTGCTAAAAACGACTTCCTTCTGTTAACGTACATCTACCGCTCGACATGCTATAAATAGGCATGTCTACATAACGAGGCTAGAAGGAAAGAGTGTTTGATTTCTCTGTGAAATCTGCAGCGTTTAATGAACTGTATTTCGAACATCACTTAAATATTTTAATAGAAAAGTTTCAAGTAACCAAATTAGTAATTTGGCGAAGGCCGCATCGAAAGGCCTCCTCTCTCGCCGAGGGGATGGGGATTTCCATCTAATACAATGTTTCTTGGGTTTCAACAATTCCCCAAGGTAAGGCAGTTACACAACATAGGTGAATTGGGAAAGTGAAACAATCGGACGCTTACTCTTCAAGTTCTCGTCGAAGACGTAGTCACATGAATTTTTCTGAAACACAGTGTATCTATGCTGTGCTGTCAAAAGTTGCCCTCTGGTAAATGACTGCGATTTATTGGCCGTATTTTCCGACATTTGGCGCCCTGGATTCTCTCAAGCTCTCGGGTTCATATTTGACATGGGAAAGCTAGAGTGGCTGCGCTGCAATATGGTGAAGGTCGCATGATGATCGACACAGTCGTTTGGGCACGATCAAGTACATCAACGAGGCAGACACACAGCCACGTGGCCATAATGCCGCGCCAACACACTGCGTCTGGCGGCAAAAATGAAGAATGTCTCTTTAGTGCTCTCCGAAAAGACCTAAGATGTGTCGCGTTGGACGTAGAAATACCCAGTAAGCAAGTCAAGTTAAGCCAAGTCAAGTTAGTTGCAGTGTTGTCGTCCGAACATCGCGCAGCAAAAATGTACAACAGCACAGAAGCCTGAATGACAGCCTAAAACACACAACCAAACATGAAAACACACATGGGTATTTCAATTAATATTCGGTGACAAACGCACGCGTACGAGACACGATCTTCAAGAGAGACACAGACGGACAGACAGACAGACAGACAGACAGACGGACGGACGGACGGAGAGACTGATCATACAGTGCAGCCTGCAGGGCGTAACGTCGGCGGCAAAATGCGCTATCACAGAATGTCGATTAGCAGTCTTGTGATGAACATTTGCAGCAACGTTCGACAATAAACGCGGCGCAGGTGGCGTACCTGATAGGAAAACCAGCTGGGAACCTGTTCCTCTTGTCACGTCGAGAAAGATCGAACATGACATGTCTGGGACCAAGTACGCCACATGCTAGCTTTAGTGGAATGTTATCCTTACTGACTGGCGCTGTTATACCAGTGTATTGCCGAAGTCATCATCGGAGTTTATTGGGAAAAAGTTGCTACTGTCAAGCGACATCGAATGCATAAGATTCGGACTATTGCGACCGATGATTCCGTAGCGTGATGTTTCAGTCAGTCAGTCTGTCTGTCTGTCACGCGGCTTCGCCCCATAAAAACGGCTGAACGGATCGACGTCCTTTTTGATGTGGAGATTCTTGGAGACCTAAGACATATTGTCTTAGACGGGGGGGCCTGACCCTCCTACCGCGGTCCGTGGGGGAAATTTTGCCCATTGTATAAAATATTGGAACGTTGCAGTTCGTATTCGATGCGGACTTTGCTAAATTACATTGGCCTCTTGTTACAATCGGTACCATATGACTTTGTCAGTAATTAAAGCGAGAGTGGCATTGCCCGTTATATCGCATTTCACAGCAAATGTCCGGCAGTATTAAGTACTAACGTGGGATACTGCACAGTATTATGTTTGCCGTGGAAACTCCTGGAGGTCGCTTAATATCAGAAATATGACGATGCACCGGTCATCTTGACTGCCATTCCGTGCAGCTACGGACCATTCCGTCACGATTTAGTGTCGGATTATGAAATGCTGCCCGGTGCGTTCTGCGTTCATTCGCAGCGGCCTCGCTGGCGCCGATATCACACAGAGCAACGGACGGCAAAGACTGCTGCATCAGCTATTATATCTACGGTATAAAACGTTGATTAATTACATCTGTTGACTTGTAGTCTTATATGCAAAATATGAAATTAATAGATTTACGCAGTTTTTTTACAACGTGTGAAATGTTAATACGTATCATTTGAGCGATGCGTCATAAAGGTAGGCCTAAAGGTAAAGGTAGAGTATAGCAGTTTGTGAAACTTCACCTCACCGCTACGGGAAATCACTTATCATATGGGAGCACACATTGTTACCTGCCACCCGGAAGAGGTGGCTTTCCCGCCTTAACCCCAGCCGAAGCTGGTACTCGATTTAGCGACCCCGAAGGGATGCAAGGCTGAGTTGACCTAGGCACAATGGGTGTGAACAGTTTGCCTAAGACTGCTATTCGACAGCGTCGCGACTGAGATTCGAACCCGTGCTCTTCTGAGCCTGAGTCCGGCACGCTAACACTCGGCTACCGAGCCACCAAGACTCAAGCATGTTTCGTGTGTTTCATTTGTTAATCACTTAACGCCGTCTTATCTCGGTGTAATGATGGTCGATCAACATGTAGCGCATTTAGATTTGTAATGTATAACGAGTCGTTCCTACGTAGGCCTACGCCGCGCTGCGCGTTGCGTACGCTTAAAGGAGAAGATACACTGCTGGGCGACGCGCGGCACATCCGAGAAAATCGAGACCTGCTCGATTTTCTTGGCGGTGCCGCCGCGTGGCGAGACATTCGCATTACCACGCGGCGACACGCTGGCGACAGCCAATAATAGACTCCTGTCGCTTGATTGCTTGCTGGCTAATATTCATTATCATCTGAAAACATGGAAGATGAGCAGTTGTTCGAAGCCGTAAAGTGTCGAGAGTTGTTGTATGCAACAAATTTATTATCGTATAGGAACGTGGTTGAAAATCAGACTGCCGGATGCCGGATAGAGTTGGGCATTTTGGTATGTGCTGCTCTCCGTATCTGATAGCTCTAACGCTGTAACGCTATGTATGCCATATATAGGCTCACTATCTCTAGTCGTGTGTAGTTCGAATGGGTTCAAAATGCAATTAATTTTAAGTTACACACTAGACAAGACATATTACACCAGAATTTGTCGTTGTCTGTTGGCACTGTGAATCCAGTATCTTCGTCGGCGCTTTCGACGCTGCAGATTTTCTTCTGGAGGTTTCTCTGCTTGCCAAACTTGCTTCCAACAGAAGCAGCATAACTACGGCCGCTTGCCTATTTCTATCCGCCTTCTTTCTTCGTTGTCGTTTAGTGCATGGCAGCATAATAATTAGCATAAATTATTATAATATACCACCGCGTAGTACCGAGCGTGCTGTGTGTCTAGGCCTTAAGTCGGCGCTCTGTTCAACATCTGATGCTGCAGCATCTGCGTAGTATAGCCAGCAGCACAGTCGTGCACTACTAGCAGCAGCGTGGAGCGCAGTGCGTGTAGTAGTTACGCGCAGTTCTAGTAGTGTCCGGACAACGACGACAATGTCGCGCCACCACCACATCAACAAGAGCAACACGTCTCTGTCAGACGCCTGCAAGTCGAACCACTCAACGTGAGTTGCGATCTAATGTAGGCACGATTAGTTCTGGCGGTCTGGCGTAGTGGGTTAATCTGTTATAATAATAATAATAATAATAATGTCTTTATTACAGTTGCAGACAGGCCGCTGCATAGAACAATCAGCAATAGTCCTAACATCTGCCACGCAGGACAGTACATTATAGTAGAACACAAAGGATCCATTCATACGTTATGTACAAAACACAACACACGCAGTTCAGCACGGTAATATAAGCAGCCAGACAGCGGCGCTATAAGTTTACTCAATGCTGTAAATTAACAAACCGAGACAACAAATCCTGTTGGTCGATTCAACACGATGATCAACGCCAGAAGGCAACGGAATGGTTTATTCAGGCTGTAAAATTGTGAAATGAATACCTTACAACGAGTGCTATGCCTCGGCGCTTCTGAGGTGGGCTTGCTAGTGAGAAGCGACGTATCAAAAGTAGGCACGTTTATCTTTTTACCGTGACATATTTCTACCAAGTTAGATCGACCTCCGGACAGACGCACAGACACACACATACAGACGCTGCCAAAAACAATACCTGCTCGCAGCATAGCTGGCTGGCATGCAGGTAGCTAGTGCTTTCACGACACAAGACTTTGGTCTCGAGACCGAGAGACTGGATGTATTTCTACTGCGAATTTTGTCAGTTCGTGATCGTTAGTCGGGACCCTGCAGACTAGCACAGTGCCTTCGGGGCGACGTAGGACTGCTGCGCCAACACAAGTGCCAAATTTACTTACTTACTTTGCTGTACTACTGCTACTACTTTTTCAGTGACGTGCATCCTGACGGAGCGTGGCCATGTTCACGATGCGGCTCCAGGTGACGCTGTTCTGAGCACTCCGCCAGACCGTGTGGAGACCAAAGTCCGTCGGAGCAAGGTCCTCAGCAAGGTGGCTTACGGTATACCAGGTGGATGTTTCCATTGTCGGTTTCCATTGGCGTCGCGAATTACTTGTGTAGCTGGCGGAATATCAGCGGTCCTCCTCGCGACATCCTCGTTGGCAACACGTTCGAGGTAGGACAGTCTGAGGCACCGGCGACGGCACAAGTGATCAAAGGCGTCGAGTCTGTCTCGAAGTGACTGCGTGGTATAGACCTCATTTTGCACCCGTATATATATATATATAACAGGATCGGCAAGATATACACCCCGTAGAGATAAAGTTTCGTGCTTACAGTACTGCTACTACATTGTGCGTAATGTTCAGAGATGCATCTGAGTATCGCTGGGTGCGTGAATCGCGTTTTCAACGAGACTTGCATGATGACAACATCGACAGCGACATTGTACAGGAGGAGCTGCAGGAACTGCGCGCCGACCATACCACGCTGACGTGAGTTAGGCTTAATTGAGAGTCGACACGTTATAGGTCATCTCTTATACGAACCTTTCTAGGCAACCGATGTATTGATAAGCAAAAACAAAGACAAATGGCGAAAACCGCACCGAATATGTGGGTGAAGTCTGCCCAGAGTCTGCACTTAAAGCAGAACCTCCGTCCGTTCAGCGGTGTTTGCACAGTGAGGCCGCGTGATAGACAGACTGACAGATGTCCAGCACAGATGACAATGGTGCACACTTTTTGACCCGTGACCCATGCACGTGACCCACTCAGATTTGTTGACCCACTTGACCCGTGACCCGCTGACCCATTGTCATCTCCGATGTCCAGGATCATCGATCGCAATAGTCTGCATTTCATACATTCGATGGGACCTAAAAGCAAAATAATATTCACCTGAAATACAAAAAAACAAACTTAAAGAAAAACGTAAAACCACAAACCAAGATTAAGTCGTCTTGCACTACATGCGGTCAGGACCCCGGAGCCGGAATGGAGCCACTAACGTAATAAAGTTATATTGCCGGCGTAGTACTGCAGTAGCTCACTTAGAGCCACTTGCGAGCGTAAAACGTTCCATTAGTAACTTCAAGGCTTGCTGAAGACATTTTTGCTCGATCGTATGGCGCAAGAATCGCTTTAGATACTTTTAGTTTAAGTTTCCTTTTATTTTACTTAGAGTCTAGCTGTACTCAGGTTACTTTAGCTTCACAGACTGAGTTACGCCATCTCTGGTTGCAGCAAGCTGTTTGTCGGCGTCGGTGCCTGTTTGGCAGAAGCGATGACGGCCAGTCTGCCATCGGAACGGTTCCAGTGTCATTCAAGCACAGTGTAATAGTGTGTGCATCATTCAGTACTGCAACAGAATCTGGGAAACGGCACAACAGTAGCGGACTGTATTTAAATGGAGAAGAGATGAATTTTCATTTAGCAGCGGCTGCACTGGTTTCCTTCAGATGTTTCGTAGCTGGCGTCGTAAAATACTTCGGTATGAGGTCCTCCAGTAGAATTTGGAAACAAACACGATGTCACGGCTATAAATATTCATCTGTTCTCTCGGAGCTAAACTACGTTTTCTCTGATCTGTGGTCTCCGCCTCACAACCCTCGCTTGTTCGCTCATGCTTTTACACCGACCATTGTCCTAAGAGTAATTTACGAACTTAGTTGGACATGTTTCGTCCTCAACGAATTGACTCCAAGCTTAACTTGTATAGCATTTTGCCGGAATATTTGTTTGGACGACACAGCGACGGCTACAGCTACAGCGTGTCGTTGTCGTTGTTTTTGTTGTGTCTGTTCGCGCCTGCAGACGCGCAGTTGTAACACAGGCCCGGCATACATCGTAATGACGTCACACTTGCCGCCATTTCCGCAAACCGGAAACAGCAGGCGCATAGGCGCGGACCGGCACGTGACCAGAGAAAGACACAGACGGATAGCGGGGGAGAGAGAGGGAGGGGAAGGGAGAGAGACGGACGGTCGGACGGACGTGGCGTCTATGTTAATGACGCGCATTATTCTTCACCAAGTCGCCGCTGAGTAGACGGTGTCCCAGAAAAAAAGGAGCCCCTTTGTATTTTTTTCGTCAAATGTTAACCGATTTTCATAATTCTCTCACTGCTGAAAAAAGTATGCGAAATATCCAATGAAATGCTTCAATATTTTCTATTGCATCTTAGGTACGTTGCTGCACTACCTCGAGGAAGTTAAAAGTTCAAATTCGACGCAAATCTCTAAGAAAATGCAAACAAAATGCATTCTTTCTAATCCATATCGCTTACTTACTTACGACTGTAATTTGTGGTTTTTGTTGAATATTCTTTGTCATAGCAGACGGATTTTTTTCTGAGACACTCTATATATAGTGAGCTACTGAAGCTTACGCCGTGTGCGTAATTTTGGCGTCATTTTGACGTCAGCGTGACTTCCTAGCAACAGTTGCACTGGCACGCACCATGGTCGTGTTGCACACTGCAGGATATAGCGGCAATGGAATTCATCGTCGCGACATTTAATGCCACTCGTAATCTTCTGCAATCTTCTTCCAGACGTGAATTACATTGCAAAGACTTCCGCAGACTTGCTGCGTGCTGGTCACCGACTCTGGAGCACATCGCATTGTGTCGCGTTGTAGTGCGACATCATCGGTCGCGACAAAAAGTCCTTCCTGAGCCACGTGGCCCACTGGGCGGCACTGATATCCGTCTCAGCAGCCCTCAGCCAGACACCAGCTTACACTGCGAACCACGAACCAGGGCCGATTTTAGGCAGTGAAAGGCCTGGGACACACCTTGTTCTGTGGGTCACTGGGTGCATGGGCCATTAGCGAAGTTACTAGCCAAAACGTCAGGGACCGGACTCACGCATTCACTAAAATATATGTCTTTAGGATGGAAGGGTTTGGTGGGAGGCCTGGGGGGCCCGGGCCCCCTGGGCCCAACCCTAAATCCGGCCCTGCCACGGATACGGGGCTAGTGTATCGCGTGTTGTGTCTGTTTACTCCCCAGGCGACAATACCAAATTATACTGCTTGGCGTCAGAGGCGCATAGGTGTGAATAACTTGCCCATTGTTACTACACAGCGGTGCCCATGGCCGGGAGTCGAACCCGCGACCTGTGGGTCTCATGTTTAATACTCTACAGACTGCGTCACCACACCGCCTATAGGCGCAGCAGTCGACGACAAGTTAGACAAGTTACGGACTTGTCAGCACCAAATCGGCGACTGGTTGGACTATTGCGATCAATGATTCCGTCGTCCGTCACGCGGATTCGGGCAGCTCTGCCGTGCAAACACGGCTAAACGGATCGACGTCCTGCTTGGAGACTCTTGGGGACCCAAGAAACACAGTATTAGACGGGAGTCCCTATTTTCCCCACGGATTCGATCCGGCCTTCGTCAGATTACTCTGGCCAGTTGTTCATAACGAGCTATGAAGAAGTCTGCGACAAGTCGTTCATTGTCGCATCTAATGTAATCTAGCCTTCACGGCGCATAAACTGTTCTCGCGAGTCGCTGCAGCAATGATTAGACTCATCGCGCCGCCTTAGGTAGTATCGGTAGTACGTAGAACGTTACGTCCCACTCGACACATCATGTGCCATTCTGAAGACCGTGCAGAGTCAACACAGATCCTTTGGTCTGAGTAGTCTAGGAATATTGCAACATTGCGACTCGAGCAAGCAGTGGCGTAGCTAGTATGGAGCAAATGGAGCAGTTGCTCCCCCCGGGACGCCAAGGGCCACTTTTGTAATTCGCGCAGATCCGAGATTTTTTCTTGGGGGGGAGAACTTACTGCACTACGCAAATCACACAAATTACTGAAATTAGCCTAACCTGGGATCATAAGTCCTCATTTTTTCATAGTAAAGTCGTCAGCGTCTGGGGGCTTTGCCCCTGGACCCCACTGGGGGACTTCTGTCCCCAGACCCCCTGGATTTGCTCCCTCCGGAACGATTTCCTGGCTACGCCACTGGCAGCAAGACTTGGCGTTCAGCTCGTACCAAACTCCACACCGATGACCACTCGTGAAAATGCAAGACATCGCTCTACTCCGACGCGGGTGCAGTGCATTTTTCCAATACGGCCGTAGACAGATCTGAAGAACTTTCTGAACAGCAGTCATGCTATGGCACGCGTTTAAAGGGATTTCAACGTTTTACCTGCACATCCGCACGTTCAGTTGTATCTCCGTGTGTGTCCTGATCGGGCAGGGAGTGGTAGTCAACTCGTCCGCAGGTCAACTCCGTAGAACTCGTTAGGGTTTAGGTTAGGGTTAGGGTTAGTGCTAGAGTTATCATTAGGGCCATGTTTAGGATAGTCTTGGGGACGAGTTGATTGTAAACCGAGCAAGGCTCGTCTTCGAAGCATCTAGTTCAGCTTCGAAATTTTACGGTCATCTGGTGTCAAAGAAACCTATAGGCAGGCCTACTGTAACTGGACAGTGGACGCCTCCACACTGACGATATTGGTTTGAAGATCGATTACCGCCTGCGGATGAGGTATGGACCTATAGCTATAGCGAGTGCGTCGTGAAGACAGTTCTCTTTATTGCGTAGTTTTGGCATTTTGTGTGCAGTCGACGCGAGAGAATTGTGAAATTTCTGCGTAGCAACCGCGTCCAGTCGTTCCTGTGTTCAATCGTTCTCGTCGACGCCTGCATCGTTGTTGCTCAAATACTTCTAGATATCAACTCCGTCGAAGGTGATTTTCACTTTATAAAATTGGATTTTTTTTAAATTTCGGCGTGTCCCTTTATTCGCCATTTCTGTACAAAAGTTAGCAGAATCTCGCAAATAGAAATTGCATGCATATGTGAAGAAAGTTCTGTGAAGAAGTGTTAAGGCATTTTTGAGAAGATGCATTGTCGATGTCCGGCTGTCTTCTCAGACAGAGCTCCTCTCTCTTTAAGCCAGGCCGGGTTGATGGAATTGCCCTGGGGCGCCCCAAATAGCTCATCAGCTTCGAATGATTAGTGATGGGCCTATTGTTCTGATTACACAATGTGCTGTGTCATGAGTATACAGAATATAAGCGATTTTCCGTGCGACTTTTTCCCAGCTTTTCGGTGATTTGCTCGCTGAACGTGAATTTCGCATCTCTTCTCAATAATAATGTTAGTCTGTGTCTACGTGTCAGTAGTAATGGACCAAAGTTAAAAATATCGGTTTAAGTATCGAAACCGAAACCGAGTTAGTCGTGTGTAACTGTGTGTACGGTACGGCGGCCTGGTGTAATGGTTAGCAGCGTTGGTCTAGTCAACAAAGTTAACCAACATCGGGCCCGTTTAGTGATGAGATGGGTGACCGTCTTCGGGCGTATGTAACTAGCCAACTCTACTCAGCCTTCCTTCTATTCTGCGGTCGGCAAAATGAGGACCAGCTTCGGCTGGGAAGGCAACGGCATGGTTCATACCGTTCAAGGGTAAACGCGTCGGTGTGCAGGTAAAACTGTGAGATCCCTTATAACGCGTGCCATACCTGAGCGCTTCCGGATGAGGTACGCAGGGAGAAGCGCTAAATCAAGTGTTCTCGCATTTACCTGAACGTTTGCGGTGCTTAGATAGGTTGATACAACGTGACGGAGACATTCTTCGACTCCTTAGCTATATGCACGACCAGGATCGGTCCGACGTATTACGTCGCTATAACGGAAGTGACGTTACGCGCATGCTCCGCCTACTCGCCGACAAGCCGCGCCCACCCGTGACGTCATCGGAGCTTTCCCGCGAGTCACGTGACTCGGAAATTCAGCCGATCAGTGCGCTAAACGAAACGTCGTCGGGGAAGCCGAGAGTTGACGCGTTTCACAGGGCCGCTCGGTGCCTTCACTACGTCAGCATCGCCATACTCAGCTTTCTCCTGCTAGAGGTAGAATTTTTGTCTTATTTGTTTCATTTTCAGCTCCACCAATACCTATGACTGTACCTTGACCGTCGCCGCCAAAGTTGTAAACTGAATAAAACAATTGGCCAAAGTAATTTGGAAAAGGCCGCATCGAACTGCTTACAGTTGGCCTTGGGTCCGCATCCCCAAGAGTCTCCAACTCTCCATCCAAACAGGACCTCAATCTGTCCAGCCAGTTTTGCACAGCGCAGTCCCGTGACAGACAGACAGACAGACTGACAGACACTCCATGCCACGGGATCGTCCGCGATTGTGTCGTTCAGTCTGTCGTCTCTCTGTCGCGATGTGATGTGACCTAGCGGAACCCCGGTGATGTTGACGAGAAATGCTCATACCGACTGTCTGACTACAGTGTGATGTAAAGGTGTGGCACGTGGGCGCAGGCGGAAGCATATGCATCGTTTACATAAATCTAGTTTTCTGTCAGTCAGTATACTGCGCTTGTGAACCAGATTCAGTACAGTTCGTGTTTGGACTTCATACAGGCCTACGCTCTGGCATCATCATCGCAGTCAATCCTTGAGGGTCCAACGTGTCCAACTAAATACCGATATTACAGGACTGTGTTGAATTTTCCATACATATCTGTGTTATTTTGAACTTACGAGTTGAGCAGACTTCGCCACTCTACAAGCATTGGAAGGTCCAGCACTCCAGCTCCCCTAAATGGCGTCTCTGGGCCTGTGACCACGTGATATTGACCTTTGACGCAACTTACTAGCTAGCATATCATTTCTTTGTTGCCAGTTGTTGTAAACAATGGTTTCTGTTGCTGTTACTCTGTTGTAGGAAGTGGTTCGCGTGACGGCCATGGGGCGATACGTTTGTCGACACAAGGTCGAGGTAAACAAGCTGATATAATTATAGCAATCTGTGTGTCTGCGTCTTCATACTTTCAGTAGAATATTTTTACTGCTGTTTCGCGGCCTTTCGCGACGATATATAGGTTTCAACACTGTCTGGAATGTGTTATGACACTTTAACTCACTCTAGACACAATGCTAGAGATAGGAGCGCTATAGTAGGTCATGATATAAGTTATCGTCATCATCATCATCTCGGTAGCAGCGAAGAGAACGGTGTGAAGCGATGATTGTTGATCACCGACGACGGTGGTGCGTCGCACTTTGTCTGGAGTGAGTTTACGGGCGGTTATAAAACTCCAGATACTGTGTTGAAAGATAGGCGTCGAGTGTAGGGCATGCAATAAATTGCACCTATTGTTATGACAAAACATAGGTGCATTACATAGTCATTAACATCGTCAACAGACATCATCGCCAAACTGAATGTTATTTACTGTAATGCTTCTGCAGAGTTCGCAGTCAACGGTTGAATGTCGTGACGCGCCAGTTTTTGTGTTCACGCGGTTGCGCTTTCAAGGCGGGCGTAGCACTTCCACGGGGCGGCAGTCGACCGTCCTTCGTACCCGCGACATGTAACGAAATGGTCTCATTTGAATAAGACTAAATGGCCAAAGGTGTCCTTCAGGTCAGGACCTAGAAAGTACAATTTGTAAGTCGCGAAAATGGCCATTTCCAGCACCGGACCTATGGGACACCCTTACCCTAAATGGCTACTATAGTCGCGCAGTCGGC
>Ga0126335_1001865_pt1 | contig 12232 bp, 14 predicted proteins | sample OlaspJWI45metaG_FD_108409 | JGI IMG/M metagenome (GOLD analysis project Ga0126335, IMG submission 108409) | Marine gutless worms symbiont microbial communities from Oahu, Hawaii - Olavius sp. 1 OAHU.JWI-45 metaG | ecosystem: Host-associated > Annelida > Digestive system > Unclassified | place...
ACTTTATACATGAAAATCTGCCTTTCGCGAAGCGAAAGTCTGGCTGTCACGAAGTACTGAGTTTAACGTCCCACTCGACACTTTATACATGCACACCTTACATAACGCGGTTTAACGTCCCACACGACACTTTATACATGCACACCTTACACAACGTGGTTTAACGTCCCACTCGACACTTTATACATGCACACCTTACGCTTGCAATGAGCTCTGCTCTCCGGGCTTGCGCCCAGAGTTTAGGTTTCCTAATGGGTTATATTAAGCGTGATAAGCAAACATTTAAAAAACTTAAATATGTAACTGAAATGAACAGGTATGACCCAATTTATATATGCCTCTCTTACCTATAGGTGGGCAGAGACATAAAAATGTTAACTGCCAAACACTACAGTTTCTACTGCAGAAATATCAGAACCTGAAGTAAAAAAAGTTTAAGAAACGTGTCAATAGAAATCTAGACATACCCGTTCTCTGGCTCTCTGTATAACACTGCGCTGGGAATGTAAGTCATCGAGAATCTGTGTACCCATTTGTTCTGAAACAAAAAGCCGAGTGATATCAGTAACATTAAGAGCAAAGTGTAAAAAATGTAGCGCTTTCTGTAGTGATCAAGTCCAAGCTGTTGATTACATGCAGCCATGAAGAGAAAAAAAAAACAGATTTTTTACAAAAGAAGTCTAGTCAAATGCACAAGTTTCAACTCAGTCAGCAGCCAGAAAAACTCAGTACCTGTCTCAATACAAGTTTTGTAACTTTGCTCGAGTCGATGTCCAGATCTTTCAAGCAGTTCAGAGTTGTCGAGCAGGCAGGCCCTCTGCCAGAAAACATAATGCACTCAACATTAAACTTCGCCTCCTTTTGCTAGTTAAAACTACCAATAATGTTACTGCACTGGCACACAATTATAATTTTAAGTTTCTGAATTCATCAACATCCAGGTTTGTTCATAATCTGCGGAAGAGTACTTCCTACCTGTAGTCACACTAAACACAAAAATCCAATTACGACAACGAGATACAGTCATAAAACATGTGGGCAAATATGCATAAAGGTCAGATTAATAACAAGTTATTTCCTTTTTTAAACTGAAATGTTCATTTATATTTTATTCAAATTGTGCATACATTTTCATAATTAAAAACACCAAGTAAAACTAAAATAAACCTTGAATGTTACTGCATAACATTAATCCAGCATAAATTAAATAATTCACTAAAAATTTCATACATCAAAACAGTTAGTAACAGTGCCACAGCAAAATAAGTTTTGGCAGGAAGCACAACAGTAAATATTAAACTGTTGCAATATGGTGCTGAAACTTATAGTGATACCTGGTCTTCTGTTTGCTGAAGGTCACATTCTCCAAACAATTCTTCTCTCATATAAACATCATCACTCAGTGCATAACGTGCTCTTTTCTACACGATCATAAGCACTTCTTCTTATGACATAAAATAGCTAAACATATGAAAACTAAACATAAAATTAGAAATTACACAAAAAGTGTAATTTCTTTAATTTCTACATTTAGATGCACATTGTCAAGCTAAAAGGTTTTGTGTTAAACAGGGCTTAAGAACCGCAAATGCGGTAGGTGGTAATACATCAATATACAAGCCAGAAAATAAGAGATCCTAAACTGCACAAGTAAAAAACCAACCAAAATTCAGCAATTTTAAAACAGTATGAATACATAACAGCAAACAATTTCACAAACAAAATGAGTAACAACAAATTCAAAACACACCAAATCTGTTTCCAGCTTAGACAATTCAGCATGATAGCTTTTCAATCTCGTCTGATATCGATCTCTGTCCTTCAGCGGAATCTCGCGTGTTTCAATTTCCATTTGTTCCAGCTGACATATTTACAAAATTAAACGTTGAAATAAATGTCCTTCACTAACGAACGGCGTGCGTCTGACTACTGTATTCGTTCATTAAAAAAACTTTCAGTGTTGCTTCGACAGAAAAAGGATTCAGTGTTCTGGCTTATAAAAACCTCACAAGCAAAGCTGCAAAGACTCCCCTTGGCAGATGTCTCAGACCCTGTCTCACCCACAGTAAGCAAAGAAGATGGACTGGTTAAACGAAAACAGAACTGTTACCAGTAGTAGTAGTCAGCCAAGAAATTATACTAAGAATGGGAAACCTCACAGAAAATTGCAGTTAGTGTATTTGAACACCGCACCACTTGCCATTGCATGCATTAGCTATCATTTGTGGATCAACTTCAGTTGAATGTCTGCTGCAGCCAGTGGAAGGCCTATTGCTAATTGGCTAGCCTACACTATGGCACAACAGCATTTTGAACTTCAAATTAAACTTTATGTTCTCTGCAAACTTCAAGTTATTAAAAAAACACATTTAAGATTCCTAATTATGACCCACTGACATATAAGAGAGCCTGTAGTCATAACACTATTAGTCAGACAACAATTTCATCAAAATAACAATCTTCATCTATCGGCAGAAAACGTCATATGATTAACGACAAACTTTTGTATACCAATTCTTTGCTTTCATCAAAGAGTTTCTCGACATTGCCAATCGCCTGCTGTTTTTCACCTAAGCATGGTACACAAACAATCAAATACATGATCTTCTGCCACTTGTTCTATTTACTTCTGTCTTCATGTGTGTCCAGAACTGTCTTGAATCAGAGACACAGACGTTCCTTTTGAAATTCACACATGAAAGCTTGACATTACGATTACACGTAGGCAATAAGAAAATTACTTTGTACAGTGACTGGATTTTTTACTGTTATCACAAAACTACGCCTCCCAGTGGTTTACAGTCAACTCATCTCCTGCTAACTCATCGTCATGGTTAACCTAAACCTGACCTATCCATGCCCAAATCATAACCCTAACCTAAACCCTAAAGAGTTCTAAAAAGGTGACTTGGGGACGAGTTGACTGCCACCCTCCCAACTCCCCCCTAATTCAATGCAGGTTAGCCGGTACTTAAGAAATCAGCACAGACAGAAAATATCATGCAGTCAAAGACTGCCAGAATAGGCAAATCTCCCACTCTCCTGGAAAAGTTCACCATATAGAAAACAAATACTGTCGTTAGAGTCAGTTTTTGTGTTATGTATTTGGGCTTAGCATTTAGGTTAGAGTCAGGGTTAGAATTATGGTACATGGTTCATTATCATCATGTGGTGAACTTCTCCAGGAGTGCCCATTACCCAAGTGTTTGTTGATGGCTACAGTAGGCTAGACTGTAGTTTCCTGAGTGCCATAGGAAATGCATTGCACCAAAGATTCATTTAACCATCGCATAACCACAAGCCTAGCTCCTATGGTGCCCAGAAAGAAATAATGGGCGCAGTTGGTTGTAGTGCATTTTCCTAGCCTGTGCTTGATGAATAGTGGGCACAGCAGCTGCACATAGATTACATAACTACAGTCACTATTATCACTGTGCAGTGTGCACGCACACAGCCTACTATCGTTATACGCCATCTGATGCCAGTGCTAGTTACTGTTAGTAAAAACATAATTAATTTTATTAATTTTGTCTTAAAGTTAGCACAATGTGATGGGGGAGGTATCTGGAAAGGGGGTTTGCCCCCTCACCAGATATTTTTGAACAAATCAATCAATGAAATCTTACATTTCAGGCAGCTTAATTGTCGAAAGTCGCAGGTTTATCCAAACAAATGTTGGAAGTATCTGCATGGCCCACGCCTCCTACTGCTGGCATGTCTGCGATGTTAAGTGGCAGTTTGCTGCAAACTGCATAACTGCGCTAATTTGTTAATCTAAGGTCAGGTCACCTGCTAGTTAGGTTTACATGAGTAAACATGTTTTATCGTTTGTACGACTGCCTGCATTAATTTTGATCGAAACGTATTTAGGACAAGTCCACTGTATAAAACTATGGCGCACATCATTCTACAGACGCCCCCGCAGTACTTCTAGCTATTTGCAACAAAAACGTAAACCTAGGTGTGCGTGGAAGCCAGTAAGTCAAGAGAATTTTCCGTATTTAACGCTATAGGCAGAAACGAGATTACACGTACATGCGTATTACAACAATAAGTGGTTTGCTGTATTAATAGTCTTACTTCCATAAACTGATGGAATTTTAGTTGTAGTTGATACAATTTCGGCTGTATTATGAGAAAACTGTTGTATATACGACTCTAACAAATCCGTCGCCATATCGCTATTTTGTTTACTTCCGGTTAGTAAGCAAGTAGAACAGTTACTAGTAACCGCTTTCTTCTGCAGGTGTAGGCAGAATTTGAGGGGCAGGGCGGATCTGCGAGGTGGTTTGGTCAAATGTAGATCAGATTACGGTTGAAAATGCGGCGCGGATCTGCAATTAGTAAATAAAACTAGTTGTGTGGGGCCGATTTAACAATTGCTGATCTGCAACTCTCTCTCTACGCTTGACCGTCGACGGGGTCATAGCGCCGTCCATTCTGACCGATCCGTCGCCACTCAAGCATCGGAAGGAGACAGCCCTGTGCTCGTGGTGACCTGCTCCAGCCAACATTTTGCAAATGACCAGTTGTCTCCTCCAGGTGTCAAACTGTCCTAAGCCCTGTTGTGACTGACTGAGAAATGTATCGCTTGGTGGGCAAAAGCAGCCTCATCAATACGCCTGACATGGTCAGAGAGTCTCCGACGACTCATAGCTTCATTTAGGGACGGCAGGTGTGAGAGGGTGGCGACTTCTACGTTCGTAACAAATTCATACCAGAGGATGCCAAGTATTCGCTTTTGGTTCGTTATATGAAAGGCCTCCAGTTTCGCTATATCAGCTTTCAATAGTGTCCGTTTCATCAGCATATAGCAGTGATGACAGCTTTTTGACAGGACACGCAAATTGTAGATGCAAAACTTACAGCAGTGTTACTCAGCACTCTGCCTCTAGACACGATCGACCTGGGACATAATGTTTGAGGCTAAGCCGATCCTCCTGAGAATTTCTAGTGTACAGTAGCCAGATGAGTCAACATCACTGCTGAGATATGTAAACTTATTGACCGTTTCCACATGATGTCCTGATATGACACAGGAAGGTGGTTAAGGTCAGGAGGCAACATTTTGAATTTCAGTTTTTGCCCAGCATGTGTGGAGGCCCACAGTGTTCGCAGCTGCATCAAATAATAATTCAAGGATGGACGTCCACCGAGCGTCGTCCTCAATGAACAGAACTGCATCATCTGCATAGTCAATGTCTGTGAACAGGGACTGTCCGACGTTGACACCTGCCTTATCTGCACACATGGACATGATCCAGTCAATGGCAATGCGGAACAGGGCGAGCGCCAAGACAGCCTTGTTGGACCCCTGAAGATGTAGGGAACGGGGCCGTGCAACTCCTGCCAATTCGGATGCATCACTTCGTTCCAGTGTGCAGATCCTTGATCAGACTCATTAGGATTGGCGGCACATACTTAGCCTGAAGATGTGCAACAGGGCTGGATAAAATGTGCGGTTCTCCACCACGGAATCACGGATTCATGATACATACATCACGATCGCAACTAACATTGTACAGTTTTGTATTATTTCACAAAAAAATTCATTTGTACACTCCCAATTCTTTGCAGTTTTAGTCAATGCAAATTTATAGAGTGCTGTGATTCACTGCTTATAAGTACATTTGTTTATTTTTTATTTTTTATACAATAATGAATTTACATACAAAAAGTTAAAACCAAGCTGTCAACAAAATGCCAACATCACAATCAGAAATGCAGCAGAACTATTTCTTTGATAGTTTTGATTTGCTCTTCAGCTGAGTCACTTGAGAGCGTGGTCTTTTAGCTGCAGGTCCTGGCATGTCAGGCACTGCACCATTTGCAATCACCTGCACAAAACATTATCACCATCACTATCAATGTCAATGTTAATGTCAGGTCACATACTGACTTCAACTCCAGTCCATGCTTCACCAGACTTGGCTGCAGCAAAGCATCACACAATTAAAATACAAACTAGAAAATGAAAGGCAAGCCCATTACGCAGACAGTAGACGTCGACTGAATTTTAGTTCAGTTCAGGTATTGGTACCAAAACTGTCAATTAATTCAGTTTAGGCATGGTTTCGGTTTCAGGAAGGGGGGCAGCATTGCAGTGAGATTTGATTTCAGCCAAATCTCCTGAGCGGTTTCGACACTAAATTACTGAAAGTGAATTCATGCTGTCTGCATTATTCGCATTTTATACTCCATGCCATCGCTCTTGGGAAGGAACCCACCCAAGAGCTGTGTCCATCCTCAGTCACCATCACATCAGTAACACCGGCCTTGATGATAGATGTACAAAAGTACAGGACCGTTTGCCCACATTCCTGTCGAACAGTGTGCATAATCAAAAGATTCTTAAGGCTTATAGTGATGACTAATGTCCTAGACCACAGTTTCGGTTTCAGTCTTGGTTCTGGCCGAAGCTGGTGACTCAGTTCCTGTTCTGGTTTTAGTTTTGGCACAGTTAAACCTACATAGTTTTGGTTTCGGCCAAAGCTTGGTCGACCTCTAGCAGACAGAGAGACAGGAAGACCCGAACGCATATTGCATCTTCTGCAAACACACTGCGTAGCATGTGAATGCAGTCACAAACAGACTCATGTCTATATGCTATATGTCAGAACATACCATCTGAAATCCTTGACCTGCTCCTGCCAATGTGTACTAGTATTTAAGTGTGATTAATCTGACAGCCACAGAGACTATACCAGCACTGTTGTTAGATTGCTAATCACCCATGCCACTGTACTTGGGGGCAATGCCAACAGTGAAGTTACCTGTGTATCACACAGTAGGGTTAAATGTCCCACTAGATACAAAACCCTCATTTAGTTGTCTTTTACGACAGCCATTCATGAAATGGACTGAATCTATTCTTACAACGCTGGAGTGCAGCCCACTTGGGGCAAGGTTACCTGGTCATCCTCATCAGCAGCACTAGCATCAGAGTCATCCGATGTGTCTTCAGCAGCTGCGGCTTGCTCCATTGCTGCCTGCAGCGATGTCGCATTGATGCGAAAGTCACGAGACGTACTCATCTTGAAATGCTGCATCAAGTCCACCTGCACATGACACTCAGAGCTTCAGTACGTGCATGAATAGCTACATCCCACTCGACACACAGAACTTTGGAGTTGAGACTTTCCAGGCAATCAACTGCATTGGTACATACTGACTACCGAAACATAGTAACAAGATTAAGCATGCAGCAAAAATTCAAACTACTGTATACAAAACAAACAACTAGCCACAGACAAACATACAAAACAATAAATAACATGCAACAAAGCTCTGGTTTTGTTGCCTTGACGTAAGTCAGGTATTTGAGTCAGTAGCGTAACTACGCCGGATGTGCTCTGACGCAAACTTTACCTAAGTGCCCATAAGAATCACAACTCCAGCAATGTCAAAGTTTGTCACACTAAAATCAAAAGAGCCTTTATCTCAGAACTTAGGTAAAAAGATTAAACAGGCATACTGGCACCAGAATATGAATACTGTATACCGATACCGGTACATGAATTTTATTATCCAATTCTCAGAGATGTAGTACTTGCTACTTATTTTCAGTAATCGGACTTGGACCTCAGGTACTCGTACTTGTACTCGTGGCTTATGTACTCGTAGCTGTAGGACGTTATTATTTGAAAAACCGTGACATTTCAACTGAGCTCTTACACTTGTGTAAGTCATCATTGCATTGAAGACCAAATGTGACTGGAGCTGTAGTGAAGCATGGAATCTAAGGTGCTATTATATAGGACTACATGAGTGAAACCTTGTTATCTTGCCCCTGCTGAGATGTCAAACTTGCCTTTTCTTATCACGTATCTCTAATGGATTTCTTCGCTGGCACTGACATTTGCATGTAAGATCTGTCCTGCAATACATCTTTACAGTCCACTGAGTCCAGCTGAGCTGATAACAGTGACTTCGACACTCTGTAAACCGGCGGCACCGAGATGTTAATGAGTGCAAAGACCGTGGTGTGATGGTCATCCAGGAATACATGCCTGATTGTGACACGGTCAGTTGGAACTGACCAGCAAAGCAAGGACACTGAGGTGTCCAGCTGTCACATTTCAGTACTCATCTTTCTGAAATGCAAGTGTGATGGAAACACAGATGGAAGTGATCTCAAATGAAATAATGAAACAATTTCTAAACATTTTAACAGCTTGCCGACTGCTTCACTCATGCAACTGGTTAAATTAATTTTTTGGGCATTCCAGGAAACATTGCTCTATGCCAGTACTTGTACTCCTGGGTTATGTACTCGTACTCGGGCCTAAAGTACTTGTACTTGACCCTAAGGTACTCGTACTCATCCTTGTACTCGTAATTAGTGTACATGAAACATCTCTGCCAATTCTAGATTGATATTCTTGCGGGTTTTGATATTAATGTAGAAAAAGTATCAATGACCTTGTCAGTGTGTCTACGTCGTCAAGAAGATAATTCTCCATCACAAGGGCAAAAGCATCTGTAAAGTGTAACTCCATCTCTCTTCCTCCCAGGCTCTCCTTGCTTTCCTCCCTCTCCATTCCTCTCTTTTTGCCATCAGTTTCTTCTTGCCTCCCCTCCTGCCCTTAGAAGTAGGCTCCCTAAATACAAATAGGGGTCTGAGGAGCGCTGTAAATTCTTCTAACGAGAAGCCCCAGCCGACAAACGATTTGGTGAACATTTGCGCCAGAAAGCAGCTCTAGTCACAACATTTTTGTGAATTTAGTCAGCCAAAGCACCCCTTTGAGGTGAGGCAGCTGCCTCACCTCCCCTTTTGTAGTTATGCCACTGATTTGAGTGGGTCTAGTCTTAAAGCTCTGAGCCCACTAAGTAACTCATACCTTAGACTTCTTGGACAGCTGAATCAGGTACTTCTCATACTGTTCCACAGCATAAATGAGGTTCGGTATCGACCGCGTTTCTTTCAGCACTCGTGACTAACAAATTCAACAACATTAATTCAATGGTCAACTAAACAATTACATATGACAGCAGACACTCATGACACCTTTGTGTAAGAGATATCAACTGGCTATCAGCACAGGGTGGCAGTCAACTCGTCCCCAAGTCAACTCGTTAGGGTTTAGTTTACGATTAGGATTAGGGTAAGAGTTTAGAGTCAGGATTAGGTTTAACGTCACGGCCAGGGTTAGGTTAGCTTTGAGGACGAGTCGACTGTAAACCAGTACTCTAATGTTTGCTTTGCTGTATGGCAAGATGAGTGAGTGAGTGAGTAGAGGCTTAACATCACACTTGACACATTACGGGTCATTTCGGGGATGATTTTTTGCAGGCCAGATGACCCAAGCAACAGTGTCAAAGCACTGAAGGAAGCCAGCTGCTCACTGAGATAAGCTTAAATCCCACCAGATCCATGGCAACTGGATGCTGCCAGACATAAGATGCTGGGTAGCATGAAAATGCAAAAACAGCACTACACGCCAAAGATAAAGATCGATTGTCACAAATATCCAGTCACTTCCAGAGTTCACATACACAATAAGTAGTTCGTTAAGTACAAAACCGTACATACAAAACTATTAACTTTTAACACAAACCTTTTCGGAAGAAGGTATCAAAAACTTTGTCTTGCCTTTCTTCTTCTTTATCTTGTCAGTATCAACCTGCAATCTTTCAGCCTGGCTTGCCTGAAATACAGTGAGTAACAGTTTACAGATATTTTTCAAGTGCCACCTGAAATCATACTGAACGCATATTTCGACTAAAATTCGTTTCGAACTGTCATCCTATATTGTTGACTTTTGTAGTGTCTTGCTGGCCAGCTCTATTTAAACCAAAGTAAGTAAGCAGAGTTCTATTTAACACGTTACAATAGATTTCAGTCTCTCCAGGCAATCAGTTGCACTAGTGCAGACAAGCAATTTTACAATAACCGAGAAAAATACACAAATAATGCAAAATAACTCAAAAACAAAGTAACACCATAAAAGAAAGCACTGTAGGAACTATTTGTTCACATTCTACATCAAAGCATCCATCAAAATCAACAAACTGACAACTACTGCCATGGTGAGAACCGGAATCAGTCACCTGAACATAGGTAATCATAGGGTAGACGGACTGAGTCAGGTTGGTTCCCGACAGTTTAACTAGTTTCTCAAATCTCGTCGACATGTGACCACTCTTGCGTGTATACATCATCAAGCTCTGCACACCAACATAATAAAACCAATTTCTATTACATCAGTCGCAACTTTACAGTTTACATGACCACCACAGCGGTATCTGTAACCTCTACATTCTTTGCCTATGCAAAGACATCAAAAGTTTGCCTAAAATTATACACCCATATACTGCTTTTGGTGCTCACAAACTTACCAATTCCTAACCAGCACTACAAGCACTAAGTGCACATCTACTATCAATACCTATAAGATGCTGGTAGAATTTTATTTATAGGCTGCTTATAAATGGTCGAAGTCATCTTCACATTTTGAAGAACTTCAAAAATTATGGCCGATTTTGGCGAAAATTGTGGCGCCACTTGACAATTTAGTTCAAAATGACGCAGGCAGTTTGAAAGTATGTTTCTTCCTCTGAAAAGGCCCAAACAGCGTAAAAATCGATCTATAAATGGCAAAGCTAAACTTCATTAAAATGCTGAACATCACAGCGGGTCTGCGAGACCAAAATAGGCCATGCCCAGCATGACAAACAAAAAACAAAAAAAGCTTTTTTCGGTCTCGTGTCACCGTGCGTAAACCGATCTCTACTAAACTTGGCATGTGGATAAAGGACCTCTGTACCATTTTTTCCATTGACAATTGTTTTGGGTACCAACTGCTAGTTTTTGGGCTAGGGGCCCCCAAGTTTTACGGAGAAATGACCGACATGCAGTTTTTCGGTTATAAATCCATCCCTGATTTATGAACCGAATCTCACCAAATTTTAAACGAATATGGAACTGTAGCTGCACACAAATCCTGTGAATTTCAGGAATATTGGTTGAGGGAGCTGCCCCTAAGGGGCAAAAAGCGACAAAAATTAGCGACTTTGGGGGGTTTTCTGACCGGAGAACCCCAAATATGGGCCGACTGGGGTCAAATTTGGCAGGGCGTCAAAGGTCCGCTGTGACCTGCCAAATTTGACCCCAATCGGTGCAGTAGGGCGAGTCAATTTAATACCGGCTGTTTACTGCCGGTAATCAAGATTAAAATACACGAATACACATGGGCCACTTTCCCTTGCTGTGTCGTCGCACACTGAAGATCCAAGGGTATCACATTCTTCAGGCATTAGTTTTACGGATAACGAAAATAAATGACTGCAAGTGAAGCAGGCAGGAAAGTTTACAACCTCATATATTTTAGTGGGCTGTATGGGATGAAAAAATAGTGCCGTATTTTTTCGTCATGGTTTGGGTTTGGAGAGGGCATGTGCCCCCTGTCCCCCTGTGGATACACTCCTGGGTCCACTGGCCATTACTTGCTGAGTTAATTATTACACGCACTTTAATAAATCAGAAGATGCATCATAGGTCACTAAAAATGACTACCCAATGATAAATAAGTAAGTAATGAAGTAAACATAAGAAACAGAAAGTGGAAAATGCAATAGCGTACATCGAAAAAGCCACTCATTCTTAATTTCAATGCTTATTCCGGATTCGCAGAACACCACTTCATCATTCCACCTGTAACCACTCGTTTGCCCTGCCCCATTAATGAAATGTGGGGAGGCACGTGCCCACCCGTGCCCCATGGTTCCAGTGCCAGTGAATAAGAGGCCAAAGTAATTTGGCAAGGCTGCATCGAATGCACTGCACATACTACACGCGTATGCGTAAACTATAGCCGTTCCTAAGATATGTAGGGGACCGCAGAAGCTAAAAGTAGGTCACGTGACCCAGATGCGGATCTGCATACGAATTACTGTTGCATAGTTTTTGTTAGGGCCTCCAGCCGTTTATAGGCACATTAAATTTCAATTCTGTAGCTTCAAACATTCTGGAAATACGAGGGGAATCCAGAAATTCAGAATTAGATCACGTGACTGTGCCCCCAATCCCTATGGCTGACTTTTGAATAGTTTTTGTTAGCACCCCCATCGCAAAATTTCAAGTATCCAGCTTCAGCTGTTCTTGTCACACAGTGTGTTTCTATGTATTGAATGTCATGCATTCATTAACTTGGATCGTATGTATCTTATAGATGAAAGACAGCATTGTATCCAGTCAGCGTGTAGCCTAGGTAGTTTTATTACAGGAAGTTGC
>Ga0126335_1001866_pt1 | contig 12229 bp, 6 predicted proteins | sample OlaspJWI45metaG_FD_108409 | JGI IMG/M metagenome (GOLD analysis project Ga0126335, IMG submission 108409) | Marine gutless worms symbiont microbial communities from Oahu, Hawaii - Olavius sp. 1 OAHU.JWI-45 metaG | ecosystem: Host-associated > Annelida > Digestive system > Unclassified | place...
ATATATATATATATATATATATGATTACTATGGTGTGGCGCGGTGGCTCACTCGGTAAGACATCGGATTCACGATCGTGAGGTTGCAGGTTCGAGTCTCAAACCGGGTAATGTTTGTATAGTAACTTCGGGCAAGTTATTTACACCTATGTGCTTCTGTCACCAAGCAGTGTAATTTGGTACCGGCGCAACGGCTGGAAAGTAAACAGACACACCACACAATGCACCAGCCCCATATCCGTGGTCTCGTAGTGTAGGCTAATTTGATGTCTGGCTGAGGGCTACTAAAACGGAGATCAGCGCCGCCCAGTGGGACATGTGGCTCTATAAAGACTTTACTTTGCTGGTAATTAAATAAGGGTATCAGTATTACTTTTATCGGCATCTGTTTATCTGTTGGCGCAAAGACTCGAATACCAAGAATTCATGTAACTTGATAGGAATAATTACGTCTTATGGTGAACCCTAGAAGTGACTGGATTATGTCGATATTTGACCTTGTCCTTTGACCTTGAGAGCTTTTTCGTATTTTTGGCGAGCCAGCACCATACGTCTGAGAGATATCGACTCATTACGAACAGCAAACATGCTCATGACGAGTAGAAATATCTCATAAGGATATCGGGATCAGCAACGCTCGGGCTTATGATTTAAACGCGTCGTAGGCGCTGAGATGAGATGAGTTTCTACATGATCAAAGGTAAGCGAGGGAGAGAACTGGCCACCACCCTCATATGCCGAGGCCAAAAAGGGATATCAGTAGCGCTTCTCGCCCCAACGGGCGCTGAGTCTATACGATTGCATGTCTTATATTTAGGGACTAGGCTACTGGCTGCAAACGTTTCTGTTGAGTTCTTGTTGTTGTTCTTGCTGCAGGTGGTGCTCGACCGCGAGCGTCGCGACCACTTCCGGCTACGTGTGAGAGTGCGAGACAGTAGGACGGGCGAGAGTGCAGAGGCGCGTGTTAGTGTCAGGGTGGCCGATTTGAATGATAATAGACCTCGCGTGCATTGGCCACCTCAACAGCAGGATGGCAATGATACTGGCATCAGGCTTTCCACAGGTGGGCAGGGCTAGACGTTTGCGATGTAATAGTAGCTGTAGTGATAATAACAAGTGGATAAAGTAATTTGGCAAAGGCCGCATCGAATCCCCAGCCTCATAGTAGGGGATCTGCATCCATTCTGATACAATGCTTCTTGACCTTCAAGAGTCTCCGCCCCTAATATCCGTTCAGCCGTGTTTGCGATGTGGCCTAACAATGACAGTAGTACTAATAAGGTCGCATTTTCATCATCATTGCCAAGTTGCCCACTTGCTTTGCTTACACTCAGCATGTTACAGTGTCGTAGTCAATAAGAACAATGTCTTACAATCGAAGCTAAACCAGCCGCTTACTTTTAGCTTTGTGACCTTGACTTTGATCCCGTGACCTTGATATTCAAACTTGAGGAAGACATTACGAAGATGTGCCCTCATACCAAACGTGTGTTTCCTGTTCCTAAATGGATTTGTGTAATGTTTTTGTTTTCTTTGGTTGTGAGCAGGTGCTCCTTCTGGTCACGTACTGGCAGTAATTAGCGCTGATGACCCGGATGAAGGCGACAATGCCTGTCTCAGCTACTCCATCACTTCCGGTAATGAGGATGACTTCTTTGAGATGGTGACGCCGAGTGAAGGTCGAGTAGCGGTCAAACGGTCATTGCTAGGGGCGACACAAACTTGGCGGCTGTTTACACTATGTGTTGAAGTCAAAGATAGCGGTATTCCGCCGCTTAGTACGTCCGCCATATTGAATATTGTCGTGGACGCGTCGCTTCCGTTCGCGTCTGCGCACAAGAGACTCGTCGTTATTAACAACAACAGAACTATCGTCCTCGTTCTGTCATGCCTGTCTTCTGCAACGCTTGTGCTTCTAGTCACCGTTGCCATGCTGCTGTGTCGCTTCGCCTCGGACAGGAAACAAGATGGCGGCCGGGGTCAAACCGGAAGCGGAAATAGAGGAAGGGGTATGGAGAGTCGGGGAGGGTCGCGATCGGGGCTGTTACGCACGGCGCTCGCACGCTATCGTGACGGGCGTCGGCGACGGGCCAAGCAGAAACAAAGTCTCGCTGGTGCGCCGCGAGATTTCACAAGATCTGAAGAACTGAGCTGGTTATCTGCGCCTGCGTCTGAGTTAAACGAAAGAGAGATAGCTTGGGGCCTCGGGCGTGCTTGCTGTAGACGGGACGATATGGTTCCAGCTAGAGATGATAACACATCTGCTGTTGTCATAGTAAACGATACCGTTGACCATTCCTCAGCATCTTCCACTCTCGTCCGCGTCTAGTTAGCCTTTATAACTTTCTTACTTATCAAGTTATTTGCTAAAAGTACATTTTATAGTGTTCATGGCATAGTCATTAGTCTTACTAAGTCATTATTTTAGGCCGTATCGAATGCATGAGATGCGGGCTGTTGCGACCGATGTCCCCGTAGCGTGATGTGTCTGACGCTCTGCCTTTAACGCGCCTGCGCCGTGTAGAATCGTCTGAACGGATCGAGATCCGTTTTAGGTGAAGATTCTAGGAGCCTAAGAAACATTGTATTAGGCAGGGGTCGCGGCGAGGAGATGGGGATTCCATGCGGCCTTCGCCAAATTACTTTGGCCACTTGTGAGTGTTTAATTTCGCTTTATTCGTCTGCTCTGGCATTGCCGCATTTTGCTAGTCGTAGTAAAACTGATGAACAAACCTATCAGCGTAGTGTTATAGCTCCGCCAGGGATATTATGTTTTATCCGGAATTTGTTTACCGATATCTGTTTGCCTGTCAACAACCTTACTGCTGATCAGATCTTCACTAAAATTTTGACAGCGATGTATATTAGGCCAAGAAGAATCTGTCATCCGGATCTGTTCCATCTTCGTTTCTGATCACTGATCGCTGCACCACGTCTCCACAGCTCTTCCTGTCTCTCGCCATTGTCGTGCAGTTTGGCAGCGTCATTCCAGTCCAGTCAGCAATACCATCTCCACGTCTCCACAGCTCTTCCTGTCTCTCGCCATTGTCGTGCAGTTTGGCAGCGTCATTCCAGTCCAGTCAGCAATACCATCGCCCCCCCCCTCCGAGTCTCCTTGACTTACCTTGGCTTCTTTTGTCGTTTAATCGTCTTCTAGAAATGTGTATAGATAAATAACTAAAGATAGTATGCATCAACTAGATGTTTTATACATGTGTAGGCAGTAGGCCTAGTATGTCTATGTGTTTCAGTGTGTAAACTTTTCATGGTCCTTACGTGTCATTACGGCGAAATATCGTGTGGCCGAAATGCAGTATATTGGATTGGTAATACTGGAGTTTGTTGTTTTCACAATGGTTAGTATCCGTGACAACGCGTTTTGCCAATGACACACTGGGTCTGTGATCTTTCCAGCTAATATCCGTAACATCACAAGCGTATACTAGAAATCTACGGCAAAGCCGTTATGCCTCTGCCGCGCCTGTCCTCACAGACGCACATACGGCACGACCAAATTCAACGCCTTTTCTCCCATAGGCAGAGGCAGAGGCATAAAAAGCAGATTTACTTTATAGCAAGTGCAGTCGTTAGCGTGAGTGACGCCTCATGCTGAGAGTGAAACCTGACGTACGAGTGCACTCATTGTATTCATTGTATCAGCTGCTAATGACACTCCTTCGGGCCATCGCTTTGTCATCCGGTCGTTCATCAACGCGTTTTGTATCAGTGGCGCCAGCACTCGGCAGACGGTCATGACAGAAACAGATGTTCAGTAGCAGTTCAGCTATACAGTCAAGTGTCGTTAGCAACAGTATGGCGGCAGTGTGTCACTGATGTGACCATGGGTATACCGTATTGGAATAGGGTTAGTGTTAGGGTTATGGTTAGTCATAGAGTCCTATATAACAGCACCTGGATATCCAGCCTACAGCGGCCAAGTACATCAGTAGGCGATGCCGTGTAGCTGCAGATGCTTTCCCCAGCGGCCTGTTAGCATCAGCATCAGCTAGACCTCCAGCTCATGTGCAGTGGACCAGTGCAAAGCAGGCAGGCTGGATCTCCAGATGCTATTATCCAGTAGTTGTTTGGCACTACGTAACCGAGAGCGAGCCTAGCTTAAAGACACTGCTAAGGGGTGGGTAAGTGGAAAAGTAAGTACCGGTACAGCTATTATTCATACAAAGACAATAAAGTCGTTTGATTAGTTCTATGTTGCTGCTACCAGGGCATCAGAATGTGCGCCTAATTATTTACGTTGCGGGGACTCGCTTTCGTGACCTATACGAAGTACATTTGAACAGCAACACCGTCCCATTGAGCTCACAAGATTTTGAAGTCGAGCATGCACAGAACACTGGAATCTGCAGTGCAAAGCTGGACAATGACAAGTTTTACGTGATTTCCGGCAGTAGATGTATCAGTATTGATGTATCAGTGACTTGCGATACTGATACTCTTCAGATGTATCAATGATTGATACTGATAGTGATACTGCTGGCAAATGTATCATGATACTTGATACTTGATACTTTTTGTATCGAGATACGTATCATGATACATGTATCATTGATACTCTGCAACACTGCACTTAACAGTAATACAACCGCCGAAGACTTCAAATTTCAAAATACTGAGTAGTCAAAATTCCACGAGAAAAGTCCATCAAAAGAGAGAAAAAGACATCTACGGAGGAAAGAAAGACAACCGAAAGTTATATTGGGCCTATATCGTCGGATTGCCCTCGGGCACCGCCTGTCTGTCTGCATGACAGTTCGGTGTTTAGTTTACGACGTTGTTGAATTCAACTAATTTACATACTTAATGAGCGGCGATCAGCCGAGTCTACCGAGCGTAACTCAGTCGACATCTGCTTATAATAACTGACTTCTAACAAATGTCGGTTGACACGGGAATCAATACAGTATTGCCTGTGGGGAGTTGACAATTGCCATCCGAATGGGTTAATTCAACGTAATACAGCCTATGCCGTGTGGTACGCTATGGTTACAGAACAAACTGACATACTGCACAATAATTACTGGCGGCAGGTATCGTCTTGTCAGCTCACAACTCACAAGACGGTTGGCAGGCTGAGTGAGAGAACCGGAAACAATTGATTATTGTAATTGCATTCTGTGGCTTCTTTGACCATTTGTGGTCGAGCAAAGGGAATAAGTCTATAGGATATCTCGTACCCGTAATTAAAGTTCTATGGGAAATGTCCTACACATCATTATCGTGGTTAATCCACCTGTAAAACTGCTATCGTAATTTAGTCTGAGCTTGAACAACTGGGTCTGTATGACTAAATAGGCCAACATTGACCTACAGTAACTTGAGCGTTTATTTTTAGCAGAATTCCAACGAATACGGCAACTGTTTTTTTTCTATTTCTAAACATCTCTAAAGGTCTGCCAATTCTTCATCCTTCATGCCGATTCCATATCTGTTGTCAAAATAGCTCTTGTACAGGTAGGCCTACATAGTTACCAAGAAATTAGCCTACCGATTTTCATGTTTTGATCTCGTGTTTTGCATGTATGCCTAAACCTACATCGTTGTCGGTATCGATGTCTTTCTGCTTGCAATAAATTGATAAGTTCTGGGTTAAGTGAATTGAACTGAATTGATTGATTGATTGATTGATTGAATTGAATTGAATATCGGACAGAACTTTTAACGGTTAATCGATACCGATTGTAGTGCTGCTGCTTGACTTCTGGGTCATTTCAGAAGTCACAATACAAGCTTGTGTTTCAGCGAAATGTGATTACTTTAGATGTGCCTGGTCATCCCCTATCACCGTCTTTTCATTGCACTGACACTTCTTGCTAGTTTCCTCGACTGTGTGACAATAACCATTGCCTCAGATCATGACCATTGGCTTAGTTTGGGGGATAGGGGTGGGGCTCCGTGGGGGCACCCCCTCCCTGAAGTTTTGTTTCGGCATATGGCATGTTTGTGCACTAAGATATGGGTTTCAAGATGCCCATCTTATTCGGGGCATGGGTCGCCAAAGGGGATAGGGCGCCCTCTTCAAAATATCGCTGGCGTCCACAGCAGCTCTGCTGACGACCCTTTGGTGCACTGCGCGTTGCTTGTCTTAAATCTCGAAAATTTCATTGACTGAGCAGGATTAAAAATTGGGACACATTTTCTCTTGGTGGCCCACTGTTCTCGCTATAGGCTAACTTACCAAGTTACCTTCACTACAGCCTATACTGCTAATTATGACTCCGTTTACTACTTATGGATTCAAAAGAAAAAGATTATAGGCATATTTCAGAAACAAAAAATCGGAATTAAACTTTAGTTAGTCATTCTTTGATGCGTGTAAGCTGATTTGCTAATTTTCCAACAAAACAGACATCACCTGACTATGTTAAAAGCCCAAAATGCAACTCACTTCGTGATTTGACAGCTGACACTGAGTGACCAACCGCGAACAGACTCGCCACGGCTTCGTAAAATCGCACTTCGGTGTTGTAACACAATTCAGCAGGTGGCAGCACAGACGCTGTAGGCTACATAACTAACACTGCTAATGGATCGAACACATCGAGCAACAGACTGCTGTAATGATATTGATATACATATGACAATAAATTCTTCATTATTTTATTATTATCATATTTCCGCGACAATAGGCTCTCACTGGACACGTTCAGTCGAAGGCTGAAAACTTTATTCTGTCTCCGCTTCGAGGAGAAAGAGGACGTAGAAGTTGGAAATGGGTACTTATTTGTTTGTCACTTATTGGTTGGCGCTATAGATGGGTGTCACGCTAATATATATACCATAATTATTATACTCTCCCCCACCGGCGTTAAGATGCATACGAGACAGCGTGGCGGCAACTCAGCCGATCTGGACGGCTTTAAGTGGCAATGCATCATAACTGTAATGAAACATTGCAATTTTTCATTGATATCCGGAAATGAATCTCGCCACGCAGATAGGCCTGTGGCTGTCCTATATACTATAGTTATTTGGTTGTCACAGTTGGGCTTCGGCAAACGGATGTGATTGTGTCATGCACACTGCATCCTTTACGCCCAGTGATACGGTTGCGTGTACTTCTGTCGTTGTTGTTGCTGGTACTAAGCCTAACTGTAGTGAAAATGTCTACAAATGGCTGGAGTCATTCGTCGATTCCCCGTTCTCTTTTAATCGCCTTTATGTATGTACTTGGTAAGTGTAAACAAAAGACAAGCACTGTTTTGCACATGGACCTAACTTGAACAAATTCAAATGCATTATTGTAACTTTTGGACGTAACACCATGGAAAATGCAAAAGGTATACGAGCTACTGTTCTCTATACGGAGTAAAGATAGGCTTACTCGTACGCGACACAGCGCCAAGACCGAAACCGAGAACTGATGCAAGTGATGCAACAGAACGAATGATATACTTTGTAAAAGATTACGTGATCGACTAGTGACAAGAAAACTATTATTAGACTATTACGTCATCATACGACGCGCCATTGGTTAACTGTAAACTTGAATCACGGACAGACAGAATCACAGATGGCGCGACGGGAATATGCATTGCATGGTGCCTCCGGCGCCTATCTAGGCACTGAAGGCATACAAATCGTATACAGCCGCTGTGTTTCAGGTAGTTACATTGTTGATGGCAACCTGACAGTTATACCGGTCGACACGGTGGCATTAGCAGGAACAAGAGTCATATTACGCTGTACAACCGACCAGGGAGAATCCCCGGGTAAAATAGCTTGGTATCGTCACTTTGATGGCATTGGTCGAGCTACTGGTATTGTCAAATACGGTTGTCAACCAGATCCACACTATTATCGTGAGTACAGTGTCATCAGTACGTCAGCTGGGCAATGTGATCTCGTTATCAATGCCGTATCACTGGAGTCGGCGGGAAAATACCGATGTTGGGAGGGAGGTCACGCTTCTGTTACCCTGACTGTCATCGGTGAGTTGTCTTGCAATAAGCAAAGATTTGTGATCATGCTGCTGCTGCTGATGATGATGATGATGGGTGTGTTAGTTACTGTTCACCTGTCATAAGATGACACGCAAAGTGTCTCAGTTTTTAGTAGGCCATGCTACCAGGGCTTATGATAGGAAGTTCCGGAACTACTAAATTCTCACATTTTGCAGATCATGCGATGTCGGGTAAAATAGAAAAAACTTTGCAAGCCGGGGCCATTTCAACAATATTCTTATTAATCTATCATGTTGTGTTTACGCGAGTTGTGGATGTACAATTAACATTCTGTACATGTAACAACAAACTTTCACGTGTGATCACAGAGTCGTGTCCGATGGGCTTCCAGAGTTCTTCTGTTGCCGCTGTTGGAGACACTGTAACGCTGACATGTTCAGTCATCTACTGTGGATCCCATGTACCAGTGGTACGCTGGTCTCCTGGTTCTCGTGCAGCATCAGCTAATTGCAGTACAACTAACAGAGTTTGTAGTTCACTGTCTCTGAGCATTACGTCTACAACATTCCCGGTACATAGCTGCTCCGTGGAGTATCCTTCAGCAGTTTCTGTCCAACCACAATGTACCGCCTGGAACTCCAGCATCACTGCTTCGTGTACGTAGTTTTATGAGCGGGGTTTCATTATCATCATGTCTAGCGTCATATCACCAGTTACACTGCAAATAACATTTTCTGCACTATGTTCTTGCCTGCTAAAAATAGATACAGTTTGTACTTTATTATTGCAAGTGTCTAGGAGCAGCCTGAATACCGATCAAGGTGTCTGTGTGTCTTGGCATTAGAAATAACATTCAGACAAACCATGATATATTTTTTCAAAAAGATACATACAGGGTGGGCCAAAAATGTAAGCCCCTACTACATTATCAATAAATCGTATTAAAACCTGCCAACGAAGCTAGTTTTTCGTTAAATTTGAGGCCATATAAGCATTATAATACTGCAAGTTAATATTAAGTATTCTATTGATTAAATATTCCATGTATGACGTAATGTGCGACCAAAGTTAATGTAGTGACACACTGACGCTGTAATATGGGTAAAATAAGTGTAAACGACAAAATCTTAATTGAAAAGCTAGAAAAGAGAAAGGCCCGAAGAACCTGTTAAATGAATTTCCATCTAAAGATTGGTCTAGGAGTGTACTTGACAGCTTCTTAAGACGAATTGATGCAACTGAGAGCGCTGATCGAAAAGTTGGCAGCGGACGTCTCAGGTCGGCAAGAACGTCAGTCAGTCAACATCACAAACGCAGAAGAGATCATTGGCAGTTAAGAAAATGCTCCCGGCACCCAAAAAAGTCCATGAGATATTGAGCAAATCATGGGGATTGCAAGAAGTTCCGTTGTGATGTTGACTGACTTTCTCGCCGACCACAGGCCTATTGCAGCGTCACTACATTAACTTTGGTCGCACATTACGTCGTACATAAAATATTTAAGTGTAATATTATAATGCTTTTGCTTCAAATTTAACGGCAAACTAGCCTCGTTGGCTGGTTTTGCGATGATTTATTGATAATGCAGTAGGAGCGTTTATTTTTTGGCCCACCATGTATACGGTTTCACTTGCGAGCTCGTAAAATCACCCGGATGAGCATAATAGACGGACATGATGTCAAAATGTGTGTTCTGTCACAGATGCGCCTGGTGACATGTATAAATGTTCTTACTCACTTATCGTGCTTGGACTTCTGTCAGCTATCTGCGTCATTAGCCTCATTGCTGCTGTCGCCTACATCGTTTGTACAAGAAGTAAGCCACAAGGTTTGACACACAGCCTTGTCAACCCGTTTGTCTTTTTACACGCGATTAATGTACTTGCAATTTGTGTAAACGATTTCTTTTTTCCAAATTTCACGTGATGGGATTATACTAACCAATGTAAAGGCATAAAAAGTTCAATGGGCTATGCTATGTGTTATGTCGCTGAATAGTAAACAAAGCTAGAAATGTGGCAATTAACGTTCAGTAATTGTCACTTTAAGACGCCAGAAGCGCGCGTAATGTTTTGCATACTTATGGAATCATGGGTGCCATTTTCTGCCGTAACTTCTCTATCGCAAATGTCTCGCGACCATTCGGTGTCTGCTTTTGTACCAAATTTTGTGCTGATATCTTGATCTGTAGCCGAAATGTGGCTTGAAAACAAAATTTTAAATCGCAATCATTCACGGTTTATTGCTCAAATAGTCACGCCTCACTGGGCAAGTGAGCGTACGCCGCAAGCCCACAGCGGCTACTCGGAGAGCAGGGGCCAATCGTCGAACCTGTGACCTCTTGGGTCACAAGCCACGACGTTAAACACTGCGCCATCGAGTCACTTTGTATAATGCCATTTATGCGTCTTTGAACATGATGATTTATACTGTAGTTGTACAGAACTTCAGTTTTAATATGCGGGTATGTGTGCGTTTCAGCAAATGACAAAACTTCTCAGCGTCAAAGTGACATTAGCAGACAAGAGATTACAGCCAGCACTGGAACTGGTACTAAGCTGACCAGTGCCGAGTCGACGTACGAGTTGATGGACCCGAATTATCTACGGCTACTGCCATCACCTCCCTGCACACCGACTTAGCAAGACTGTTACAACACGGCAGCAGATGTTGACATACAACCTCCAACCATTTACGAACAGTTACAACAACAACATAGGCCTAACTAGAACAAGGTATCATCATTCCCATAATGAGACGAAACGATAGCTGCAGACGGATGTCACGCTAACAATACCCTGCTATATTCTCTCCCACCGGCATCAAAGAAACAGTTATCAAACAATGGCCGGCGTATGGAACTTGACAGAGCGCCACCCCAGTCGCCTATATCGGCTTGACTAACTACAAGAGCTTACAACGGATAATGCCTATAAATCACATGTAGCTGCTGTAGACGTAACTATACCGGTGATGTTTGTCATGAACGTTTCACAATGTCGACAACATATTGTTCCTCGTAGGACGGAAGGATACGCGGCGGTTAAGCTTAGTTTGTGAGATAAAGTTTTGACCGGGACATAATGAGCTCCATACACGCTTCTACAATTAACACGCACGTGGGTGGTCCGCCTTTGGTTAAAATGCAGTAGTCTTTCTCATTTATTGCCGAAATGCTTGAGCCGTAGGATCACAATTTCACTTTGCAGTTTAGTCTTTTTTTTTATAAAAAAAAAGTTGCCAAATGCCAACAGTAGGTCTATTTATAAGTACCAGTTTATTTGATAAGATTAACAAGGATATTCGCTACAAGGGTAGCCGGAGTAGACGTATTGGCAACCTTCCGATATAGTTGCATTGTGCCATTATTTTCTGCATACAACTCATTTTTCCTTGCGCATACTGCACTACTGAGTCGCGTAGACTAGTTACTGTTCGGCGTTAATTGGCAGCACGACTATTGTCCAGTTTTACGACTGCAGGGCCTATGTCCATAACAGCTGCGAGTTCACGGACGGACTTTCTGTTTATGTGTACTGAGAGGCCGCTATCGCGTCAATTCATTAATCAAATACTTCTGTGACAGCAGCAGCAGCTGTAGTTGTACAGAAGTGAAGAGCAGCTGTTGTGGTAGAAATCTCTGCATGCACTGTAGTCTGTATGCTCCTGTACCATTGACGAAGGTTATGGTCTGAGTGCATTATGGGTTCGTAATTTGGTATCGTCTTTGAGGCCAGCAGTGCACCGCGATACCTGGTACTGCAGCTTAATAGCAGCAGCAAGTCTGCACCGTGTAAGAATAAAAACGTCCATATATTTTTTTCATCGTAGTTTCTACAAACATTTGTTGATTTTTATAGGCTACTATTTGGCACGCAGTAAACTGATAGTGAGGCGGTTTAGCCCAAATATTCAAAAGAATTGTGCATTTTGTGATACAAGCACCAAATTTGGCATACATGTACATTAACATGTTGCGAATATTTTCAGATATTGGGCCACTCAGAATTCTCTCTTTATGTCCGCCATATTGGATTTCAAAATGGCCGCCATTTGAAATCTACATTTGCGATTATCTGTGAGTCAAATGCTGCTATTGACTTGATTCTGGTGTCTCAATGTATGTTTTTGGGGGCAAGGAATCTAATGGTACCAATTCAATGCACAATCCAATGCACAATTCTAATGCACAAATCTAATTCAATGCACAGCCCAATGGTACCAATTTCAACATAATGTTATCTTTCACAGTCTGTTAGATAATTGTATTTGGAAATTATCTAGGCCAATATTAGATTGAACAGGATA
>Ga0126335_1001867_pt1 | contig 12228 bp, 9 predicted proteins | sample OlaspJWI45metaG_FD_108409 | JGI IMG/M metagenome (GOLD analysis project Ga0126335, IMG submission 108409) | Marine gutless worms symbiont microbial communities from Oahu, Hawaii - Olavius sp. 1 OAHU.JWI-45 metaG | ecosystem: Host-associated > Annelida > Digestive system > Unclassified | place...
AATGCTGTATAAATATTCGTACTAACTCTCTGCAATATGCATTAGACTACTACATTGCCTACGTTTCTCTCTCATTTCTAATCTGCACCAGCCATAATAACTTGAACTAAAAACTGTCGACTGAGAATACAAATGTTTTAGTCTGTATGTATGTGTGTATGTCCATGTACATGCCTACGTCTATTTTTTGTACCGTATGTTGTCGGTTGCGTTTGACAACCTCAAATAAACGAATATGATGATGATGATGATGATGATGATGAAATGAGTTGATTTAGACAAATTCTACTTGAGATAACTACAGGGTGGGCCAAATTAAACGGGGCCACTCATTTCAATAGTTTGTAACTCTAAATGTACTTATCATATCTAAACCACTCTTGGCGAACTTGAACATCATTTCGTTCTTAATCATAATTTGTCATTTTAGCTATTAATTTAAGAAAATGCCGCGGCGCCATCTAGCGAATGAAAACGACAGTGAAAACATTCTCTGCCCTTATTAAACTATACAAAAAACAAACAAACGTTCTTACTTACTTAAATTTTTGACACCAGTGATGGTAGTAATTAACTATTTCACAATGATGTCAGTCATCGTTGTTATTTGTTAAATTAGCTGTGATTTTTTTTAACTTTTTAGAACTTTGATCAACATAATGACAGACGATGGCCGATCGTAATTTATTACCATGCCTTTCGTTCACCAGATGGCGCCACTTTATTTTGCATAATTAATGTATGCAGATTATGCTATCATGTTAAAAATTAAATGGCCTTGTCTTCTACCAAAAATAGTGAAGATCTGAGCTGCATTTCTGAAGTTATTAGCTGAAATGCGTGGCCCCGTTTAATTTTTGCCCACCCTGTCGAAGGGATATGATATACAATACAGCAATTCGTCAGTGTATAGGCCTAATATGTATAATATAACAGAAAGAAACAATAATGGAAGAGACTTGGTTTGGTTATGTTACAAGAATGAAAAATAACAGATTGCCAAGGAGAGCACGTTATTCTCACATAGAACGCAGAAGCAGGGGACTTTGTTTGGAAAGAGTGCTATGGTCATCGCCATATTGGAAATACTTGTGCCGCCGCCCCTGATGCGATTTACAGCTAGCAGTTCGACTGTTCGATATCTCATTTCGTGTACAATCGGCGTGAAATGGTGCAAGTGGAGAAGATTTTTGCCATGTTACAAAGAGTCGACAAACACAGGTTGGCTTGATCTTCGTTCTGTATTATGTTTATGTTGATGGTTCATATCATTTGCGTTAGACTATTCTGTAATTAAACTTTAATTTTACATGTCTGTGTATTTACTACGTATTACTGCAATGAAAACTCTGCTAGCTAGTTGCCAGCTTCACCGTCCGCGTATGAGAAGTGCATCCCACTAAAGGCACTGGGGTTTAGTGGAATCTGAAACCTTATGAATTCACATCATACTGTGCATGCGATTAGTAAGTTAGCTGTTCTCAGAAGAACTAAACTGAACCGCTATCAATGTAGCAACAGTAGCAAAACGCATTTGACGAAAATGCTGACAATACTGAAGCACGACGCCATCGACAAATAAGTGCATATGCACTCTGGCTAAAACGTGCTAAAACATTAAGTGAGATGTATAGACGGAGGCCTGCTAGCAAATTACTTGAACGTAAGAAGTAGGCTACTCAGCGGCTAACGGTAACCAGACCACTCTTGGTCGACTTCATATGATCGGTTATTGCGTGCAAAGTCATTCTACTGCTTTCAGTAAGCATCTTCAATATTTTCAAGCGTGCAGTGACCTCTCCAAATGAGTGAACGATTCCATTTGATGCACGGTAACTGGCGTTTGATGACCGGTCTGTTCGATTATGAAATTGCACGAGATCGTATAGCTTTCTGTCAATGTATGAAACTGCGGGCAATAAAACGCTTAGATTAGAAGACAATGGGGTCACACGTCAGCTCCAGTGCATCTCTTTTCTTCTCACTCACGTTGAGGTATCTCCTTCGTTTCCTCTGCATCCATTTCCTTCCATTTCTATAGTTTCTTTTACCTCCTCCGCTTAGAGTGCAATTCCCACTCCCAGTAATTGCTGTCATAAAATCTCCGCTCTGACGAGCTGTAACCTTTCTCGATTAAGGGCGCTCTAGTAGGCCTACAGCCGCAAGTTCACAAGTCGCATTGCATTCGTTGCATTTCAACACACCGAATACAAACCGAATGCGTGATCTTATGATAGTATGTGAATTGTACACTGATTTGTTCCCTGTTTGGATTTTTAAAAATAGCAAACCGCAAACTTGCGAGTTTGTTGTATTCGTCGTAAGTCCGATGTAGATCTGTTGCGTAGTGATATAGCGGCAAGAAATGCATGCATTGTTCACTGTTCAGCACAACGCATTGCAGCTGCATAGCAGTTCAATACATTTAAAATGAGTAGCTTAGCCTAATAGTTTACGCTCATTACTGGTACTTAGTAGATTAGTATTAAATTTTGTAAGATGAAGGGTGTTCGTTATTTTCAGATCTGGACAAATTGTCATCAAAATTATCCAAATCAACAAATTCTTCAGTTTTTGCAATTATGTGACAATAAAGTTGATGTTTATGCCTGCAATAAAAACTCAACGAACTCCCTTCGCAGATGACACTGAATTTGTGGAATTTTTGTGGCGAATTTATTTGTAAAACGAATACCCTTCTTCTTACAGATTTCGCGCGCGAGCGGTCACGTGGTCTACGGTGGCGACGAATCGCATCAACGAGTTTGCATCACGTGATGTGACATGGAGCAGATGACACGCAACAGGACGCCATTTTGAACATTTACTTTGTGGATCTAAAAACTAACAATACGACAACATCCTACGTACGGCACAAGCGGAGCTAAAGTTAACAGAACTAACGGATACTTCTAAGTAGTTTGCTCTAGACAATCTAAGGAGCGAATGCTTGTTGTACTTATCACTGCATGCTTTTACCCATGTTAGTGTTAGTCGGCATTCAGCGATAAAAACTTGGTAAAAATGTGACCAAAACATCGAACACACCAACTTTTTGCCCCCCCCCCTCACAATTCGCTTTATCCTTGGCAAACCTAAACGTCACCGATTTTTCCCTTTCGTCTATAGTTGTCTGAGCCACGAGATACAGACGTCGGCGACATATTATGAACGCTAAATACTGCAGACAATTTTATTGTAATGGCATACTTTTAAGAAGAGAAATTCAAAATACGCATAAGTTTTTTTCCTAATCCTAAAGTCACTTGTATGAGTCTGTGTACGGTCACTAGACTGTGGAACACCAAACTCAGTCATTGGGAAATTTTACCTGCAAGGTAGGCCTACATTAAAGAGCTTCTCGAAGTTTTCGTCGCTGGATATTTTGATGTACTATTGGTAGCACTAGCATATGCGCAATCGATTCACTTTCCGTAGTGGATTGAGTGTGTAGGTATCTTTCTAATTCGTCTGCAGTTGTTGCATGTACTGTAGCTTTATGTCGATCATACATTGTCTAATTATTCACTGTTTATTTTTGTTCTATACTCGTAATCGTATATTGCGTAGTACAGTTCAAAGTGAAGATATTGTCGTTTTCTTTCTATTTACATTTATTTTACTGTCAAAAAATACACACGACCAGTAGAAGTTCTCGCATTTGCTGTCTTGAGCGAAAGGGGCAGACTCCCAGGGGGCGGTGGGCCTCACAGAACCGCCCTTGAATACGACATGCTGGACAAATTACAATAAGACTGTCACGTCACCGTACATAGTCGTACTAGTGTTTCACGCTGTAAAACATAGCACATAGCACGTGATGTCGACACGCTGAGATGCAGAAACTGACAAGTGAACAACAGACAAACACGGAGAGACATGCAGGCAGACAGATGCACAGTGGTCTGATGATGGATGAAATTTCCCGACGTCTCTGTCTGTCTCTGCGTGTGTCTGTGTGTACGTTGAGATGTGATGCATTCATCAGTCAGTGCGTTCGTTGCGTCGTCGTGGCTGTCTCAACCTCAATCTATCGAGCATTCGAGCTTCTACTACTGTAACTCGACGTCCATCACTCGGTCCGGGCTGGCCGACTGCCCGCCCGACCGGCACACACTGTCTGATCTCCAAAACACATCAGTCACTCTGCGACGTTTACTGTTTGTCTATACGACGTCCCTGTGCAGCCACTTGGCTTCTAAACCATTTCAACGTAAATGACTGAATGCTAGCAAATTTACTATTAAGTACAATAACTTGCCAATGCCAACCTAAGCAGCAGCTTACAAGTGCGCTACTACTAATCACAGAGAAACATAGTAGTTTTACAAAAGCACGTAGCCCAATATGCAGTATTTCTCATCAGTCTCGCGAACCAGCCAGGGCCTTGGGAGAGGGTTTCTGCTGTGTCTGCTCGGTTCTAATAGTCGGCGCTTATGTGTTTATAGTGATATATTTTCCAACCAACATGCACCAAAACGAGGACTTTTTAATTTATGATTTCGAAAACTTTCACGGGGTGATACCTGCGACCCTCTACGGTGGGCGAGGATAAGGTTCACGGCGAGCTTGTATGCAGAACGAGTGCTGCTTCTGACATTCCCAAGGCCCAGCAGACAGCTACTCATGTGTGATAGGCTACTACTCGTCCGGTAATAGGTCTTACATAACATTATTGTGATTTGACAGCTGAAATGACAGAGATCATCACGTGCTGTAGAGTGCAAAGCAGTGCATGCGAGAAAGTATGTGTTGGTGTGCCGATGATGCGTAGGAGTGGAAGGATATACTGCTGGACTGGAACCCGGAGTTATTCGGAGGAGTCCGCGAAGTGCGAGTGCAATCGAAAGACATCTGGACGCCGGACATCGTACTCTATAACTAGTAAGTACAGACATATTTACACATCAGTGTGTTGCCGGAATACATTAAGATTATATTATATAACACTAACAGTAGGCTATTAGGCCTAATGGATATTAAAAATAGAAACTGTATGACATGCTGCATCCGGCCGGCCGGCCGTCACAGTCAAACAGACGGCACAAGCTGAGACTTATCGATATGTGCGTCAGCCGCCTATTGACGCGTAGATGTATAAAACAAGAGCAGATCTAGGGCAGCGACGTAAAAACAGACACGCTATACAGGGTGGGCCAGATTAAACGGGGCCACGCATGTCAGCTAATAACTTCAGAAATGCTGCTGGGATCTTCACTATTTTTGGCAGAAAACAAGGCCATTTAATTCTTAACATGAATACATAATCTGCGTACATTAATTATGCAAAATAAAGTGGCGCCATCTGGTGAATGAAAGGCATGGTAATAAATAACGATCGGCCATCGTCTTTCGTTATGTTGATCAAAGCTCTAGAAAGGGGTCGTTCACAAATTACGTCACGTGCCAAGGAGGGGGTGAGCAGCAGTGTGACAGAGTGTGACAAGGGGGACGGGGAGTCCGTCCGTCTGTTACCTCGCACTCACAAATTCTACTTACTTACTTACATACAGTTTTTTACCACGTTGAATAATCTCTCTAGCTGTGAGTATTCTGCTACTCAATACTTCGGTGGTAATGAAAGCCACCCTGATCCACGTGGGATTGGGAAGAAAGCGTTTTTGTGCTGACTGGAGGGCCTGTAGGATGTTTTCATGCCAACTGGTATTGAGTTGCAGTGGTTACAGCCACTCTCAGCCAGTGTAGGTCAGTGCGGCAGCTAATGACGTTAACTAGTTACGTTTACATACGCTGTCAGAGTAGCCTACGGTGAGTGACACGACACAATGCAGTTGTCAGCTACAGCAGCCACATCAGTCAGACAACAGTACAGTGCAGTGGACTCTACAGACAAGTATAGCGCACTGGGCTGTCCAGCCGCAGCAGCCAAGACTCATATGTAGGACCAGAAAGCCGACATTTGTGGTTGACCATTCTAACTTTATAGCCGGCAGACATGACTGTTTCAGTCATCAGCATGCCTTGTCACTTCTCATCACCCTGGACTGACGACTAACATTAACACTGAAAACTATGCACAATAATTATGGATACATGATACGGTAATTAGTATCACTTAATCGGGGGGTCACGTTAAGTGTGAAGTCAAGAGGAGTGTGATGTAATTTTCGGAGGGGGTTAGTCAAACATGTGACAAGATGTGACAGAGGGGGAGGGGGTTAAACACTACCAAAATGTGTAATGTAATTTTTGAATGGCCTCAAAGTAAAAAATCACAGATAATTTAACAAATAACAACAATGACTGACATCATTGTGAGGCAGTTAATTACTATCATTAGGGTGTCAAAAATTTAAGTAAGTAAGAACGTTCGTTTATTTTTTGTACGGTTTAGTAAAAGCAGAGAATGTTTTCATGGTCATTTTCACTCGCTAGATGGTGCCGCGACATCTTCTTAAATTAATAGCTAAAATGACAGATTCTGATTAAGAACGAAATGCTGTTGAACTTTACCAAGAGTGGTTTAGATCTGATCAGTACATCTAGAGTTACAAGCTATTGAAAATTGAAATGAGTGGCCCCGTATAATTTGGCCCACCCTGTATACAGGTTGCATCGATCTGTCCAGAAGGTGACTGCGAGTTTCTGGGAAGGTTTGTGTGATAGAGTCGTGTGCGCAGTGGTCAAGAGAGACTGACCGGCGTGCAGTACATGTTGCTGGGCTACACAATCTCACAATTAGCTTACGATTGACTGGGCGCGATGTTCACGCGTCACAGCTCCACACGCACACTCCATCACTCACAGACAACTAATTACACTGCTCTCTGATTGTCTCTCTCCGCCGCACTGCAGTCCTGCTTCTGTCGTTCTAGGACCCTCGCCGTCCAGACATTTCTCCCCTATAGGACAAACTTCCCCAATTGTCCGCATCTCATGCATTTGATGCTGCCTAAAAACTCCTAAGCTTAGACCTACAAACGCCACCTGTCGAACTGAAATGCGTCTGTGCGTCTACCGGCGGAAGACGCATATATCCATCAGCCCATGCCGTCTGTCTGTGAGTCTGTGGCGGAGACATAATTTCCGGTTATAGACTGTCGAGCAGCTCTAGCTGTATTATGCAGCATGCCAGAGCTCTCACATTACCTCGTCACTGAATGACGTCGAAGACTGAAGGATTAGCATTGACCCTGGCGGTAACCTACCAGGAGCAGGAGTCAGGGGGGTCGACTGTCCAGCTGCATCGACTACAGCTGCTGCACAGCACTGCACTGTGCACTGTGCAGTGACGTCACTACAGACCTCCATCTACGACGATCAAACTTGTCTGTGTGTCTGTGCGTTGACAGTCTTGTGCCTCGCCCCTACCCACTGACGAGTCGCGCCGGTTGGACGACCCCCGCAATCCAATCAGGTCCACTTTTGAGCTCAACGTCGTGACCAAACATAGAACCGGGTTAACCGGGTTCTATTTGTTGCCGACAGACTGCGACGAGTTTACATTGCGCTGCGTAACCGACTTTTTAACGAAAGAATAACAAGTGGCCAAAGTAATTTGGCGAAGGCCGCATCGAATCTGTGGGGAAATCGGGACTCCGCGTCCAACACAATGTTTCTTGTGTCTCCAAGTGTCTCCACGTTTAGCCGTTTTTGCAGGGCGCAAGCGTGTGGCACAGACGCTACATGATCGTCAGCCGCAATAGTTCACATCGCATGTATTCGATACGGCCTAAAATTATACAAGGTGTTGCATTACGCTTTGCTGGAAAGCAGCTTAAGTGCAACGTGCCCAGATGATTAAAGTTTTCTAAAGTCACAGATATTCAGACGAATAAACTTTGATGCGCTACTTTGCTTGCATCATTCTGTCTTAGTATATTGTTTTGTGCGTCTAGTTAAGCCTCATCAAATTCATCAGATGCGCACTATTGCGATTGATAATCTCTGGCGTCTGCTAGTTTGTAAGTCTGTCTGTCACGCGGCATCGCGCTGTACAAACACGACTAAACGGATCGACGTCCAGCTAAGGGAGATTCTTGGGGACCCAAGGAACATTGTATTAGACGGGACTGGGAGTCATGATTTCCCTTCACCAAATTACTTTGGATAGATGTTGAGCCGAGTGAATGATGTATGTGTTGTAGCGCTGATGAGAGGCTGAAAGAGCAACGCGACGTGATGGCCGTAGTTGAGTCCGATGGCAATGTTCTCTGGATGCCGCCTGCCATCTTCAAGTCCACGTGTAGCATCGACATCACTTACTTCCCTTTCGACATTCAGGGCTGCAAGATGAAGTTTGGCTCGTGGACATATGACGGCTTTCAGCTGGACATTGGCTTCACGAACCAGGAAGCCATTGACATAGACAACTATATTGAGAGCAATGAATGGAACTTGATAGGACACCCGGCCAAAAGGAATCTCATCCATTACCAGGGACTTGAGGCGCCCTACCCGGACCTCACGTTTTATATCCACCTGCAGCGTGTTCCAATGTTTCATAAGTACATCCTCGTTTTGCCATGTGTTCTACTCTCATGCCTCACTCTTGTCATCTTCTGGTTGCCTCCGGAGTCACCTGCTAAAGTCATGCTCGGTACGTCTGTCTGTCTGTCAAGATTTGTTTTACCGTAGTGTAACTGTAATCTTTTAAAGAAATCTTTTATTAAATGATGTAATCTTTGCTGTATTTTACTTGTGGAGAATTATAGGCCTACATACACGCTTGATGTGTGTTTTTAATAAACTGATGCAATTTGATTTGAAGTATGTCTTTAGCAGGCACCTTTTAGTCAGATGATGGGACAGAAATGTGGATCACCGGGGATTTAGCTGACCCGCCACATTGGGCGACTGCTATAGTAATGATACGTGTTGTCCGTCCGTCCATCTGTGTAAACTAAGCGAGATAGAGCTATGGTATAAAACGCGAATAGGAAAGTGTGGCTTCTGATACACAATCTTCACCAGATTCGCGACCGGAAATACAGTTCTGCCATATTGGACGCTTTTCAGTTGCAAATTTGGGGACTTGCGGACCAGCTATCGTTACGTCCATCGGGGACATAACACGGGACATACACGGGCCACGTGTGTGCAATTTTAATACTAAATCGTTGTTATTGTAGCACAACCTAGTGAAAAATCATAAGACTGTGTTTGTGAATATGATCAGGAATGAGTGTGTTCGTCGCGTTCTTCGTGCTGCTGTTACTTCTGGCGGACAGCACCCCGCCCGCCGCCTCTTCTATTCCGCTCATTGGTATATTCATTCTTCCTCAACTGTTCGTGTCATATAGAAATATCACCAGCCTCCGTACCACAGTATAACCAAGATTAGTAAATATCACAGCTGATGAATAGCAACAGAATCTAGTGTTAGAGCTGAATGTTAAGATGTAGGCTGTTGCTGGTCAGTTCAACGACGCCTGCTGTTGGAAGCTACATGCAATACTGCAGTAACTCGTCAGTATAGAGAGCAATGCAGGATGTTAATTCATGTGTCCGATTCATCCGTCAGCCAGCCAGCACGTTGTTTACCTTCCAGTCAGGCTCCAGTCGCGGCTATGGTGCGCTGCGGAGTGGCGCTACCTAGTAAGTGCTGTTAAAACGTCCCACCAACCTAAGCAGAAGCCATCATCCTTCTGTTGCTTAATGCCGTCGCGCGACATATTGCCTTCGACAGCGACAAACACGTTCAGCGAGAAATGTGTAACTAATATTATTAAAATACCGAGAACTGATTGAGATAATTGTCTGTCAGGTGCGTATTTCTGTATGAACATGATCCTGATCACTCTGTCAACGTTCATCGCCGTCGTCATCATACAGACGCATATACGAGGAGATCGCAAGAACAAAGTGCCGCCCTGGCTCAAACGGGTATACATACTGCTCTCATTATAACACTTCATCTCTCCATCCGTCTAGAAATGAAATAAAATTATTAAGTAAACAGAATTGCCTTTTAGCCGGCTTTTTTACTGCTGTGACCTTGATCTTTACCCGATGACCTTGATATATAATCAACTATGAACTTTCTAAGTCACGGATTTCGACAGTTATCGTATAATAAACAAACTGACAGACAGACAGACGCGCTCAAAACTATATACGACGCTTTCACGCGGGGGTCAATAATCAACTTTGATTACATAGTCTCTGGGACATGCAGTATTTAAATTAAGTTTACATTTGTGCACACGTACGGTTTCCAGTTGTCTATGCTCGCTGTGCCTTGTGTGTGTGGATACAGATCGCTATAGACGGCATGGCGCGCATACTCTGTATGACGGAGTTGATTGACAAAGATCCTGCCAAGACTTCATCATCAGCACGCTCCACGGCGACACCGCGAAGCTCCGAGCATCACTCCCACTCACGGTCTCAGTCCAAGGACCGCCGGTCGACACCGAGGAACCAGGCTACAGAGCAGGGCTACGGCAGCTGTGTCCAGCCGTCACCAGTCCCTGCTGACCCCGGCCTCGGTCAGGTCGACCGGTCGCCTGTCCACTGCCCAGTGAGCCCCGCCCTGGAGGCAGACGTCCGCGATATTCGTCGGCTACTCAAGACGTACGTCAGTCGTCTCGAGACAAAAGACGCAGCGGCTCGAGCGGCCAAAGAGTGGCGGATCGTGGCTCGCGTCTTAGATCGACTCTTCTTCTTCTGCTACATTGGCACGTTCTTGGTGTCGTTCATGACGATATTCCCCGGAGACAACAGTCACGTCTACTCTACAGACCCTCCCACAGACGCGCCGCCTACGACCGCCGCCACAACTGACTATGACTACGGGCGCTGATGTCATAATGTCATCGTCATGTCGTGTCATGTCATAGTCCATGTATCTGCGGGCAGGACTTGTCCCACTGTGCATATCTCACTGACTGACTGCTACTGCCTCTGCATCTGTATCTGTATGTATGTATGTATGTATGTTGTTCATGTCATCTGCCTTCAACGCGCTGTATGACTTCACACTGCTGGGAGCAGAAACGCGCACGACACGCTAAAGCGCAGTTTGTTGTGATTGAAATTAAAACATTTCAACAATATGTAGTCTATCTGTCGAAATCTATTCCAGGTCAAATGAGAAGATTAACTTTAATAACAGGTGACTAGTGTCTGAAATCATGACTGGACAACGCATAGTGTCTGTTATATAATATTTCACTGCCAAGTGTTTCATTTTTGAATTCATAGCTGCATTGCCGAGCAGTGGTTCTGGTGGGATTGAAGCCTATCTTAGTGGCCAACTGGCTTCCTTAAGTGCTTCGACACTGTTGGTTGGGTAATCTGACCTGTAAAATCGTCCTCGAAATGACCTATAAAGTGTCGAGTGGGACGTTAAGCCTCTAGGCCTACTCATTACTTATTTCGTTTGTGAAAACTGTGGCAATGACAGTAATTCATAGCTGCTTTGCCGAGTAGTCGACAGAAACAATACTAAAACAGAGCAACTTTGATTTTGAAATATTCAAACACAGATGTACTCTGGGAAGAGTTTTATGCAATTCATGCAGAGAATGATGACGTTTATGCAGAACATGGCAAACAGTTTAAAGGCTGTAATTGTACTGGCGCAGCGTATGTAGTCTGACCGTTCTGCGAGACCGCGAGACTGTGTACAGGTCTAGGATATGTTTGTTGATGATACTGTGGTATATACTTAGACTGCATGTTGCAGTGTATGTTCGTGTTCTGTGTTGAGATGAATGATAGGCTACCGTCCACCACTCATATAGACTACGTGACGCGCGTCTGTCTCTCTGGCCTTTGTTCGCTTGGCGTGCAACTGCGTGAACCAATGTACCATCGTTGGGCCGCATTGAATGTAGAATGCGACCTACAGCGACCAATGATCCCGTAGCGCGGAGTGTCTGTCAAGTTGTCTGTCAGCCTGTAACGCGGCTGCGCTCAGTGCGCTGTGAAAAACGGCTGAAAGGATCGAGATGCCGCGCGGAATGGAGGTCTCAGGGGTACTGGACGCACACTATGAGCTACATAGAGGTCCCGATCACACTACGAATAGAGGAAGAAGTGGGGGTGATTCGCCAGTTATAAAGTAGGCCTATAGGTACATTGCTCGCATGCGATGCGGCCTTCGCCAAATTACTTTGATTTAAGTTTTTGTTTCTGTTCTAGAAGCAAACATGTAGCGCTTGACATGAAATTAACCAACCGCACATTTCTGTAAGTCGTTGAACTAAATCTGATGTTAGTACCAGCTGAATGTGGATATTACTTAGTTTACTGTTTGTGACA
>Ga0126335_1001868_pt1 | contig 12221 bp, 8 predicted proteins | sample OlaspJWI45metaG_FD_108409 | JGI IMG/M metagenome (GOLD analysis project Ga0126335, IMG submission 108409) | Marine gutless worms symbiont microbial communities from Oahu, Hawaii - Olavius sp. 1 OAHU.JWI-45 metaG | ecosystem: Host-associated > Annelida > Digestive system > Unclassified | place...
ATAAAACGTTTTAAGTTTCTTTTTGAAAGTATTTGCAGTGATGTCCAAGTTGCCAGTGATGACGTGAGGTAGACTGTTCCAGATGTGTGGAGCACTGTAGGTGAAACTGCGTTGAGCAAAACCAGTTCTCATCCGCGGAATTCCTAGCAGGTTGCGACTGGCGGACCTGAGTTGTCGTGACGAGCAGTGCGGCTGATGTAGGTCGTGAATGTAACTCGGCTGATGGGACCCACATCTAATTCTTGGGCTCCAAGAATCTCCACACCAAACTGGACCTCGATCCGTTCAGCCGTTTTTGCAGTGCTGGCACATGACAGACTGACAGACACACCACACTATGGGGACACCTGTCATAATACTCTGCATTTCATGCATTCGATGCAGCTTAATAATAACACATATTATGATAGTAACATGAAGTCAAACGGCACAAGGCATATGCTGCAGCTTAACAAAAAAATTCAACAATGCACACGCCTCAAATTTCAGTGAAAAAAAGTGTCAATTTATTGCAAATTGTAAAAAATTGGCTTGCAAATTTTCTTGCTAGTTTACGTGGTAAAGACAAATGCAATAAAAAGAACGCGACAGCGGGATGGTAAGATCTCAAAAAATAGCAGAGCAAAAAATGCCAACATTGTTGCACTGGAGACGTACCCAAATATGCGGGAGTGCCAACTATGGAACGCCTAAACGACTTCTCGCCGATAATTCTTGCAAAACCAAAATCACACAGCTTCACCTGAAATGCATATACACACGGCACTGCATAAAGTCGGCCACTAAAATGATAATTAATAGAGCACTATTTTGTCATCTATGTACTACATGACGTAACCTGCAGCAGCTCGCTTACCAAGTCAATTGCTGCAACGTTAATGTACACTGAAATTTCAAATATGACAACTAGTCCAGAAAGAATTTTTCACACTGCACAAACCACACCTCTACAAGGTCAAACCTACTTTAGCGATATTAAACGACAGATTTTGAAAGGTTCAAGCTAAAATATGGAGACTGCAGTATACAATGATCATTCTAGACTTTAGAGCACATAAGCAACAGCAGTACGACCTGTGGAAATGGTGCTTCCGCGGACAAGAGGACGTTTTCGGGTTTCAGATCACAATGGACAATATGTCGGGAATGAAGATGCTTTAACGCAATCAGAATCTGCAATCAATTTGCATCACGATTACAATCATCGTTATCAGTACAGTATAATGATTTGCTAATACATGTAAAAATTCCCATCAGCTTCCACAAAAGGTCAGTTACTGGGATAACAAGCAAACTGCAGCTGGACATGTATTCCATGTCCAGCTTTATTAACAAAGTGCATCTGAACGTAATGCGTAACAAAGTAAAACATGCAAGCGTCTAATACTGAACATTTCTAATAATAAGCAGTTACACACACAAACTACTGTCAACAGATAAACAGATAAAGCCAAAAATATATTTAGCTGCCTTTAATGACATCCGGCCGGGAAAACGTGAGCCCGGAGCACACAAGTCTATACTTACTGACAGTCAATCAAAACTCCATACAGAAAAGCACTTTCTGTTTGCCTATATCTGCTTCTTCTTCTTCTTCTTCAGCGGCATGCATCCTGACAGCGTGTAATCGAGTTCACGATGGGGGTCCAAGTGATGTGGTTCTGAGCACTCTGCCAAGCCGCGTGAAGGCCCAGGAGCAAGGTCGTTCTCCACAGGTGGCTATTGGTCTGCCAGGCGGACGTTTCCATTCCTGTCGCTGCACTGCCCGATCGTGCGACACGACCAAACAAGCACGGTCTGGCATCACAAATGACTTGCACAGCTGGCGGAATCTTGGCGGTCCTCCTCACGAAGAAGTTTGCCTACTGAGACTTGCAAGCACTTTTAGCAAAACAACGAAAGGTTATTATAACAGCACGAACCTGGGAGATGAGATACTTGGCGACACGCTCCGACAGACGGCCCTTCTGGCTGGACAAAATCATCTCCAGCATGTCACCTTGCAACTTCTCCATCACAACGTACATCTGGAGAAACAACAAAAAACCAAAGTAATTTGGCGAAGGCTGGATCGAATGCAGAATGCACAGCACACACTGCACATGCAGGACTCTATAGCTGTAGCCATTCCCGAGATATGTAGGTGGTTAAAAAATGTAAAAGTGGGTCACGTGACCACGCCCCCCGACCCCGTACGACCTACTTTTGCATAGTTATCGCTAGGGCATATTGTCCTCTATATGCGTGCAAAATTTCAAGTCTGTAGCTTCAGGTGTTCTGGATATATGAAGGGGTCCCAGAATTTAAAAAATAGGTCCCCCCTCTTCCTGTCTGTCAGGGGATGAGGATCCCCATGTAACACAATGTCCCATGGGTCCCCAGGAGTTCTCACTCCAAGCAGCATCTTGATCAATTCAGCCAATTTTGCGCAGTGAAGCCACGTGACAAACAGATAGACTGACAGACCGACGAACAGACACCATGCATATCAACAACAGGCTGCATGTCACGCATTGCATGCATTCGATGCAGCCTAATAATAACAATAGAGCCATCAGAGTTTCACCGCATCCCACTTCATACGCAACAGAGACGAGTCTATTCAAATAAACAAGCTCCAAACTCTCAGCGAAAAATACATACACGAGCACATTGAATAATGCAAGAACAAAATGATCAAACTACCCTAAAACAAACAGGGAGTCTAAAGCTAAGTGTGAGAACTGTTCACACGAGTGCACTTTATTATGGTGAACAATGTGCCACAGCAGTAATCTTTCCTCTTCTCCTGCAATCAGCAGAGCTCAAGATGCCGTTTACTGGAGCGAAGAAGGTAAACAGAGAGAGGAGGAGACAGCAGCAGTCAGAATAAAATACTTATCCACACTCAAACTCCAGTAATTAAACACACAAGATCTACACGACAACACATATAGAATACAGCACAAAATCCTTCTGGTAACTAAATACATCGATCGGAGGTTTTTCAGTTTGCTCTGGAAATTTTTAGATCACATTTTTCTGTGAATTTCAGTCTTCTTCTTCTACTTCTTCGGCAGTCCATTGAGTCCGATGATGACTAGTTGTTTGTTGTTAAGGGGTGGTGCAGGAACGCATGTGAGCCACGAGGCCTGCCTTGGATCGGCAGGGTCTCTGGCATCTTGGGCAATCGTAGTTTGAATGGCTTACTGTGGAATGTCGTCTCTCATGTGCGCGCATGTAGTCATTTTTTTCTCTTTTCAGCAATTGCCTACTTCAGAGTGCATCGCTAATTTCATCGGTCCAGTGCCTGTTTTTCCCATGTGAAGTCATTGACGCCACCATTCTTCATGTGTCTCTTGAGGACATCCTTGTATCTCAATTTCTGACCTCCAGTTTTTCACTTGCCAACACTGAGCTCTCCATATAAAACTGTTTTTGGGAGTCGGTTGTCGGGCATCCTCCACATATGGCCCACCCATTGAAGCTGAGAAGCAGTGATTAGGGCCTCCACACTGACTGTCTTCGCTCTTTCAAGTACATCCACATCAGGGATCTTGTTTTGCCATCTGATGCCCAGGATATGGCGTAAGTGCCTCAGTTGCACACTTGTCAGCTTCCGTATGTGGCGTCTGTACAGTGTCATGCACTCTGTCGAGTGAAGTAATGCTGGTAATACTGCAGCGTTGTACACCTTCACCTTAGTTGATCGTCGGATCTCATAACGAGACCACAGTCTCTTTTGGAGAGCACCGAAGGCTTTGGTAGCAGCTTGCACTCTGCGTTCCACTTCCAGGTCTGAGGAGTTGTTTTTTGTAATTGCACTTCTCAGAAAAATGAAAGACACAGTTTTCCAGCGCTTCGCCATTGATAAGAATTTCACATGGATGAGGTTCATGTGGGAAAGAGGCTGGTGAAGGAAGGAATAAGTAAGGAATTACACAGACAAAAAGCTTCAAATTCAAAAAGTACGTTTGCAAACACGCGGCAACAAAATGGGAACAAGTAATATTCCTGTAAAAACTCGTGGAGCAATGTATAAAACTATGACTGCAACTGTAACCGAAACAAGGTATGGGACGTGGCGATAGATGGCCCACCACGGTGTCTTTACGGCACAGTTTATCAGAGAAAGTGAGCCAGAAACAAAAATGGTGGAACCGTACTTCCGATCGCGAATCTGATAGCAGATACTGAATTGGGAAGCCCAGATTCCGATTCAAGTTTCCATGTAACCATACGCCACGTGTGGGTTCCGGGGCTTAGAATAGACCCACTCCATCTCCTGGCCGGATGTCATAAGAGGCGACTAAACCAGGCACCCCTCAACCTCAGTGGCCTCATCTGATGACTGATTATGGACTGGAGTGAAAGAGGGAACATTCGGAAGAGGGACCCTTCGTGGGAACCCTTCTGCAAGAACTCAGCTCTTCGCAGCTGACAGGCAAACCAGTCACGCTTCCGTTGGGCACCTGAGGAAACAGAAAGAAGCACCATATAACAGTTAGAGACCTGAGGTTTTTAAAATCCTCATGGAAATTTTTATAGTACCCTGGTAAGAAATACCAGGGGCTTTACTGGGGGATGGACTATGGGCCCATCTGCAACCTGGTTCTACGAAGGACAATTTTGCCTCCACCGAAACTGGAACCATATGCCTATCTCGCTTAGTCTCGGAGATATTCGCGGCAGATAGACAACGCGGACCATTACTATAGCTGGCCCACACACTGTGGTGGGCTAGCTAATAAGCTAAATGCATCGACTCACTCGCTCGGGAGTTTCGTACATGCGTTCCAGGTTTATCACACCAGGGTGACGCAGATTCTGACAATGCATAGACACACACACACACAATAACAACCCTCATATTATCACAACATTATTATTTTTTTTACAATTATCCTCTGCAAATCAAATGCCGGAAGCGTTAAAAACGAAACGACCTCGGCAACTGCACGGGTACTGACAACCAAAAACTGAATAACTGAACAAACCATTCACCATGCACACAAAACAGTTTGCAAAAAGGAAAATGCCTTAACATTAACACACAACTCAGTACCTAAGCCTAAACCTAAGACTGCTTTAGTTACCAGTTATGACATGCAGACAGGAAAAGAGGGCAAAAATTGTACCTATGTTACAGCCCCCGCATACGACAAATACAAACAAGAAGCTCATCTATTGCCGACAAACTGGCTGACACTTGTGCACGCCGAGGCTGTGCTGTCAAGAGCTGCCCTCTGGTGAATGACTGTGATTTATTGGCCAGTTTTTTTCGACTTCTACCTACCCCTCTCCCATTTGCCGCTCTTAATGAGGGAGATCCCCTCAAGCTATCGGGTTCATATTTGGTGTGAGAAAACTAGAATGGCTGGGCTACAATCTGGTGAAGGTCGCATATGACTGACTCAGTCGTTTGGGCACAATACGTCAACGTGACAGACACACAGAGAGACAGACAGCCATGTCACCATAGCAAATGCCATGCCAATGCACTGTGTCGGGCGGCAAACACACAGCATTCTGAAAGTGCTGACCTGGAGAATGGCAACTTCATTCTTGAGTTGTGCTTCCTGCTTCGTAGGAAATCGCAATTTGTCTATAACTTTAATGGCGACATCTCCATTGTCACTCCTTCGATAACCTGCACCAGCATGCCACACTCCATAACACACGCTTTGCTGCTGTCTCGAGAAGTGTCCAACGTCGCTGTTCAGTATATTATTAAACTTCACGGAAAGCAGAGCTGGTTCTGCTGATCATGGTTTTATACTGGTTGTGACCCACCAGCACAGCAGATCACCCACAGACGCACAGCAGCAGCTGGCCACTATGCACAACTAGCCGACAACGTTGCAGCTTGACTGCCCCTCCATTGTCACATCGACGCATCTCTCGGTCGTCTTCCAGTAACACGTTGAAAAGTCATCCTGGCTGCCCAAGGAACCGATGGCTAGAACTTGTTTGGTGAGACTCTGTTCTACCGATCTGTGGAAAAGGGCGGTTCTTACAAAGCTGGCTGATTTAATTCATAGCGATTTAAATCAGTTATTCTAATCGTGGTTAAAATCAAACAGTTTTTTTCAAAAAAATTACTTGATTTCGATAAAAAATATTTCCTTACTTCTGACCAATCTGTATACAAAAATATAAAGCATAACAACTGTCAACAAAAACTTGCTTTAAGTATGTTTAACAGATTTCAATAGTTATTTTCTCTGTCACAAACCTTAAACTGCTACATACACCGAAAGTAAAGCAGCCATCTGCTTATTACAGCTTCTAGTCAGCAAATTATATAAGACCTGTTTTGATGATATGTCAGTTGATATAACTAAAAAACGTTTTAAACAGCACGAGCTGATGATGAAACTGATGTTAGCAGATGCAAGATGGAAGATTGCCATCGCACAGTTGGAGTCACCAAAGACTCCCCAAATGCAAGTCAAGAAATGGCTTTCAGTGACTGAAATTACAATAAGAGTTGTCCAATATGAATGTACTTAGTGTACAGATATTCTCTTTCTCTGCTGATCAAGCAACTACCTTGATACTGTGGATGCAACAGATATTCCGGCATGCAAATACTGTAAAAACCCTATTTAAATCAAAAAAATCTGATATAAATAAAAAAATCTTATTATTCTGATTTTAAAAAATCACGACTTCTTCCAACCCTGAATTCTTATAATAAAATTGAAACGTTTTATTGAAAGCGAGAACTGACCTCCGTAAACAATTCCAAACTGTCCCGAGCCAAGCACCTCATCTGCGCTGATAATGTAGAGATGACTGAACTCCTGTAACATTAATAAAACTGCACGTGTGTGTTAGAATATCTAACATAACAATTCTGTTCATGTGTCTGTCTGTTTGTATGTATGCCTGTTCGCTTACGACTCAGAAACAGGCTTCACGACTGTGACAAATTTTCAGGGTAGCTCCAGGGTGCCCCAGGGATGGTTTTAGATGCAAAAATTTGGTTGTCTTGGGTAGTGGACCAGAAAACTGGTATTTTTGTTTACGGCAGCACTGGCTGATGAGGAATGGTTGGTACTGGGCAGCCACCCAGCACTAGCCTTAAGATGCATTAGCTACAGGTCAGCCTGGTGGGCCTTGCCACTGGTGGCATGATACACTGTGGTGCGGGTAGACAACATGCACTCTTCGATCGGACAGTATGCAACCGGGGTGGGCCTAAAAACTATAGGTATAATGGATGGGCAGAATGGCTGGTAACAAAATAATTGTGATATTATAGCACATAAGCTGTGCAAATGAAAAAATTATTGTACAAAAATGGCAGCCAAATGCTAGTAAACATGACGAAAATTGTGCCGTGCAAAGAACAACAAAATTGGAGAAAAACACAAAATGAAGTACCACGGCGGAACAACGAACTGCACCTCACACGGACGTAGAAATAAAATAACAATAATGTTTAGACACTGTATCATACATAAATATTAGGTAATTATAACAAGTGTGGAATGTGCAGCTTACCACTTTTTCTTTGACGTCAACAGAAGCTTCGGGCGCCTGAGAATCTGTCAACAATGATACACTAGTTAACACAATGAAATGCTGTTCACTTTAGCTTATGTTGCCTTCAATATGCCGATCACTTACAAACTGTGATCACGGATCTTCGAGAGACCTTCTGCAGATTCAATTCCTTATATCCCAGTTGGCACGGCACGTCACGTAGACCCCAAAGCGACTCACAAGTTATTTTCTCGCTCGCTCGTGGGCAAATCTCGCTCGTTTTTCTCGCTTAGTCTGACTTTACTCTTGCTGTCAGCATGTAGGCCCAAGGTGACTCAGTCTGACGAAAATTCTCATTACATGTGTTTTGTACGACTTAGTTCATTTTCTCGGTCTACAATCTTGGCAAATTGTCTATCAATAATAATCTACAATTCTGCGATTTTGCTAGTTATCAGAATAATCTGAGCCAAAAATTACAGAAATATACCCAGATTAAAGTTAAACACTGTCGGTCTCATTTTTTCTGGCACACAGTGTATATCGCTTCACTCGTATTTCTCCGCTCGTTTGCAGGAAAAATTTCGCTCTCACTCGCTCTGTTTTGTGTTCGCTACCACTCGCTCTCACTTTCACTTAGGGTTCTAACACAACAGGTCGTCATGGAGATGAGTCTTTCCAGACAATCAACTATTATCCACGAAAAGCAACAAGACTGTCTCTATTATGTAAACTGTTAGCCATGAATGATACGTGAAATTAGTCAACGAACCTTTATCAAAGTCGGCACTGGGCTGCGGAGTTACCGGCATCAGGGCCTTACGTATGGCACTCTCCCAGCACCGAGCCTGTTCCAGACCGACGCCACTCTCAGCGGAAGTCACAACCTCAGCCTTACTGCCTCCCCAGGTAGGGTCCTCACCGACGTAGTAGATCATATCTGCTCCGACGCACATCTCAAATATCGGCGGATTTCGAAGTAATGCAGCTGCCGCCTCTGCATTTTCCGATGCTGCCACATCACTGCAGCTCTTCACTTGCATGATTGCGCTTAGAATGATCTCCTGTAGAATGCAATTTGCCAAACAAATCAACACACACGCTGTTGGTCTGCAACTGCAGAACAACACGCCATATTATTTTAGACACGATATTAGCTATCAAGTTCTACAATTCAAATGGCAAATGAAAGCAATTCTGCTTGGGAGACAAATATGCAGTTAATCTATCACGGAACAGCCTAACAAGGCTAATAAATAAAGAAATGGATAATTACGCATAAAAAACCACGTCAGAAGTACAAACAAACTGAATGTCAGCCAAGCAAGATAGTGAGAAAATTATGAGAGGTACAAGATAGACGACAGAAATATTTTTGGAAAAGGAATGGCTTCGATGCTAAAACGAAAAAGCAAAAGACTGGTGGGCATAAAAACGGTGACAACAATATCGACAGCATTAAGATTCTTGGCATTGTGCATCAATACGTAGTGCTACAATCATCGCGAGCATACGCAAACGTAATACATCAAATCATAAACGGAGACACAAAGAGATCCGGACCTTGTAATATCGTGACGTAGTTTCATCCTTGTAAAGAGTGAGTGCGTTGGAGTCCAACTTCCAGTAGTGCCGTTTACGCTGTAACAATCACCAATCCAATTACTCAACTGCGCATGTGTAAAATGAACCAGAATTAGAAACAACAAAATGCCAGTGAGACCGCCCATGAGTGCTTCCTGCTGCTGAGACCTTGACAACATGACATTTACATCTGAATTTGATCTAGATATTCTGAAAGCCTACCTGCATACCACAAACGAAGTTAACAAATCAAGGCATTTCCAGTATGGGCTGCCACGTTGACATCATGGTGGGACTTCATAAGTCCCAATGACCTAGAGCACACACGGGGGGGTCACTTTACCCAAAGTTTAACACTGAATTCAGGGTTGAAACCAAAGTTAATCCATGAATGAATGTGTCACACCACTTGAATTTAAAACCGTGGTCTTGAACCGTATTTCGGTATTATCTGTAGATTGAAACCGAAATTAGCACCAAAGTCTGGATTAACACCAGAGTTAAACTAGTCGAATTTGGTTTTAAACCATACGTTCCCAATGCATTTAGACAGATAAGTCTTTAGAGGTTAAATTTGGTTTAAAACCGAGACCACTTTCAACGTCAACCATGACGTCAACAAACCCAAGCATGTACACAAATAAAAATGACGTTGGTTGCTGCTAGTGCTGCGCTGTTGATAAATAAGCGTCGTGCAAATTATTGCCGAGAACCAAGCATTCGCCGTGAGGGGTGCATTTCTGGTGAGAGCAACTGACGTAGCGTACGGTTGGATAAAGAGGAAATAATTGCCATCTTAGCTGATGAATATGCTAGATGGAGAAGTGACAAGGTTTTAAACCAAAGACAATGTGACGAATGGCTTTTAAACCAAATTTTGACACTGAAATTAAGTTTCAGTTTAAAACCATGGTTTTAAGGGTAAGGACAAGGGCAGCAAAACCCACATAGATGGTCCTCAGAACTTGGGATCAACATGACCTTAATTTCTCGGGATGCAGCTTGGAATGTAAAGTCACAGGGTGTTCAATGTGGTTACACCACTTGTAACCATGCTCAGAGGCAGAAACAGACCGTATACGACATACAGCCACAGGAAAATATACCGAGAGTAAACAGCTATTAAGTTGTATTTAGCTAAAAGAAATCACCAACAACAAACAGCAATGTTGGGTTCAATCCCAAACAACACTAATAACCAGTTACAGACACCAACCTTTCTACTGAAAGTACTGGATGCTGACGATATGAAGAATTTCGTTAATTTTTACACATGGCACACTGCTCTGTGCTACTAATAAGAACTCTATGATAACAAGCACATACCTGCATCATCATCTTTATCATCATCATCATCATTTAAAAGGTACATCTAAAGGTGCGGACACTTGTCATAGCACCTCTTAGCCAGAAGCCCACCCCAAAAGAAGTGCTGAAGGAATGGCATGTGTTGTAAGGTTTCTCACAGTTTTACCTGTACACCCACGCATTTATCCTTCCAATGCCTTTGTCTTTCCAACCGAAGCTGGTCCTCATTTTACCGACCCCAGAGGTACGGAAGGCTGAGTCAACCTAGTTGGCTGATTACGTACCTAGATGGTTTATGCGTCCGAAAAGTACCAACTGGGCCAAGTGTTGATTAACTTCACTGATCAGACCAACAATGCTAACCACTACACCACACCGCCAACCACTTACAACACAGAGTTTCCAGTCAAGTCATTACAAGTCACTCGCACCCAAGACAAACCTAATGCTGACACTAACCTAAGCCCAAACACTAACCCTTGTCCTAATCCTAACCCGAACACTTTCCCTAACTAACCCTAACCTAACCCTTACTTGGGGACGAGATGACTTGGGGCTCAGCTGACCTAGATATCTCTAGGTCAACTGAGCCCCAACTCCCCAAGTAAGGGTTAAGGTTAGGGACAGTGACTATCCCGCGTATATACATACTGTGCTGTCACGGTTGGTGTAGTGTACCATCCAGCCATCACGCAGCAGCTTGGTCCCCTCGGCCGAACGTTTTGTGTGCTTCACCGACTGGACGACTCTCATCAGTGGAATATTGCTGCTTGTTGGACTGCTGCGTTGCAGACCACACGTTAACAGCACCGACACACTTCAGTCAGTGTTGTAGTAAAATGGTATATGGTGCTACTTCATTTCAGCCTTGCTCAGCTAGTGCTACGTAACATTAATGTAAATTTACGCAGTGCATAATCGTAAAAACTGTCATGCCCAGCTTGCATCGGTAACATCTGGCCAAAATAACCGCTAGTTCAGACGATCGTCAGCTAAAAACGTCATATAGCAAAGCTGAACTAGAATGCTGCACAACAACATGCCAGACAGCCACACAAAGCATCCGTCATGCTCACTGACCAGTTTGCAAGCTGTCTCATTCAGCGGACCCTATGTCTCAGCTGTGACTGGACAAAAGGTGTTAATATTACTACCTGCTGAGTACAGGCTTAGGAAGGAGAGAAGCATCATCGTCATCAGCAGTATTATCTTCCGCCTCAGCCTGGACGTCGTTGACTACAGAGGGATCGGTCTCCGTTGGGCTGTCTGTCTCTTGTTCCTGTTCTTGTTCAATGCTTTCGGTCGACTCATTGAAGCTCGCAGCTGCAGCACGAATAAACTCTCTATACTGATAAAATAAGTAAATTGACACGGCAAAATCTAAGCAGGGCACTGGATGACCAAGGAACACCTGTAGAATCTGGAAAAAAGCAAACGACAAGCTTCAGGCTCAGCTGGAGGAAAATGAGAATGGTGTGTAGAAATTTTTCGACAAGAATGCCGTACAAGAATTGTTATGGAACTTGTAACAGTTTGAATATCTTTTATCTTTCGTACATTTGTATTTTACGAATTAGTGTATTTCTGTGTAGATCTATTTTCAACTTTGTGTTAAGCCTACAATACTGTCATGAGTTGAGCTTGACAATATTATTATAAACGAAGATGTGACGACAATGTTGCTTGAGCTCCACTGGGAACAACAAAGCAAAAGTCAAGGCAACAACATGCACTGTACTATGCAGCAAACATCAAATGGTGAAAACTATTGGAAGCTAGTCCATATGTTTCAACTAAACCTGTAGTGCTGGCTGCAGAAATACCATCACTCGAATCACATACCAGTCACTACTCTTATC
>Ga0126335_1001869_pt1 | contig 12219 bp, 7 predicted proteins | sample OlaspJWI45metaG_FD_108409 | JGI IMG/M metagenome (GOLD analysis project Ga0126335, IMG submission 108409) | Marine gutless worms symbiont microbial communities from Oahu, Hawaii - Olavius sp. 1 OAHU.JWI-45 metaG | ecosystem: Host-associated > Annelida > Digestive system > Unclassified | place...
GCATATCTAGTTTATGTTAGGCCTCTGGTGGAATATAATTCAGTTGTTTGGTCGCCTTACACCATACAGGATATTGAAGCCATTGAACGAGTTCAGAGACGATTCACAAAAAATCTTCCTGGACTACGTAAATTCACGTATAAAGACAGATTACGGCGCTTACATCTACCCAGTTTGGAATTAAGGCGTTTACATGTTGATTTGGTGTGGTGCTATAAAATACTGTTCAGCATTGTTGAGACACCAACTAAAGATTTTTCATGTCCAGTACGTATGTCTCCACTAGAGGTCTCCAGTACAAATTATTCAAGAAGCCCCATGTTTCACGCACACGGGCTAACTTTTTAGTGAACGTATTGTAAATGCATGGAACTTTTTCCCAGACATTGTTGATTTTAGTTCTCTCTCCCGTTTCAAGCGCTCAATCTACAAGGTCGACTTTGCCAGATTTCTCAAGTGTTTTTAAGTTGCTTTTATGATATTATTTATATTTTGTACTTTTGGTATATTTTATGTATTTCTGTGTGTTTTTTTCTTAAAGGCCACCATAAGAGCTTGTCATGAGCCTGGTGCGTCTTGTTCAGAGTTCATGTTTTTATTGTCGCACCCCTTATCTGTGTTTCTGAACAAATAAATGATTGATTGATTGAGATTCTTTTCTGTTCTGGGATACTCTGACATTAGCTATTAGCCCCAGCATGCAGCCCTAAGGTCAGCTCTGAGATTAGACCGGGTGTACGCGAAGATGATATGAGTTTGTGTATAGAGTGTGTGAAAGTAATTGAAAAAGCCTTGTACTGTATCTTTAATATTTATGGCGCCTTGCAGCTTGAGCTGCAAGTTTTTCAGGAACACGTCCGTGATCATAGCTCCATCAACACAATCATAGTGACACTGGAGGTTGACCGAAACCGGTTTTTGTAGCTTCGGCCGAAACCAACACCAGGACCAAAATAAGACCTCAGTTTCGATCAGAACCGAGACTAAAGCCGAAACTGGTTTTGGACATTACAGTCATCGCTATAAGCCTTAGAAAGAATTTCATTGTGTAGATAATTCGACAAGAATGCAGGTACGTCTATCATCAGGGCCTGCGTTAATGACTTGATGGCGACTGAGGACAGACACGGCTCTCGGACTCCTAGCTTCCCGAGAGCGGCTGGAGGACTGGACGATAAAATGCAAATAATGAAGACTAGTTTCGTTCGGTAATTTAGCACCGAAACTACTCATGAAATTCGGCCGAAACTCTCTGCAGTGCTTCCAACCAAAACCACATCGAAACTGAGTTTACTGCAAGTTTTGGCGCCGATGCCAAAACCGGAACCGAAATTCGGTCTACTTCTAAGTGACACTTTTGGATTTTCTCCGCCAAAAAATCCCCAGCTTCCGAGCAGAGAGTGAAACAACTAACTGGCAACACTGCGTGAGTTGAGTTATTGCATGAGAGCACAATACACTGCAACGTTATGCGTTGGGCTATACACTATTGCACAGAGTCACAGACAGTCGGTGTTAATACACATTGCATAATCGATCAATCTGCTAGACTTCACGCCAGAAAGACACACAGGAACCATAACAAAGGTAAACACAATCACTCCCGAGCCACGCAAACATACCGTGCGACGCTGATCTTCATTTCTGTTGACAGACACTCGCTCACTGCGTGAATTTGAGAATGGAGCTAGTGCATCACGCGATGTGTCTGTTTAGCATTGGCTGGTACTCACTGTACCCACCCAGGTTTGGTAGAAAATAGTAAAACGCAAGCTGTGCAATAAGTACGCATATTTTTGTAGTACCGTTCCTTAAAGAGTTTGATTGCAGGGGTAACCACGTTCCACTTCTGTTGGAAAAGTTGTAAATTCGTAGATTATGCACCCTTGATGTATATGGCTCGCACTATTAGCTCTATTGTAAACAGCTCTTAGTTATTTGTCTTCACGCTCAGATCTTTGTGTGTTTCAAAATGCACAGTGGGGGGGGGGGTAAGTGAGTAGAGGCTTAACGTCCCACCGAACAAAAACCCTATCAAATGTACAGGGGGCTTAGTACTGTTTCGCTACAGGAGCTTTTCACGCTGGATGCAAATAGTAAGGGTACAAGGGGCCATTGATGCAAACTGCTAAGACCCGGTGCACTAGGAACATTACCAGGTATTTCTTTTCAAATAGAGTTATCAACAGGTGGAATTTGCTGGACCAGCGGACGGTGGATGCTCCTAGAATCAACGCATGCAAGTCTAAATTAGTATATATTAAGGACACCCGGATGGGCTTTTTCATGGACTAGTCCACTGAGCCCTAGGCTTTACTGGCTGGATGATCTGCCAGTGAGGCTGCACACAAGGTATATCACATCCTTCCTTTTGCGGCGGCAGATTTCTGCCGTTGCACCGCATAGTCACTTAATTGGATCATCACTTACTGGCTGGCGCTGTAGACGGGTGTCCACACTGTTGTAATCTCTCTCCTCTCACCAGCGTGAATGAAAGAGTTAATAATTCTTGACTGGCGTATAAGACTGAGCTAGACGCCAGCCCAGCTGCCTACCGGCTTGTTTGTTGTTATTGCGCACTCAACAGCAGATTTTATCGAGGTCTGAGCAATGACGTAACAACCAAAACACACAACACAAGAAAAGTTACACGCAACGCGGATGTACGTCCGAAAAGCGGCAGATTTGGAAAGACTGAAATTGAAGATGACGACGATGATGACGAGTGTGCCATGGCGGTCCCTGGAGGCGGTACAGTATGGCACGTGTGTCGACACAGTTGTTGTGTGCCGTTAAACTGCCAGTGTCGACACTCGTGGTGCTGGTCCACTGCGCCGACGCTGTGCCATACAACAAACACCTACATGTAAGTTGCTGAAGCCAACTATACACGATGGATCCAAATTAACAACTACACTGTGTCAGTAAAACGTCCAGCTTTACAATCGGATCTAATCTAACCCCGTCAAGCTGGGCCCGATATTCAAACATTTTCGCCGCTGAAAAGAGCATAAAGTTTCCAACTAAACCGTGAAACAACTGTCAATGTATTGACGCAATACACTGACACATCAGAAGTCCAAATCAGTTGGACACTTAGGCCCAGACAACATGAAGCGCAGTGTGAGATTTTAGCTCAAAAGGTTATAGGCCTATAAGTTCCAGAAATGTTAGCACTGATTAAGCCAGATTTCTGAGTTAATCTGAAAACATTTTCCAGACAGCAAATCGGCGACTGAGAATGCCTGGCGGCCGAGCGGGAGCGTGCTACGTCGATGGTGTGGTACGCGCTCAGCACGCAACGACGTGCAGGACGTAGTCGCTGACGACTGGCGATGTCCGCAGCAGCCTGCCAGAGTATACTGCGGCGCTTTGTTGTGGAGACATAGGCGGACTGTTATGCCAAGCTTGTACCGGACCCAAAAATATAAATAGCCATAGTTTAGTGGTGCGAACGCTGCTGAAGTCAAAAGGTTAAGTGTTGTCAAGTCATCCAATCGCTATGATTACTGACTGTTCATTTCGAGGTGGCTGCTGGAGACGCACAGTACGCATGCTAGTGGCGTAAGAGTCGTTGGCGCCATTTATCAAAAGATAGACGTCAAAACGGCGAGTCGCAATTTGCAAATCTCACACGCCAAGCCACGCATTCGTTTATCCGGACAGAAAGACTTATGAGCCGATAAAGGGCGCCGCCGACGTACACGCTCGCGGCTACGTACTCGGCTTTGATGCATTTGCTTTCAATGACTTCATCTCGTAAGATGAGGCTGGCTGGCCCCCGCTTCCGCAGCAAATCAATCAACAGAATTCTTTTAGTTGGCTCTTTGTCAGGACAGCGCGATGCACTGTAGTTTGACAACGTCATCGACGTGACTCGAAATTGTGGCGATATGTCGACCTCATGGTACTGTTAGATATTGAAGACATTTTTAGACAGAACTCGATAGAGTAAGTCTTGTCTTGTAGTCTAGTAGATGTAGCACACTGTTCTGTTATAACTATAGGTCGGTTATTAGCCAGTATTAAACGACTACAAATAGAATAGTGCGAAATAATTAAAACTGTACCTGTCGAGAAAGAGGCCGGCTCTTGTGATTGGCTGAGCGCACTGGGCACCGGGAAACGAAGTCTTTGAGCTGGCAAGCTGAAGCAGTCGACAGTCGCAGTGTAGCGGGTTACCAGCAATATGAACTGTCTTGAGCGTCCACAAGTCGGTTGTGAGACACGCGCTCAACGTCGTCAGGCCGTTATGATCCAGCCGCAGTTCGGAAAGACCCGACGCCAGGTCGCTGGCTATGCCAACTTCGGGCGTTGTTTCACCGGGACGGTTAGGATGTCGGTCGGAGGCAGCTAGTTGGGGTTCGAGGCCGCAGAAAGCGTCACGATGGACAGACAGAGGGGCTATGTTGTCGCCAAGGTCGAGTTGACGTAACTGCAGACCATAGAAGGCAAATGGATGGACAAGACGAAGCCTATTGTGACGTAGGTTCAGCTGACGTAGTCGCCGCAGATGACGTAATGCTTCGGACGGAACTGACGTCAATAAATTGCCCTGTGTCGTCACAACAAGTACCCGCTTAGTACAATAGGAAGTAAGTAAGTGAATTACTTAGCAAGGTTTTACGTCACATTCGCCGATAGCATGTAGCCTGACAGGTTCGTTTTCAGGCAAACAAAACACATCGAACTTTTTGACACATTGTTAGTCCCGCGCTTCAGCGAGTGATATGTCACGAATATACGAGTCTTTCAAAATTCGGATAAGTGCAGCATCTCTAAAACCTTTAACCAAAGAATATTTTTTAAAGTTTTACCGCTCTGCCTATAGACCCCGCTAGTCGTTACATATTTTCAAGCTGCACTTCCACTAAAAGACCAACGTTGTTTTGTTTGGAAAAAAGTTTCTATACAATCATGATAAACAGTGTTAACTCCAAAATACACCACAAAGCAGGTGGCACATGAATCATGTTTTCTTGCCTGTAGATCGAGGTCGGAGAGATAATGTAGCGAGTGGAACGCCTGTGGCCCGATATCTGCAAGTCGGTTATATCGTAACTTGAGCGTGCGTAGGTGGGTCAGCGGCGAAAACACACCCCCGGGCAGGTGCGAGATCTGATTATGTGACAGATCGAGCTGTTTAACTCCCTACAAGAAGGTCACGTTTCTTTACGTATTCTTAGCAGAAATTCATCTAATTTGAGAGAAATATGTCTTAAGGTAAACCCTGAAAGTGTTTGGATCTGGGTGACACGCGACCTTTGCTTTTGACCTTGAGAGCTAGATCGAGCTGTTTGACGGCGACGAGGCCGCGGAACGCTGCCGTCGAGATGTGTCGCAGCGTGTTGCGGGTTAGACGTACTGTCTGTACCTGTACTGACGACAGCCCGTCAGCTGGAAGAGTAACTATGAAGTTCTCCGACACGTCCAGCTTTGTTGTAAACAAGTATGTCTCTCGATATATTCGTATTTCATACATCTCAGAAACAAACAAGTCCCCTTTAGACTTACAAGACTCTGGAACGCAAATCATTACAGGATGGACAAATACGTCTCCTTATATGCCAGTATCACGTACGTCCTAGAGACTGCTTAGTCTCAGAACAGCTTAGTCTCCGACACGTCCAACTCTTGCCAGACGGACTCGAACTCAAGGAAATACGGTAACGTTTGTAGACGCATGAAAGCGCAGTAGATAACCTGGATGAACAACAAGTAGTCAAAGTAATTTGGCAAAGGTCGCATCGAATTTTAGGGGGAAATTGGGATTCCCGTCTGATACAATGTTTCTTGGGTGCTCAAAAATCTCCACCTCAAGATCTCGAGTCGTCCAGCCATGTTTGCACAGCGAAGCCGCGTGTGATAGACAGACTGACAGATGTCCGAGATCATCGCTCGCAATAGTTCGCATGGCATGCATTCGATGCAGCCTACAATAGACATGCTGAGTTACAGTACTTCTGTAGCATGCATTCTTCAGATCGCGTTGTCACGGGGGGTGTTAAGTCATAGGACATAACCACTAATACAGTTTTGACGGACGGCAATTTCTCTTTCATACATTACGATCTCGCACTCTATTAGCTGCAGATTTGTTATAGAACCACCCAGTCTTATTACCGTCTGTACTACCTGTTTCAATTTCAAGTGCATTATCACTAGTACCAGTTCACGTCTTCGAGATCGAGTATTCGCTGCTGCCGGACCACACCGTTGGAACAGTCTTCCTACATAATTATGTCCATCGACTCGATTTGTCTTTGGACACTTTCTGCCGTAAACTGAAAACGTACTTAACTGTTTTAGGCGCCAGCGCTTCGTGACTCTTGCTGTTTGGCGCTGTGTACAAATTTTCTTACTTACTTACTTCTCTATACAATTACAGTTGGTCCTTGAATAGGGATCTGCCGTAGCCTACACACTCGTTCTCCTCACGCTAGTATGTGCTGGAGATTGATTGATTTACATAGGCGTAGTTGTAACGTGTGCATGTTTTTATTGTTCAAATATTTTCATTCTATTGTGTTGTCTTTATTTCTACGTTTTTATTTCACATTGCATTTAGTTATTCAGCCCGTAAACGGCTGCAAGAGTGCCAACAGATTCTTGTATCTTGTGTCGTCAAGCTTATGAGAAGTTCAGCAGCAAACAGCGTTTGTTTGTCGCGGCTTACCAATCTTTGTCAACGAACCTTACCTGGTTTCCGATGCAGTAGCAGGGTAGAGGTGAGGGACAGACAGCCAGAGCGAGTACGGAGCATCCTCCAGCAGACGCCAGTAATACAAATATCAAGATTTTAGGCAGCCACGACCACCAACGTTGACGACACAATACAACGCATGTGCCTGCCACCATCATTGTAGACGACCCGTCATGCGGTCATAGCGACGGAGTGAGTTGCAGTAGTTCAGGCTCCATTCTGTAAACATGCCACACATATTAACTTTGTTCATGCGGACTTTTTACCACCCGCGTGGGCGTAGAGGTTCAATTTCGGACTGTTTGGTCTGATTTTGGACAGATACTCATCTGCTGCTAAATACACGTACCGTATTCAGCTGATAGAAAATATGAAGGCGCGGAACAGTAGACACACAAAGCGACACAAACAGACTGTAATACACGTTTCACTGGAATCAATTGAATTAAATGGTTATTCCTGCTGGCGACCCCGAACATCCACTCCGTTTTAGATGTCACTTGGGGCCTAAACGAACTTTAACAATTCAACACGTGTATTTTTATGCAAGCTGTCTCAAAAAGTTACACTTACACTACGGAGTTTAGTTATTATTTCAGTAATACTGTTAGTGGTTTTTGAAAGTTGAACTTTGGCGGGGCCATTAGGCTAACCTTATTACATAGATGCTCCGAATTTGCTTTAGTAAAGAACATGCACATCTACAATTTGCGACCCGCAAAACGATTCGAATTACCTGAAATTGCGAGAACGCCACTACTAGACACAGTAATCTGTAGTCATGTCAAGCTAAGCCTTCACTCATTCACCGATAGACAGAGCTCTGTCGACTGCTGAAATGCCGAGTGCCACGACTGCCACGCTGCAATGCAGTCGGTCTGTCACGCGAGGACACATCTGGTCTGTGTGGCTTGGAATGAAAGATGTCGTGTGTTAGCTGCTGCTGCTGCTGCTGCTGCTTCAGCAATGCTCAGACGCAGCAACAGAGGCGCAGTAGTGCCGTACGTCGCTAGAGGCCGGGAGTTGTTTCAGACGACGACAATTAGGGGGCCCAAAGGCACCTGCAGTTAATGAATTAATTTGCCATGCACAAAAGTAGAACATGTAATAACACAGAACACAAGACGACGCGAGACAGAAAGACAGTAAAACTGTCCCAACGTCTGCCACTTGAATAGGCTCCAAAGCAAAAGCGTAATTATGATAACAGTACTGCCAATACAAATATCCTAGTGATATCAACAGTTATACAGTGAAACTTTAAGAACACACACATTTGTGGCAGAAAGAATATCTAGGCTACATTAAATTTAAAACTCAAGCTGGATGTACTAAATGGGGGCATTAATGGCCTTTTCTGTATAATGGCTCATAAATCGTCAATGACAACTGTTGGTTTTTACGTTCAAATGTCAAGCTGAAATAATAAACAGTGAGTATGTTGCATTTATGTTGCGCCTCTGAAGTCACACGTCCAGTTTTGTTATATATTAGCTTTATTATTATTATTATTATTGTTGTTGTTATTATTATTATTATTATTACTATTAGCCCAATAAGCAGCTACACGAGTGACAGAAGACGTCATAATGTCACACGTTATGCATATTTATTTTTCTGTGTAGACTTCTAAATGTAGAAGCCTCTGTTCTAGTGCTTGCCTTTGCAGTGCCCCAAGAGCCCACGCCAACCACACCTGGGCAATTGTTCAACGGTGCATATAAACGATTAATCGGTTTCTTTTTCGTAATCACATCGGGCCGACGACGTGACTGAGTTCACGAGTTTCTCTCTCTCTTTAATTTTCACTGAGTAATTCTGCCGAATTTAAATCGTTTCGTTGGCATCGACGAAATTGACAATTGTCTATAAAGGCGGTTAGCTGGAACGTAAATTATTTTGCAGCTATCAATAATTAGAATCAGTGTTTCAAATAGAAATTTACACGCGTGCACAACAACATAAACACCACTTAAAGTTTATTAGGGACTGGACAAGAGGAATAACTGTTCTCTTACCGGTTATGCCTTCGTTGTTTCAAATTTTAGCTATTAATTAACACAGCACATTTTTTCTACTCCGAGATTCTCCAAATCATTTCATATTTCGTCGTTTTCGTTCTTTCGTCGATATTCAGAAGTGGAGTGACTTGATGGATGTATGCGTTAGTTTATGTAAAGTCAGTAACAGAGAACAAATTTATAGAGGTTACGAATATAAAACGAAGTCATTCGATGATTCGAGTAAGCAAACATTATTTGTTGCAGAGTTTCTTGCCATACAAGCACTGTAGGAGGTCCACGTGTCATAAAATAGTGCTGTTGAACGTGAGCGGCCATTCTGAGAAGCAGTTAAGTGTGTCAGCCTGGGCCTGGGTATACGGTTATTCAATAGTGATTTGTTACATCTACAAACGTTGAAAGGCGACGGTGTTACAGCTGCACGACATGCCACAGAATAGTAAAATAGTAGTACGAGGAGAGAAGTAATGACGCAGCCAAGATCTATGTCTTACGTCAATGGCTTACGATATCGTCAAGCCACCATATCATATCTGTATTAAACTTAACGGCTGACAAAATGCATCTACTATACAATAAGAAAAATGCAGTACACTAAAATACGTAAAATACGAACAAAGCTTAATACAAAAGTGGTAGTCAATGACCGTGTAGCGTAAGCACCAGGAATGTGCTCTCAGATACACGTTCTATGTTGTTAAGTAAGATGTGATTGTGTGGCCGGCTTCTGGAACTGTGGAGAGCTATCTAATGTAACACAATTGCATCTACAAATGGACAAGATACAGTAATTTGGCGAAGGCTGCATCGAATCCGTGAGGGAATCGGGACACGTCTAAAAGTCTTGACCCAAAGGAGGACCTCGATCCGTCCAGCCAATCCGCGTGACAGAGAGACAGACAGACTGACTGACTCTTGGGATCATCGACCGCCATCAGGGGCGTCCACAGGGTTCAGAAATGTTCACTGAATAAAAATTTATCAAAACCAATTAATTCAAATCCGGCATAAATTTTGAAGTTAAAATGGCTAGAGCCTGTTTTCCAGTTTTAAATTTTAATACATGTAGTACCTATTGCGCGAATAATTGTTTTCTCGTTGTACTCGCACGAAAAGCGTCAGCACATTTTATCCCGAGTTACGTCGGCACCGTCGGCATCATGTCAGCTGCTGAAGCAGCAGAACCAGACATTTTGTGCGGCAGAAATCACAACTTGTTGCCGATTTAGTCCTACGTGTGTACTCCAGCGTTCCGAGTGCATTGTTAGCGTTAGATTCTTTGACTGTCAGTATTATTTCTGTAGTACAAATCAATGTATTCAAAAAAAATGTACTGTTAGGTCTTCGACAACAGTTTTCCATCTACTGACCTTGCATATGTTACCCAATTTCACTTAAACTACACTCCCGGGCACAGTCTAGTAATTAAAAGCCTGTGGTTCAGTCATCCAGTTATAACTTTCCGTTTTGCATGGAGCGGATGACTAGAAGTCAGATTATTGTTTGTCATCAAAGAAAAAGCTGTGTTGGCATTTGTGATCAATGGTGTATATCTGACAGCATAACCATACATCACTATAAACTTATACTTTTCTCTAAAGTTTTGCTTTTGTGCCGAAAAAATATTCGAGGATAAAATTAAAACATGCAGAATAAACTGTGGACCCCACCTATATACGCTATTTTAACATAATTTTTATAATTAGGCATTTTGCCACCACAATACAAATTTTTCCTTAAAATACAAAGAAATTATCTTCGAGTTCACATGCTGTAGACGCACAGCGTGACGTCAGCATGACGTAATTCGTCCGCAGCAGCAACTGTCAGTGCAATATACGATCAACAGAGATGCTTGCAATACTCCCGTCACGATAGAGATGTTCTCGCTCAAACAAAGATGTGCAGATTGAAAAGTGGCATTACTCGAAGGCTTGCGTTGACTTAATTTCAATCCAGTCCGCCTCAGCCGCCATAGCATAAACACCGCAAATAAACATCGTTCGTGTCAACTTTGAGATGACTCGCTAGCTCAGTCGTCAGCGTCGCGGCTCATGGCTTAATAGGTCAAGGGTTCGACGCTCATAGGCGCTGTGCTCCAGTTGCCCCGTAAGGCGTAGCAGTTTCAACAGCAAACATCTGTCATATCCATCACGTATCTGTCCTGGACAGACTGTTTACTCACCGTGGTGATGCCTAGGCCAATTCAGCCTTACATCTTCCGGGATGGATAAATGAGGACCAGCTTTGGCTGGAAAGGCAAAGGCAGGTAAGTTTCTTTCTATCCGCGGGGGGCAGCTATAGTAATGGCCCGCGTTGTCTGTCTGTCGCACGCGAATATCTCCGAAACTAAGAGAGATAGACATATGGTTACTAAGAAACTCGAATAGGAAACCTGGCTTCCCGATTTAAAATCTGCCATCAGATTCGCGATCGGAAGTACGGTTCCGCCATTTTGGGTGTTTTCTGGTTGGCACATTCAGACAAAAATGGGCCGGTTGGTCTAGTGAATGTGGTGAATGGCTCAGTGGGAACCGTCACCAGTTGGCATCACACTGGGCACCGTGGCGGGCCAGCTATCGTCACGTCCCATATGGGACGACACCTTCTTTACTTAAGCAGACATCTGCATAACTGAGACTTGGTTTCTTGATCTTTTGACGAGTAAGTTTAACTATCAAACGCAAATCTACAGTAGCAACAAAAAAGTTGTTGTTTAAACTGTTTTTCATGTTTTTAACTTAATTTGTAATGGTACTTTGCGATTGGTATATTGTCGGCCACCCTTGCCACAACACTGTGGTGAATACAATGACATGAAAACGCTGCATAAAAGTTTAGCAAAGTTCATTGCTCGACACAGCTCGATCGGAGCGAAACGTCGGTAGGTAATACGACAACGGCAGTCAACTGCCAGCAAACCGGCCGACGGAAAACTAATTGCGCCCATGTGCCGCGCCGACTTCCTTCCTTTCCTGCCGCCCGCCGGCGCATGCGCAGATGACAATCATGACCGGCGTCACGTGATCGACCATATCGATTTGTCGGCGACTGACTGACTGACAGCCTTTGTGCGATAAACGCATCAGCGACAGCTAGTTGCAACATCTCAGGCATGTTTGCTGGTTAAGATACATTATCGAGCCCTAATACGCTTTCTACATCCGCCAAAGATGTTATGTTTGACCGACCAGGCGTCAGTTTATTCATCTAATCGATAGCCAAAAATTCTCTAAATTTTCAACTAGCTTGTTGCAGTGATGTAGTCAAGTCCAGTAAGTTCGAGTCCTAGACGACGGACCCTCAGTAAAGGTCTGAGTTCAGCCTGAATGCAACTTAAATTCAGCACTCACAATCTAACAGCAATAAACTAAAGAAGGGTTCATGCATTCACAGAGGTCAAACAATTATTAGAAAAGTTCCAAATCTGCTAAATTCGCAGACAGAAACTTTTTGTGATCACTAAAATTAACTGTCTACGCCACAGAGCAGCGA
>Ga0126335_1001870_pt1 | contig 12216 bp, 7 predicted proteins | sample OlaspJWI45metaG_FD_108409 | JGI IMG/M metagenome (GOLD analysis project Ga0126335, IMG submission 108409) | Marine gutless worms symbiont microbial communities from Oahu, Hawaii - Olavius sp. 1 OAHU.JWI-45 metaG | ecosystem: Host-associated > Annelida > Digestive system > Unclassified | place...
GAGTAAACAATCTGCCCAGGACCGCTACGTGATAGCTATCACAGTTGTTAGCTGTCCAAGCCGTCGCGCTTCACTGCGTGGGCAACTGCAGCGCACGGGAGCGTCGCTCACGACATCTCGGGCCGCAAGCCGCGATGCTAACCACTGAGCCACCGACTCATCGGTAATGAGAGTAGATGTAAGCAGAGCACATCCATGCTTCTGTCGTTGAGTAAATTCTCGAATGAATGGACAGAGGAAACGTCTATCCGACATGCCAGTTGCTTGGTCGGTTGTTCCATACATTGAGGCTTGAGCACACAACGTTTGTCCGGGGTTATAAGAGCCAACCAACTTCGTTTCTGTTCTGACGTAAAACGTGACTCAGCAGTGCGTAGGGCGGCATTTGCTGTGACGACGTGGCTGTCTGTGTATCTGTCAACATTCTGTCGACAAGTTCAATATTGTGCCGAAACGACTGAATCAATCGTCATACAACCTTCACCAGGTTGTAGCCCAGACATTTTATTTTTCCCAAACTAAATATAAACCCGACGGCTCGAGGGATCCTCCTCACTGAAGGCGTCAAATGGGAGAGGGGTAGGTAAAAGTCGGGAAATAAATAAATCGCAGTCATTCACCAGAGGGCAACTCATGACAGCACAACATGGAAAGCTGTGCTTCGTAGCGTTTTGTGTCGAGGAGATCTTAACATCGGCGTGCACAAGTGCCAAGCGGTTTGTCAGCGACAGCTGAGCTTTTTTGTATTATAGATATTTGATGTTTTATGCGTTTGACGGGGACCACAAAGAGCCTATAAGGCCGCGCCTTATAGACTCTTTGGGGACCAGTTATTTGCGTCATACATTTTCAGTTTGCGGCATGTTTTGTTACTTGGTTTCTGTTGTCTAGCTACCACTCAAATCGATTGCCTGGTGAGACTGGTTTATGATATGACACATTGCGCCTGTGTGTGTCGAGTTGGTCGTAAAATCTTGCTAATTCATAATTTATTCCCCCAATTATAGGCCTAACTCAACACATAAACTTGCCAAACCCAATTAGGCCATGTCTCTCATAGCAGAGACCAGACGCCTCATTTTTCAATTGTGCACATATTCTGTCTTCTCGATGCTTTCCTACTTTCCCATCATCTTTTCTTCTACGGTATAATTCAGACAACCTTCAATCGCGTTTATGTCTATTAAAACTCTACGCGTGGGGTATATTCGCTGTATTTTGAACAGGTTTGCCGGCAGTTCGCAACGTGAAGCAGTACGACTGTTGTCCTGAAAAGTACGTAGACCTGACATTCACGATACACATCCGCCGTCGGTCACTCTATTACGTCTTCAACCTCATCATACCGTGTGCACTCATCTCAAGCATGGCTCTGCTTACTTTCACTCTCCCGCCTGACGCCGGCGAAAAGATCTCGCTTGGTATGTAAGCTATGAAGACGAACAAGTACAGACGGCTAGGGTCCACATATCATCCCGCCTCAAAAAGTGAAGCACGTGGCGTCATCTGGTGAATCATTCGCTAATCTCCCAAAAACTTTATGGTTAAGGTCAGGGACTTACACTGCTTCGCAGAGTATTAAGTCCATGGTTAAGGCAACCTCGACCTTTCACCGTTTGACCCGAACAGGAGCATGTGTGTAAAGGAGCACCCAGAAAATAATTTCGCAAATTTGCATTGAAATTCATGAAGGCAGTAAAAACTTCAAGTCACACTTTCTATTTGCGATGGGGGACAATCGTGGTCCGTTGCGTGGAGCTCATATTTCTTTGAGTCGGCGACGACAATGTGCAGTTAGTTGGTCACCCCACCCACAGGTCGGACGGCTGGTTCAGTTCACAGCAAGTGCGTTTAACCGACCATGTCAGCACTGCCACTTCCGACCGCACAGCCTACTGTTGTTTTTTCCCCGGCAGTGTCTCTGCGTCTGTGACCATCGTCAGTACTCCTTTTCGACTATCCACGAAGAGATGATTGGGCTCAGTCGAGTGCGCTAGCTATAGGCTAGTTATTTGTTTTAAAAAATGTTTTACGTTTTTTTGGTGCGTGGTTTATTTTGCTACTTAGTTGTGGCTGCCAGCGCCAGTGTAGGTCTGCTTGACTGTCTGGAAAGACTGGATATATCCGAAATGACCCACGTGTCGAGTGAGGATCACAAACAGTGTTAGGCCTATTTACTTTAATTGAACTGATTGTCGATATCGTAGAGTCTGGCTTGATGCCTTTAGCTGGGCCTACCATTGGGCGTTTCTGTGGTTGTTAGGTGTGACGGTCTTGCTGTCGCTGACTGTGTTTCTTCTACTTGTCGCTGAAACGATGCCTCCTACGTCCGACGCTGTTCCGCTTATCGGTCTGTTTAATCCAAAAGTCTTAATTACAGACACCCAGTGCGGGGCTATCTCAGCATCAGTTTTAGGCTAAGGGGAAAGTGAAAAGTTTCAAAAAACAGCACGTATACATTCAGTTTCGGGAGGCTCTGGTTGCGATTAGCTGCGGCTTAATAAAATCACAGCGATTTAGCAGCTGAAATTTTTATTGCGTTTCGCCAGAGGGCGCTGTCGAGGAATTGTATTGAAACGTGTTTTTGTTGTCATCAGTACATTCCGCTGTGCATGCTAACTATTTGTTCCTGGGCATCAGCGTTTTAATAAGTACTACGCTACTACAGTTTTTTTTATTTTCTGGTGAACTTGCAATACAGAAGTATCAAGACTTGTGACATGTAAATCGACGCTGCTAAGAACTAGAAAAACCGTTCTCCAGTAGCAGACCGGAAACTGAAAATTCACACAGTGTCTCCGAAACACTGGAGTTCAGCTATGTGCGTAGCGCAGCCGGCCGGCCCGAGTTTCCGAACTTTGCCCTGAGCACAGCTACTGCACATTATTGCGTAAAATCATGACAAACTTATCACAGGCAGTGCAGTAGCGCTGCACTGTTGTAATGGCAATTAAAAAAACAATAGGAAAATGGAAATTTCGACCCACTGTAGAATCGCAATCCCTCAAAATTTTATTTTAAAATTTGGCACACGTGATTACGTCCGGGACATCACCCGACGGGCAAATTTTGGGACAAATCGGCTCGGCGGCGGTTCTCCCCAAATACTTTTGTGACTTTTTTGGCTGACATTTTTTCCCGATCCTCTCTTCACAGGTCAAACCTGCGAACCGTGCGCATGCTTAACGGTTCAAACGACGTGTTTCCGCGCAAGTAGGTGCCTTTTGGGGGTCAGAATGACGGGTGGCGTCATTTGGGAGAAATATGCCCCCAAACCTCCCTAAAATGAATAGGCAAATTTCAAGCCTAAACGCCAAAATTAAAAAATCGTAATATCTCAGTCGCATTGAAATTGACATTGACGCCATTTTGTGGACATATTGAGGGTTAGGGACCCTAACGGAAAATATGCAAATTAGGTCAAATGGCGTCATGGAGCGGGGTCACGTGACCTACTTTTAAATTTGGGACACCTTTGTTTTTAGAGACCGGAAGTAGTTGTATCTCAGCCATAGATTGGCCGATCACTTCGATATTTGACAAACACATTGATATCAACCTTTATTAACGAGTTATGTCACCAAACTTAAAGTTTATTTGCTTTGACGTTCAATTTTGACCTTCCTGTCCAAGTGACGCCAGCTTTTAGTTCTAACAAAATCATGTACTAATGCAAACATGTAAATAAATATAGTAGAAAAACTGCAAATATTAATGTACAAAAACTGTCGTTTTATAATAACTGTAGTTTCGGTTCAAGGCATTCAGCAAACCCTAGAGGATAGACAAACAGAAGCGGCATTCACGGGTTATAAAGACAAAGATTGGGACAAGTGTCGATTTCGAACACAAAAAGATGCACTAATAATTTCGCTAAACGCAAAATGTAAATTCGATACCTTAAACAGACCTAAACAAAGAGCATTCGAAGGCAATGTAGTCTGTTGATCACGCTGAACTTTGTGGGTTTGTGTGTACTACTACTATGTAGGTCTATTGTGTAGTCCCTACCTAGCTTAAAATAAGCTCCTCGAGCCGGGCTTATGGCGGAACTATTTTTGTACAAAGTAACAGCGCCGTGTATTCTTAAGAATTTTCAGAATTAATTTCTCTGCAGAATTACACAAAAGTTACTGCTAGAACGCAATAGTTTGTGTCATCTTCGAAGCGGTTATGAGCCTCCCAAGTACACAGGGCTGTCTAATGCGTGTTTCTAGGGAGCTATTTCGCGGGCATCATGTTGATGTGTTCGCTGTCTGTCGTCTGTACGGTGCTTGTACTCAACTACCACCATCGTTCACCGGACACGCACGAAATGCCACGATGGGTACGACCGTCACGCTTCGCGTGCTCCCCGATAATGTGGGTTGGGTTCCTAATATTTTGGAACGTTTATATGTTAAATTTTATCATCTACGACTTAATGGGCTAACATAATAATGCAATATTTCCTGTTGTAAATGATTACGCGAATAGTATTGTGTTGCAATTTTCTTATTTCGAGAACACAATGAATGGTGGTCTGCGTGGTCAGAATTTGTACCCCGAAAATATTTTATGTGTTTGGAATCGATAATATTTGCAAAGGATCGAAGCCACTTCATTGCACCCAGGACCGCCGCAGTCTATATCAAACAGTGTTACCATTTACCATGGTACACAAGCATGGTTGTACCATGGTTGAACCACAGTTGTACCATAGTTGAACCATGGTAATCGTACCATGTTTATTTACCATGAACCATGCATGGTTCATGTACAGTCATGGACTGGTTAAAGCATGTACGACAACCATATACAACCATGGTACAACCATCATGTTTATACCATGGTACATGAACCATGGTTGCACTATGCTTGTGCCGTGGTTAAACTATGGTAATACGTAGTTATTATTGCATGTCTTGGTTAACTTATGTTCTGCGTATTTTGCAATTTCTAAACCAATGTATGATTAGACCATTGCATGTGTTTGTTGTTTGATTACCGTTTGTTTGACTGCTGAATGTTTATAGTTTCTTGTATTGTAACGCAAATGCGGCTACCTTTTGTGCAATAAAGATTACTTACTTACTTACTTTCTTACTTGTAGTTTAATTTCCATGGTTGTACCATGGTCAATAAACCATGGTTGTATCATTGTTGAACTATGGTAGTCGTGCCATGGTACAACAATTGTAGTCGAACCATAGTTGAGACATGAAGGGTTGAACCGCGGTTTATTTACCATGGCACAATCATGTATGAACCATGCTTGTACCACTGTTGAACCATGGTACGACCATTGTGGTACCATCGTGAACCATGGTTGAGCCATGGCATGACTACCATAGTTGAACAATGGTACCATGGTCAGTTTTGTCGTGGAACTCCTATACTTGCGAAGTTAGACAGGTCTTCGGAAGCACATGAAGACCTCAGTACAAGTGCATCTTGGATAAATAATCATTTGTTCACTTACACGTCCTTTAGGTTTGCCTGTTCTTGCAAATGTTTCTAGTTGACATATAATGCACTCGTAATTACGCATAGATCCAGAAGCTGATCTGTGATTGGCTGGGTACGCTGGTGCGCGTCAAGAAACCACATCCCTCGCTGGACCGGAAGCAGTATGGCGAAGGCAAAGAAAACGCCGTGACGTCACACATGAGCGAGTCGCGGACCGTGACGACTATGTTGGATGAACAATGTCCACGGGGTGGTCTGCTGACAAACGTCCTTGACCTTGCCGGTGACATCACGCGCAACCAACAACAACCTGAGTCCTATTACAGGTTAGAACACACACACACACATGCTGTTACGACGTCATATAGTAGGTCATACATTGTTTTATGCATCTGCCCGCCTGCATATAAATAGGTTGTGCCGTCTTTGATTTTGTCTGTCTGTCTGTCCGTGCGTCCGTCTATGACGGCTGGAGAGGGAGACGCATAATGAGCTTGTTATAGATTTTATAGTTTGTTATGTGCTGAAAGTGCCACTGTAATCAGTGAGGTGGAAAGGCTTGTCTCTGAGCTGACGTAGTATGTAACGCGTCGGATGTAATTCAGCGTACTGTGTGTAGAATATAACGTGAACGCACATAATTATTATGTTATGCTTAAAAGACAGTTACAGTATATGCTTTTATCGAGCGTGTCTTAACGATGACATTGTTATCGCTTGTGTGGTCGTGTCAATCAGCGCGTCCCGTGACAGTATGACGTCATCACAACATCCGGTCGACTACTGCAACAGCTGCAGGAGACCTGTGATCGCCGCCGACCAGCGCGCCACTCCGGCCATCTGGACTTGTCACGGCGGAATGCAGACCACCTCACTGACCACCAGCCGGGTACACACCCTCGAGGCAATACTGGGCGAGCTCAAGACCATCACTGGGAAGATGCATGTGGAAGAAGAACGGTCTGAACTGACTGGGGAGTGGAAGCACGCGGCAATGGTTATTGACAGATTCTGTTTGTGGACGTTTACCGCGTTCACTCTTATTCTAACGTTCGCCATTCTCTTCTCGGCGCCGCATCTCTTCGTTCTATAGGCAGAAATGTGACTGTTACAGCGGCTGACTTGATAAACAAGTGACTACAGTAATGTAGCAATGGCCGCATCGAAGTAACGCCGTCTAACGAATGAGTAACAACAGCTCGCCCGCCTGACAGACATACTGACGCCCACGCTACGGGATCATCGATCGCAATAGTCCGCATGTCGTGCATTCTATGAGACGTAAAAGTTTTCTTTGACCAAAACAGATTACTTCTATTGCACAAACGCCAGATAATCCAGAATTTTGGATTAACTTTTGTCTGCAGGCTTGCTTGATATTTATGAGCTGCACATGTTTTCATTTTGTCTTACTTCTTTCATTACGAAACAGTTAAAAGTCGCATCATTCTGTGTCCTTGTAAGACGTCGATATTTTGACAGTTGTAAGTGCGTAGTTACACACTAATAGGCTAATGTTTGACTGTTTAAGCAATCTGAGACGACATCGCTTTAGTTTTAGCTTTTGTTCCACTTCCATTGTCTTCGCATGCCCGAAAGTCGGCTGCCAAAGGGCATCCGTCTTCGTGGAAGACCGCCTATTAGATGGAGTGACATGGTGAAAGGGACATGGAACTGCATCTAACAGCAGAGGAACAAGACTGTGATCATGAAGAATGAAGACGGTACAGCTCATCGCGATCTCTGGAAAGATGCTTTTGAGAGGAGGAGGAGGAGGAGGAGGAGGAGAAAAAGAAGAAGAAAATGCTCCCATTCACGGTAATGGCCACAGCTACCCAACAACACGAATCCTTATGACGGAGTTGGCCCTACAACGTTGTGGACATTCGTTGCAAGTCTCCGTCTGTCAATCTGTCCGTCTGTCTGTCGTATTCCTGAATCACGCCAACGGTTCAAGATATCGAACTGTCCTCTGCGCCATACTATACCCGATGCCTATTCTTTCTTGCTGCCATTTTTTTATATTCGTGAGTAACAGGGGTCAGCCAAAACGATTGTAGAACATTCGTTTCCCCGGTCGTTCGTTCCCCGGACGAACGTTCCCCTAAAACTTTCGTCTCCGGACTTTTGTCCCCCTTTCCAATGCCCATGTTACTGTAAGAAAATAGTTACTAATGGCATGTATGGTGCTTAAGGTGACATTGTGTTATAGAATGATTTCAAACTGCCCAAACTGCATATTAAAGTCGTTTTACGGTATGTTTTACGGTCTGCTTTACAGTTGCATTTTAATTTAAAAATAGCAACAGCAACGTCGCGGCAATAGGAAGTATATTGTGTGTATCTGTATTTCTGTCTTTCTTTCTGTGTTGTCAATGGCTACTGCAAGTTGCGGTGAATAAAGATTATTATTATTAACAAGAAACCATAGTCACTTCTCTGTTGTTATACAAAATATGACGAAATACCATGTATAGCTGATTGTTTGGGTCATAGTAGCACTGTAGCTGCGGTGTGGGGGATCTCGTGATCAGCTGCTATCTGAACAATAATTAAAACATATTTACGGCTTGTGATCTCGGGCAGTCTACAGACTATATCCGCAATATTTTGCAACAGGTGCGAGATAGCCGTGGAATAGCTTGTCTCGGGAAAATAATTATTGACGCACCATAAATAAACTCGCTCAAGAACTGCCTTGATAGAAGATGATAGATGTTTACATGTCCTAATGGCTGCATGGCCACAGAAGAAATTTTTCAGGCACTATAGGGGACAAGAACTGGAGCAGCCGGTATATATAACTGTCACTCATTTTTATGGACATGGTGACGACCTGTTGTGGCAATGCTAAAAATAATGCTGAAATGCCTCATTTGGCATGAAAATTGCTAAGATGGCAACAGCATTGTCCTTGTCCACGGGTGGTCGTCTATAAATAGTTGTACGTTGTCCTGGATCTGCGTGAATAAACGTGTTTGTGTTTGCATTACAACTTGTAGGCGGTATACATCAACTGTTTGCTCGCTATGCTTCAGCTATGCTTCAATGGGCAATTGATATATCAGACGCAGAGTAGCATGAAGAACCTAGAGCATTTGCACTCCGGACAGTTGCCCCCTTACACAAAATGCCCCTTGACATCCACCATCTCCCACGACCAGGGCTGAGAAAAAACTAGCTTTTAAATATTTTAAGGTTTTTAATTTTTTTTTAAAAAGATCTTTTGGTTTTTAAAAATAGTTTTAGGCTTTATGTTTTAAGATACGAAGTGACACTAGAGAACATCCTACACGTTTTGTGTTCCTGCTGAACAGTTGTGGACAGATTGCTATTTAGTCTGCGAAACGCGACAGTGACATTGTAAAGCGATCCTGCAGCAGTAATGCGACAGCGCCAAGATAGTAATAGTCATGTATAATGTATCTAAATACGGTACGTTACTCAAGACAAAACCAGTAAGTGAAAAACGCAACGTAAACTTTACAATTTTACAGTGCAACTTTGACTATTACTTTTACCATATTACACAATAAATAACACAAACTTCAAAAAAATCTAATACATCCTAAATTCTAACTTTTGAGGTTATATATTACTTTAAAAACGTTAAACCTGGGATTTAAAACAAAACATTTTTCTACGTGTACAGTTCGCTATAGAATTTGTTCTACCAAGAGCCGGTTGCATCAGAGTCACTTAAATTAAAGTGATGTTTAATTCAAAACTCAAAACTAACTTCGACATCGTTCACTCGTTTGCGTTTACGTTTTGTGTGACATCATCGCCACCAGCCAATAGCAAGTGTCGTAACAAATCATCGATACCTTCCTCTTACGCAACAAAATACGCGTAACTACAGCTTTGAGAGCTACTTACAGATTAGTGTTACTCAGTCAAGTGGTGACTTTAGTGACGTTCATGCAACCCACACTAAGTAGGATACATTGTTTCTTCTAAACTTTGAATCCAGTAATTCTAACGTGGGTGCGTGGTGGTTCACTGAGTGATACATCGGATTCGTGATCAGTAGATCGCGGGTTCGAGTTTCACTGGGTACCATGCCTCTGTCACCAAGCAGTACAATTTGGTATAGGCTTAACGGCTGGGAAGTAAACAGACGCAGCACGCGATGCACTAGCCCCGTATCCGCGGCCTCGCAGTGTAAGCTGGTGTCTGACCTATGGCTACTGAAGCGAAGATCAGCGCCGCCCCGTGGGCTCTGGAAGGACTAATTCTTGTCAGTACTACACCGTGGTCCAAAAATGTCCACCTTTTTGTTCTACTGTAGTTTTTGCAAACACTGACCGATTTCCATAAAATTTGACAAACATATACTGAGAAAACCTGCAACACAACAGTTGTTGATAGGTACACTTCACCTGCATACTGTTGCTACACTACCTTGGGAAAAATTAATTTGCGGCTTTGGAACCATTCTAGCCAATTTGCTCTGTCAACAGAGCTATTAAATCGACTTCAATACTTGAGGTGGACAAATGGATAATTATTACGCTGAAAATTTCTTCAGTATACTGTGTGCCAAATATTGTAGAAATCGACAAGCGCTTGTTAAAACTACAATAGAATAAAAGGGTGGACATTTTTTGGACCACGATGTAATATGGGACAGGGGTACATGCCCGAGGATAGATTCTCCTGGGAGGACGAATGTCCGGACCCAAGTAATGTATTAAATAACAGATCTGAGGCAATAGTGTTTTCCTCATAATATGTTGTCTTAACTTAGGCACAATAGGCCTACATGTAGGCTGTACATGTAGGCCTACGTCTCAGAATATTCTGCCAGGCTGTCAGCTGCAAATTCTATAGTGAACGAGCGTTTCAGTCAACAAATTAATCAGCTATTAAGCAACGTGTCGGTGTTTTCTCGATTTTCCGCACACACAAGACGGTAAGTAAGTGTTTACCATTATTCTTGTTAGGCTTAGGCTGGTGTAAGTCTTAATTAAAAATCGCAAATATCTGTCTATTGAATTTTGTACGTTCTTCTCTCTCAAACTTAATCGATATTAACTTATTAACTAAGAGCTGATGTTAATTTTTTTTAGTTTGGTCTGTCAATAGTATTAAAAACGCTCAGCAAATGACACATATGTTGTATTTCTATCATAACCAATAGGCATACAAAATTATCGCATTATGGTCAACGCCATGGAATTGCAAACACAATACGCAGTAAACCGACAGGTAATCAGTTTAGCTTTGAATTTGCAAGATTACCTGTTTGGTATTGATTCCAGTATTATTGCAACTGCTTATATATTAAAATTCAACAAATTAGCAGGTTGCTATAACAAAGATAGCCTACCTTGAAAATATAGCTGCAACTAATCCGCAACTTTGCTGCTTTGAACCGAGTTGACATTATTTTGACGTTAACAACTTCGATTATTTGAATTTTCGAAATCAGACATGGCGAATTCATCACCGACTGTGCCTAGTTCGGAGCATCATGAAGTAAAATGCGACTGTCATAACTGCTACTCTGTGATGGTGAGAAAATGTCACAATCGCGTGGTTGAGTTGAAGCAGTTCGCTATAGAGTTGGGTCATCTCTGTCGCCAGCAGCTCAACTTCAGACACAAGACTCGTAAACTTCTGTCTGTGGACGAACTGAAGAACCGACTTCCCGTACTCAAGTGGATTCCCAAATACGGGTAGGACTATAACTGAAGCTCTATTGATATAATTTTGTTGCAAATATGACGATTAATTTGTTATTATGATTTGTATAGATTTAGCTTTTGAGTCGTGACTGAGCTTTTCGGTGATCATTATTTAGATTTTTCATGTTCTAAGGCTTTTGTAGCGTATGTATAAAACGATAAGCATGACATAAGATATTAAAACTTTAAAAAGCTAAATCTCGCATGAAAATGTTAAACTGGCAACCAGCGACACAATTATATACGGCCGAGGTCAAATGTCATTATTATCCAGTGACCTCAACATTTGCCTGCTGTGTTGCTGTCTGAGGTCACCCGTTGTGCCATGACCCATTAATAATGCATTGCATGACACGAACGTCGCATTTCATAACAAGACGGCATTGCGGAGCCGTAAAGGTAGAGGGCACCTGACATAGCGCCTCTTCATGAGGAAACCCTATCACAGAAGCGCTCAGGTACGGCACGCGTTGTCAAGGGATCGTACACTTTAACCTGCCACCCACACGTTTATCCACGAATGGGATCAACCATACCTGCCTTTGCATTCCCAGCAGAAGCTGGTCCTTATTTACCGACCCCGGAGGGATGAAAGGCTGAGTTAGACTAGGCACCACCATGGTGAGTAAACAATCTGCCCAGGACCGCTACGTAACGGATATCGCAGTTGTTAGCTGTTCAAACCATCACGCCCCACTGGGACAGTGGGCGTAAGCAGCTAACCCACAGCTGCAGCTGCTACCCGGAGAGGGAAGGCCGAGCGTCAAACCCACGACCTCGTGAGTTGCCAGCTACGGCGCTAACCACTACACCACTGAGTCACCCATGAAGTTGGGTTGACCAGTGGCTGGGTCACGGGTTGAGTTATGCCCAGTTTTTACTTTTGCAAATGGTTCGGTTAGGTCGGGACCTAGGCCTGCCTCTCGCCAGCCCACACGTGCGTGTTTGCAAACTTAGAACAAAGTTTCAAGCTAAACCACAACTCTGAACAGACTGAACTTTATTGAAGTGCAGCCTAAAATGCATTGTGGTTTCAACAACATTAATTCGGTCGACTGGCTTCTGATTACATGAGCTA
>Ga0126335_1001871_pt1 | contig 12214 bp, 7 predicted proteins | sample OlaspJWI45metaG_FD_108409 | JGI IMG/M metagenome (GOLD analysis project Ga0126335, IMG submission 108409) | Marine gutless worms symbiont microbial communities from Oahu, Hawaii - Olavius sp. 1 OAHU.JWI-45 metaG | ecosystem: Host-associated > Annelida > Digestive system > Unclassified | place...
ACTATTTTTCAAAATTGTTTAAATGTTGAGACATCAGCATTACCAAAAACGTCTGATATGGTGGGTACAGTATTGTCACAGAAGCCAAGGCGCTTGCAGCGGTTTAGAAATGAGTCCAGTTTTGCACGGTCTGATGCTGAGCAGAGACCAGACCATGCAGGGAGACAGTACGTGATCCTGGCGAGGATGGTGGCTCGAAACACGTCGTGGAGCGACTCAGTCGAGATGCCGTGACCACGGAGGACTCTCATCATGTACTGCAAACTGCTGCACGACGTCAGCAAGTTGTTTACATGATCCGTTGCACTCAGTCGATCATTGAGTGTAATGCCTAGGACCTTGGCGCAGCTGTCACGTTCAATGTTCGGGCACGGCGGTGGTGGCTGGGATGACTGGCCACATTTTTCTTGAATGAAGATAAGCTCTTTAGACTTTATTCGGTTCAGCCTGAGATTATTTCTAGATGCCCAGGCTCCTACATGGGATACTTAATCCAGTCGAGAACTTGAGTTTGCCACTGGTACAACAAGGTACGTGTCATCTGCAAATTTGAAAATATGATTCCCTAATGTAGTCGGATACGGGTCGGCTGCTGTGACGATGAATGAGGCTGGACCCAGTCCAGAACCTTGAATAACACTGGCTTTCACCGCTGCGACCATCGAGCATTCCCCGGCATATCTTGTACAGTGAAAGTGCTGCTCAAAGAACGCCTTTATCCAGTTGTAGATGTTATCTGGGATATTCAGCTGCGCCATCTTGTTCATCAAAGTCTCATGCCTGACGGCGTCGAACGCCTTTGTAAAGTCAAACGAGAAGACGTGGACGTACTGGTCGGTAGACAACATCTTGCGTACAGTGTGAAGAAGAGCTATGACCGCGGCAGTTGTTGAACCGGTCGACCAAAAAGCGAACTGGTCGTCAAAACAGAGTTCTGGATACGGCAGTTGTAATGCTGGAAAAATGAACGTTCGCATGATGTATTTTGTACTTGGAAAATTAGGCAGAACAATGCACAGCTGAGTTATTGCAATTCTACTTTCAACATACCTTTAAACCTACATAGCCAACAGCATGACACAGTGCCATCATGCAGGCCATCTACAGAAAACTATTAACTAGCATCTGATATTAATGAAATTTCACAGCAACTTGACATTCAGTTCAACTATGATAAGAAATATGCATGAGTGCAATTTAGTCCATACAATTCCTTCATGGGATGCAAACTTTTGGAACACACTGTATATATAACAGACAAGATATTCAATGCTTTGTAGTCAAATATGCTGAGTCAAAAATAACTACATTTGTTACATTTTCCAAACACGCCCAACAAATCTAATCCAACATCAGAAATTTTTAGTCTGGAGAATCACCATTTACTCTTCGTTTAGTAACATTCTTCCTATTGTGAGAAGCATCAAAACAGAGAAGAGAGGCTTTCAATGTAACAAACATTGATTTCTGTGCCAAAAATTTAACTCTGCCACAAAAGGTCACAATAAAAATTTCAAATCAAAGTGAAAGCTTCTGTGTTCAGATGCATCCCTCAATCATAACCCAAACTGCTTAAAAAGACTTAGTGAAGTGAAAACGCTGCAATATTGTCAATCACAGAACAGTTCTCCAAGGCGACGTCGGGAACAGTCACGACAACTGTGTGTTCGGTCACCACACAGTGTACACATGAGCATTGGAATGAACTCAGGCGACTGCGGAGGAACTGAACCAGACAACTGGCTTGGTGGAAGAAAGTCTGATAGCACCATGGTGGTAGAGCCAACAACTGGCTTTTCCAGCTCTTTGTCTGTCGAGACTTTTCGCTTCTGTGAAGCAGCAATGTCGTCATCTGAGCTGGAACTTTTGCGCTGCAGTTCTGTCCACCCAGCCATCTTGCAAGGCACTGAACGAGAGTAGTCAACAAATGTGTTACATGCTGGTATAGATTCTGGGGTTTCGGATGTATCACAAACGGGTTCTGATTGTGACTGGTCTTCTATCAAAGAATGATCTGCACCGACAAAGTCAGATATGTGTAATTTCTTCTTGAACTTGTGAGCTACTGCTGCTGGACACGAGTGCTTCTTCTCACGAACCGATGCCGCAGCTTGCAGTGACGGAAAGTCTAGATTTAATTCTTTGGTGAATGTTTCCTTGTCCACTGCAGGCAGCTCGAAGTAATGTGGTGCTTCTAATGCTGCATCATGTAGGTCCTCAGTTGTATTGTTACTGTTGATAGAGAATTCGGTATATGTAGTCTGACACGCAGCATCTGAAAATAAATGCAGACCAGATCTACACCAATGATGGTAACCGCAATTTAGTCAACACACACGCACATAATGCATGAAAGTTCTACTGATATGATGTGACAGAAATGCATTACATATATGCTCAAAATTATGCATGTACCACAGAAGCAAAGTAACTGATCGTCACATGATCCTCATCGTAATGTCAGCCACCTGGTGCCTACACTATTTCACATGCTGTTGAATTAACCTCCCACTGTTACAGACTTCCTTGCAGTGAGTCAATCCATCTGTCAAATATCTCATCATGTTTTATATCCGCATGGCTTGATAGGAAAGTGATAAAAAATCATACACATCATGTTTGTACTGAACTGCAGCCATACAACAAATTTCAACTGGCTTGGTGGAAGAAAGTCTGATAGCACCATGGTGGTAAAGCCAACAACTGGCTTTTCCAGCTCTTTGTCTGTCGAGACTTTTCGCTTCTGTGAAGCAGCAAAGTCGCCATCTGAGCTGGAACTTTTGCGCTGCAGTTCTGTCCACCAAGCCATCTTGCAAAGCACTGAACGATGGTAGTCAACAAATGTGTTATATGCCGGTATAGATTCTGGGGTTTCGGATGTATCAGTTTTGGCCGTTACTGCTATCACATAATGGTTCCCTAGTCGGAATCCAGTAGTGGGATGTTTTGGTACCAACCACGTATTGAATTCAGGCAAGGGCACCATAACGTCCTACAACTGAGTTCAGACTAGGGCACCATAACATCATAAAAATCCAATATTAGCATCTATGAGGGGGTTTTCAACTATGCCGTGCTCTGAACTGACCCAGAAGGCATGCGCCATCTCAGTGATAGCTTAGCTCTTATCTAGTTTCTAGTGGCTATCAATAACCAAAGAAACAACTCACTCTCAGCTGCATCAGTCATCGTTATGACTGTCAAATCACTGTACAAACCACGGCATCATTCTGCTGTAATTTGCACCGACTACATTGAATTATCAAACATTTTTGAGAAAATCTCTAATAGAGAATAACAGTAGGAAACAAACCGCAATCAGCAGCATCAGTCTGTGTCTGCTGATCACGTTTACTGAAGACCTGAGACTGCAGAGATCTGCTGTGTTCAACTGCCAACAATGCTTTCAACAGCTGCTCTTTCACCGACCTATACAGTATGCACATAAAGCAAACTGAGGACATTCAACGTCGCTGTGAACAGCTGACTTCACTATGCTTCATATGAGCCCTTTCTAAAGCCACAGTGCTCTATACAGTGCCACCCAACCAACAGTATTAGCATAGAGAAAGCTAACTAGACACTAAGACGTGACTTCACTATGCATTACATGCCAGTATAGATCCAGGGTTTTGGGTGCATCACTAGCTGGTTGAACAGATTAAGGCTCTGTTTGCTTGTTGAAAACTCATACCCTGTGAGTCCAAAAATACAAGACACCCTACTCGTGTCAATAACTTCGCAAAATATTAATCAATTTTCAAAATTCTTTCACTGCTAGACTCAGCACTAAATTTGCTACAAAATGATCATTACATATCCCACCACACCTTAAAGACATTGCTGCACTACCTTGTGAAACTGTAATGTTTAGTCATTGGCAAGTTCTGGAGCAAACATGCTATTAAAACGAAATGTCAATGCAGTGAATTAAAGTTCACAAAGTCTGACTGATGCGAATGTTAGTAGTATTGTGTAAGAAAAGCAGAATTACACAACGCACCAAAAGTTATAAATTTACGGCATAGGGCAATGCTGCCAGGTAATAAACATTATGGGGATGTAGCTAGTAGAGGGGCATTAGTCAACTAGATAGTCTACACATAGTGTATGCTCCCACTGGATCAAGATGCCAGCATTCTTGCCTTCCATTAATCTGCACAAAAAAACTCCATGAGGTCTGCTAGTATTCTTGCACTTTGCAATGACTACGTGCAACGATCACAGCTTTGAGCTAACAACTTTTAAACTCTAATACCCAGACATAAACAATTTCTCACAGAATCTTGTCCATAGATAAAGTCAGTACAGATTCATATGTGCACAGAAAGAGGCAGCAGTGAACTAGAGACTTACGTAGGCATGTTATTGCACAAAAGTTTTTCTTGCATCATGCCAAGAACACTGGCAAAGTGCTGCTGCAGCAGACCAACAGAATGTGTCGCTGTTACATCAATGAAGTGGCACAGACATCGTGTATATAGTTCCAGGATGCCACTGTCTCCTCCACCAGTGCCCTGAAAATGACATGAAAACTAGCATATATCTCTACAAAAACAAACCTAATACAACATGTTTACAGACTTAACTGATATATCCCATAACCTTATGCTACATTAATCAATATATTCTAATAATAAAAATAATAAAAATGTTTGTCTGTCAATTGTGTGGCGTTTCACTTCTGTGTTGCTGCATGACAGTCAGCTGGAGTAGTGGTCATTCTAGCTGGATGTTCTTTTTGCAATATTTTAAATCCCGGGACCTTTGTAAGTAAGTAAATAAACAAAAAATAATAATAATCAAGTATTCCCCAAAACAATAACCATATAGCAATAACAAAGGTCTGCTAATATTATTCCTGTAATTCTGACTTGACAGTGCAGATGCCAGTAACACATACCTTAATGTTGAAGATAGCCCACTTGTCTACTATGCTGACCACTTTATCACAAACCTCCGAGCTAAAGCAAAATCCACAAATATACAATGAAAGACCGGCTAAATCTAACTTCACGATATCAGCTGTGAAATATAGGTTTAATGAGACATGGCAAATGCAGTGTACATTAAAACAAGAATAGCCACAGTCATGTAGCAATGGCAAGATTGTGGCACCATCTGTGAAACAGTCGCCAATGAGAGACAGACAGACTGACAAATGCCCATGCTACAGGATCACCGATTGCAAAAGGCTGCATCTCATGCACTTGATACATCCTAATAATGCGAGCATCATGTGAAATACTCCCATCCTATTCAGAAATGTGCTTAACAATTCTGTCGACCTCAAGTCATACAGCAAGCTATTCGAGATCCAAGTAACCATGAACTGTCAGACCCACACCTTCCTGCTGATAATTTCTGCTCCAATACTCAGAGACCCACCACCTCTGTAAGAGCAGTTGTTCCGCCAATGCTATATCATTGCTATCTTACAACCAATTACTTTATTTGATTGGTGTCCTACCCCTAGTCATCCCGAAACAAACAAGGTATCATCCGTTATGGGACATGATAACAGCTGGTCTGCCACAGTGCCCAGTGTGGTGCTGACTGGCGACTAATCCCACTGATCTATTCACTACATTCACTAGCCCAACCAGCCCATGTCTGTCTGAATGGGCAAAGTGCCAACCCGGAAACACCCAAATGGCGGAACTGTACTTCTGATCGTGACTCTGATGGCAGATTCTGAAAGGGAAGTGGGGTTTCCTATTTGAGTTTCCTAGTAACCATATGTCTATTTCACTTAGTTTTGGAGATACTCATGTGTGATGGACAGACAGACAGACAGACGGACCATTAATATGGCTGGCCCCCACATTGTGGCAGGCCAGCTAACAACATGAAAACAAGAAGCCAAAGTAATTTGGCGAACGCTGCATTCAATGCACTGCACACACTGCATGCTTTGGACTCTATAACTATAGCCATTCCTAAGATATGTAGGGGATCGCAAAAGCTAAAAAATAGGTCACGTGACCCAGATGCAGACTCGCATATGAACTATCATTGCATAGCTTTCGTGTAGCTTCAGCCATTCTGGAGATATGAGGGGGTCCCAAAATCCACGGTCACGCAACCCGATCCCGACCCCATACGGCCTACTTTTGCACTGTTTTCATTAGGGCCCCCATCCCTCTATACACACACAAAATTTCAAGTCTCTAGCTTCAGCTGTTCCGTAAATATGAGGGGGTCCCAAATTTAAAAGTGGGCCCCTCTTCCCCTCTTTGTGGGGAATCAGAACCCACGTCTAATGCAATGTTCCACGGGCCCCCAGGAGTGTCAACCCCAAACAGCATCTTGATGTGTTCAGCCATTTTTGCACAGTGACGCTGAGATGAGCCGTGTGACAAACAGACAAGACACTGTGAACACCGGTAACAATAGTCAGCATCTCATGCATTCAATGCAGCCTAACAATAAAAAACTAACCAGTGGTCCCACGATATGATACAAATGAACAAAGACGCGAGAAATGTGGAGTACGAAATACACCGGTCATCAGCACGCTTCGAACAACTTACCTACAACAGTAAAAAACACATCTGTCAATGCCGAAAGACGTCAGCCATAAAGTACACACCCCATGCCAAACATTATATACAGCATACAATATTACAGTAAGTGGTGGCCATGCAATAACTTTGCAACAGACTTGACACCTTTGATCGCTGGTGCCGTCACTGGATCCTCAGGCTGTCCTATCTCCAATGTGTTACCACTGAGGAAGTCATGAGGAGGACAGCTGCTATTCCACCAGCTATACAAGTACTTTGTGATGCCAGACTGCGCTACTTTGGGGTGTGTGAGTAAGTAGAGGCTTAACGCCCCACTCGACACTTTATAGGTCACTTCAAGGACGATTTTTAGAGGTCAGATGGCCCAACTAACAGCGTCAAAGCACCGAAGGAAGCCAGTTGGCTACCAAGATAGATTTTAATCTCACCAGAACCGTGTTACAATATGAACTGTAGGTAACCGCCTCTAGACTAATCACAGCGTAAAAGTCCCAGTGTGACAAAAACCCAGTCTGCTGGACCTATAAGCTGCCTAGAACATCATGCAACAAGATTATTGCATTGTACTATAGTAACTAGAGCAGCTATGTTAAATGTTCCCTCTTTTACAGCACTACTTTGGTAACGTTACCTAATTGGACAGTGCGGAGGACCAATGCTGAGCAATCTCTGCTACTCTAAACATTCGTTTTAATCAGGAATGGAAACATCTGCCTGGCAGACCAAGAGCCACAGGGCCTTGCTCCATAGCACTTCGGCCTCCACACGGCCTAGTGGAGTGCTCTGAACTGCATCACCTAGAGATGCATCATGAACATGGCTGTGCTCCGTCAGGACGCATGCCACTGAAGAAAAAAGAAGATGGCTTAGATTAGCAGAAATGTTCAATCAATGAAGCAGCTATAAGCCAAGGACGGTTAGTACAATCAGTACAAGGCAGGTAACCATTCTGACATATGACAGCTACCCATATCGTAAATCACAAAATGAACAGAAGATGGCATGTAAACATACACTGCTAATTACATAACCTCAAGCACACAAGTATCCATAATGTCACAGCACAAGTTGTAACTGGCAGAGAGCTTCATACACAAGGGCAGTGCCAATCTACAAACACTGTGGGATAGAAAATGTTTATTTTATGCTGTATCTAACAAAGAATAACTGCTCTCACACAACAATGGACAAGAAACTTACCCGGACATACTGAGTAGAATAATCATTTAGCAGTTTCACGGCTATGGCTGAAAAATCTGGTTCATCTGCCAATAAATGACACAATTACTACACAATCCTCACAAACACAAAACACAGCATAAGAACACAGTAAAAACAACTCGCCAAAGTAATTTGACAAAGGTCACATTGAACCCCCTCCCAATCAATGTGGGGGATGTTTCTTGGGTCTCTAAACCGGATTTCGATCCATTCAACCATCTTTGCACAACCTGCAGGCCTGCGTGACAGAGACTGACTGACAAATGCTGGGATTAATGATAACAATAGACCGCATCTCACGTATCCGGAACAGGCTAGTAACAATGAATGATAAAAACACTGCAATGACCACAATGGTTTACAGCATATACTATAACTAAGAATGCTAAAGCAATGACAAAGATGGTCAAATACAGCAACAGAATAACAAGAACTTCCGAGCTACGGAACACTACAGCAAATTAGTTTACTGCTCACAACACAGGATGATTAGAGTGAACTGCATGCTACTACATTTATCACTCAAATGTCATAATTAACTAGAAACCTGTATCTGCTTCACTTAAATGCAGACTTCTAAAACCTTTACCAACTATTTCCTTTGCTCAGATATGCCACTAACGTTTAATACTTAGCATTACGTAATACATGATGACTAAACTGGTTACTACAAACTGACCAAATCATTCTCTCTTACAGTACCACAACATCATACAAATTCAGCTGAATTTCCCCACTGTTTTTATTTCTAACCTTTGTACAAATAAACACAATGACATCATGACATCAATAAGCTGAGAACACTGACATTTGAAGTGGTTATAGACGGCTACTGCCACATCAGTGAAGCTATTGTCAGACACCACAGCATGTATCACAGCATCCAGACACAGCATTAGTGGACGATGATCCAGATCAATATCACCAGCTATCCGACTTTTTGCTGTCAAGCAAGCATCACAACTCAGCTGTGGCAAAAAATATTAACAACTGAACCAAAACCCACTAAAAACAGAACAGAACAAAACGTAATTTAAAAAGAAACTTAAGAGATCCATATTAATGAAAAAACAGTTGTAAGTTGCATCTTTTATAAGATGCTTTCTACTCCAGTTGCTATCTACAATTAAGTAGACTTTCACAGTACGATGCAAGTTCGTGCACACTTTACAACCGACATAATGTTAATGAAACTTAATTGATAATTACTGACCACCCACAGAGTGAATTAAGAGCTCCATATTAACGAAGATGAAAAACAGTTGTAAGTTGTACTTTGAAAGGTGCTTTCACTACCTGTTTGCTCTTACTGCTATGACTATTACGAGTTACCATTCAAGAATACAACAACCATTATCTGTACCATTAGCTAAGCATTTGTCCAGCTTTTCCATCAGATCCATTGACGAATCAGACTTGTGCTCTTTCAGCAACTGTACATAAACATACGTAGCCATTACAGCACACAGAAATAATGCATATAATATACCGTGTATAATAGTATTAATACAATATCCTGTACAACTACAATACAGAGCAAAGGAACTCGGTGTACCTTATTGAAAGAGCGCAGAACATTTTTACTGCGGTGCACAGCACTTTCATCCTTGGAACTTCTCTGACAACTATCACCATGGGCGGATGAATTTTTGTCAGCTAATCCAGTTTGAGCTTTGTCTGGTGGCTTAACAACTACTGATTTAACCTTCACTTTTTCTGCAGTCGGCTTTTCCACAACCAGTTGCTGTGGGACATCAGCGTTGGTTCCAGACTTCTTCTTCTTCTTCTCTGCTCTCAAGACATGCAACTTTCTATCATGTTCATTTTGATCGTTTTTTTCTGACCTTTGTTCGTCCTTTCTAGTTTTTGACTTGGAAGGTTTCTGTGACGACACTACAGTTGACGACTCTTCGTTTGACGTCTGTCTTACTTCCTGCTTACCAGCTATGACTGCATTTTGTTGGGTATGAATTTTGTTTATCCTCGGTCGATCCCAAACTTTATCTGACTGAGACTTATTGTCAACATGGGACGGCTGATACTGCGGTGAACTCCAGTGCTCTGGTTCCACAGCTTCAGCATGTTCACTGCAATGATTATCATCTATATGATGTCTTTCTGACTCTTGATTTTCTGCAAGCGGCATATTATTCACGACATTTTGCTGTTCACTCCCAACGTCCTTATTGGGTCTAAGGTACAAATGAGACCGAGCTTCTTTCGCCATTCGGACTTGCTTACCAATACTGCCAAACACATCTTCGTTGAAGCCGGCTGGACATCTCAACGAAATGTTGTAGTCACTGTATGCTTTATCTGCAGCAGAAACAATATTTTCAAAACTACTCAACACATTCTGAAGTAATTTCCAATAACAACCCGGACAAACAGCAGCCCAATCTCATAACCAATAAAATCTTAACCAAACACAAACGAACTAAAAACAAACACTATTTTCTTTTCCTTGCATTCAAGTCAACAATAAAGTGACAGTCTAATTACCTTAATCTCTATGTTTACAGTACTCTTCCTATGTTATAGTCTTTTTCTACATTATATTTGATTCAAATTAATGTGCACATCTTTGACACATTTCAGTCTATTTAGGCCCTCTGCTGCATTAACATGACAATATCATCAAACAGTACATTTTCAGTACTACTGATAATAATGATAATAATAACCAAAACAAAAATAGTAGCAATTTGGTACTGCTTACTCTGGAAGCTATATAAACTGCTTTGTCCCTTTGTAAATTCTTCCTGTTCAAAGTTTCTTTCCTCTATACAGCAATCAATATCTTACTGAATGAGCACAGTACCTACCACTGATGTCAGTCAAGGTTAGGCCACATCCAATACATCTGTCACTGTGACAGGTCATGCACAAATGTAAACAAACAAAACCTTACACTTGGTCAACAAATACGCTAATCAACTTTCACTAACGACATGCATTAAACTGGCCAAATCGTACTGACATTTTACACACAAAAACTGATATAATTAAGTAATGTCAACCTTGGCACAAACTGACCACAAACACATCACAAGTCTGCAAACTATCTGCAGTCTTCTCGGATACAGCTAAAATTAACATCCGTGTCATAAGAGTTCTAATACTTATACAAGGAAAAGCTGATGCTGTTATTACAGCATACAGAGTGAGTTCAGGCTTAACGCCCCACTCGATACATTATAGGTCATTTCTGGGACAATTTTTACAGGCCAGATGACCTAAACAACAGCATCAAAGCACTAAAGACAGCCAGTTGGCCACTGAGATAGGCTTCCATCCCACCAGAACCACTCCACTGTGTTACAGTATGAAGTGTAGGCAACTGCCTCTAGGCTAAGCACAGCATAAGGGTCCCAGTATGACAAAAACCAAATCTGCTGGACCTATAAGCTGCCTAGAACATCGTGCAACAAGAGTACTGCACAGTAGTATAGAAACTGGAGCTACAGCAGCTGTGTTAATATTCCCTCTTTTACTCCAGACAATCATCTTACTCAAATGAGGCCATGGAGGTTGAGGGGTGCCTGGTTTAGTCGCCTTTTACGACATCCAGCCAGGAAACAGAGTGGGGGTCCATTCTAAACCCCAGAACCCGCTTGGGGGTACAACATAGAGAATAAGACACACAAAACAGAAACAACAAGATAACAATTGGAAACTGAGCCATTTCAGTAATGACAGTACAAATCATTCAAGCAAAAACTGTACAAAAACCACTGCATACCAGGAGATAGAGGTTGTGCTGTCGCAGATGCAGCATGTGTTAGACTGAACTGTGGAATACTGCCAACTTAACACATCACAAGCAACTTATGTTGCTGTAAGTTCCAGTGCAAACATGCAACTGCACGAAATTACTACAACAAAAACGTCTTTGTCCATTTTCATATAAACCTATTTGTTACATTTACAAAAACTATTACAGTGCTGAAAGAAAGACAATTTTCTTATATTATGGAACTATAATACGTAATCAAAATTGTACTGTACAGTGTGCTGACAATGAAACCATCAACAATACAGATACAAAATTACTAGTACTAATGCAAATGACACATATCATATGCAGTTCTCACTAAAAACTACACTGTGACTGGAAAAAAGTACACCGCAAACAATATTAGATAGAAATGCCAAATTTCAATGCATCCTAACCAAGTTAAATACAAAGGGATTATAAATATATCTCCGGAAAAAACACAAAATTTTGTTGGAAAATATTCTGTAGTAGTGGAGCTGTTAATCTTCAAATATCAACGACAAAATATCTCAGTTTCCATTACGTTAATTAGTGCAGTAACTGGTCCAGAAGTGCTCCTGCCCATATTATTATTATTATTATTATTATTATTATTATAAACGCGTGACACGGCAAACAATGACTGTAGGCTAACAAAGTCAATTCCGGAACAGAAAATACACAACACAATAAAAACAGTACATTAGGA
>Ga0126335_1001872_pt1 | contig 12214 bp, 8 predicted proteins | sample OlaspJWI45metaG_FD_108409 | JGI IMG/M metagenome (GOLD analysis project Ga0126335, IMG submission 108409) | Marine gutless worms symbiont microbial communities from Oahu, Hawaii - Olavius sp. 1 OAHU.JWI-45 metaG | ecosystem: Host-associated > Annelida > Digestive system > Unclassified | place...
CCCATTGTGCCTCTGTTCACCAAGCAGCAAAATTGGTAGTAGTCCTCTTAAGGGTTGCGGGGTAACTGCAGGCCTAGCGGAAAGTAATGGCAGCCTACCGCCGTGTTTATGACTCACATCACCTGCAGGCTGACTGTACGGAACCCTACGCTCGGTAATCGAGTATGGGCTACCTTTACCTTTACCTTATCCACATATTACTGTCGTCACCATCAATATCATTACTGGAGTTCCTAGACAGGTTTCAATCAGTTGTATGATCACTTACAACTATAGTCTCAAGGCGACATACATGTACGTAGGCGATCATACTGGCAGATCGTCTGGAAAACGGGAAAATGGGAAATAATAATAGTTTTAATAGGAAATAGTAGTTTTATTCCCGCAAAATGCGCACAAATCGTGCATTTCTGTAATTCTACAGTCAGATTCAATGTTGCCCCAGCCTCCTTATTTGAAGCGAAATGTTTTTAAAAAGATATTTTGTCTGCTGGCGATCGCAAGTTTTTTTACAGTGTGTATCTGTTTCAAGTCCATCTCATGTGTACTTCTATTTCCCGTTTTCTAACGTTGTGTAGATTGTTGAGGCGTGGTATTTTGCGGTCGTTTTTTGTCTCTATGTCTGACATACGATAACTTTCGAAATCTGTGACCTAGAAAGTTCACTTTTGGTGTGCCGGTACAGCTTCTAAAAGCACAGCTTAAATTCGCATATAGAGGTCATCGGGTCAATGTCAATGTCAAGGTCAAGGTCACAAGAGCAATTATAGCACGCAGGCGGGTGGTTCGCCTTTGATTTAAAGGCAATCATGTTTGAGACAGTCATACACGCGAACGCTGTTTTGTTCTTATTGTGGTGGCAGTCAACAATGAGTCGCGTGACTAGGTCGCAGTCGGCGAACATCAGCGATTTTCCGGCGAACTTGTCACGCGTAAAATTCAGCGACAAGACAGTGTGCTTTGCATCACTGCACTGCAGCATGCATCACTCGCTCACAGCCACATCACGCAATACAACCAAGCGCCTTTCTTCTGCTCGGTTGAGCTACCGGCTTGACAACAAGCGCTCAGCAACACTGGACTTTTGCGGGACATTACTGAACCAAAACCACAACGTGAAAACTTTTCATTCCAGATTTTCTATTATCATTTATTTTGTACACAATAGTACACATTAATACAGATAAAATAATAAGATACAAAAATGATAAAATGATTTTTAAAATGTACAACGAACGATACAAACGAACTACCCGGTACAAATATAATGATTTTATAATGGCATCAATCTCATCACGAACAAGGGAAGACTGCTGAGCATCATCTCTACGTAAAACCATTTCATACAGAACATCATACCGGGCGCAGCCCTGTAGGCCGCAGGCCTACGGGCGTAGCCCATAGTAAGATCGCGCGCGTAGCGCGCGTAGTATTTGTATTGTATATGGATGGACGTGCTTCCTAGTCTGCAGTTTTAGACTGTGACGAAAGTACTGAGTGACCCGTAACGAAAGTTGTACACGAAAGTTGTAACGAAATTCTGGCTGTAAAGTTGTACTGAATGATAAAAAAACTTTATTCCGGTGTTTTACACGAACACCTTTATATCGGACAATTGTTACAATGGTAAAAAAATACTTTCTTCCGGTGTTTTAGGTAGATAATTAACAAATACGCCGTAACATGTGCGTAACTATTAGATCTGTGCTCACATTTTAATAAAAATGCTACAGGTACATAATATATTACTTAAGCTGTGTAACTTATTTCATATTCTACAAACAGCCAAAAAATAGGTAAAAACGTTTCCGTGGCGCCATCTGGCGACTGTCTATAAACTTTTTCTTGAATTGCAACGAATACCGCTCAATTCAACGTTATATGACTTGTATACACGTTTAATAGCAACCTGAAAAAAATTGGTGTGAGGTTTCTTGAAATTAACACTTAAATAGCCTGCAGTATTCGACGCTATCAAAAGCTTCAGTTGCATCGAGAAACACACTGAATACTGGAGGACAATTATTGACACGATATGCAGTAGTTTCCTCGAGTATCATGGTCAGGGGCGTAGCCAAAAGAGGGGGCATAGGTGCATGTCTCCCCCGTCGTCGTTCGAAAATATTTTGTTGATCAATAGACTGGCAATAGCAAACTAAAATTGTGCAAAAATACCCCCAATGTATTTTGCTTATTTTCGACGTGTACCTGCACATTTGTCTCCAGTTTCTGGATACTTCGCCTCCAGACCCCCACCGAGGCTCTGCCGCTGGACCCTGCTGGGGAGTTCCGCCCTACAGGCCTTCTGCTTGTCCCCCCATTAGCAAATTCCTGGCTACGCCGCTGATCATGGTGCATTGGTAGGTAGAGCGATTACTACGGAAACCAAACTGCAAGTCAGACAGGCATAACTGATCATGAAATCGATCAAGAACAATACCAAACATAGAACTTAGGGCAATACCACGGTAATTAGCTGAGTCCGATAAACACATATTTTTGCTTTTAGGAATAGGCACGTCTGTACTCAGGTATATCATTTGTGGTATTACTGGAGCAGTTGAAGCCAGTCCAAACTGTTAAATTTTCAACGTAGTGTGGCGACGTGTGTGGTGGCAAATACTGCGGCGTGAGAAAAAATGAAAACTGCGAGACGTGACGAAGAACTAACGAAAAAGCTATCAGTCCAGTCTCATAGTTGTACCACCCACTGACACCAATTGTTCACAGAAAATTTCAAAAATTTATTAACAATATTATAGACTGCAAAAATGCACGTATTTGAGACGTCAGCTGATATTAACAGCGCAATAATACCATTAATTTGAATTTAACAAGTGATCAAAACAGAAAAAATAACTGAGGTACCTGCTAAGCTTTTTTCGGTTGTGAGAACATGGACAATAGCTCAAATACTTCCAAAGTAGCATGGTATATGGTGAACAAGTACTTTATTCTAGAAGATAGGCCTATAACACTGCAGGAAATGGCGTAGGATGTCAGATGTGAAACATCAGAAGATAATGGCATAAAATCGACATCGTGTATAATGGCAAATATGCTCCCTCGGGAGCCGACTGCAACTATAGTTACTGTTGATGCAGCTGTTACTGTTTGTTCGTCTTGCTTGCCCACAATGCTGACGTCAATGTAAGTGGCTACTAAAGCCACTGTCGCATGTAGGCCTAAGTTACTACTAGCGCAGGTTTTACAAAGGCGGGATAGTCGAGAAGGTAAAAGTGGCACCGTTCTAAATTTGGCATCGTTTGTATAAATTTGCTTTTTATTTAATCCGTACTTCGATTAATTGTGCATGCTTAATCTGCACATAACATTAAATTATTAATCTTCCAGTTTGCGATTTCCACTTTGCACTGTGTAGCCACGATACCTTGTCATTGAACGGTTGGAACCGCCACTGGATATGGCTTCGAACAGCAGAAAAGCGACGCGTGTTCCCACTTGTAACAAGTGGCCAAAGTAATTTGGCAATGGCTGCATTAAATTTCTTCCCCCTACAGTACTGAGGGCAAAGTGGTCACCCTTTTCTTCCCCATGGGGGATTGGGACCCCCACCTAATACAATTTTAAAATTTCTTGGCAACCAAGAGCCTCTGCTGTAAACAGGACCTCGATCACTGTTTTGGCAGCGCCAAGCAGCGTGACAGACAGACACGCAGACATACAGATACATTACGCTACGGGATCATCGGTCAAATAGACCAAATCGAATACATTATTTTAATGCAGTCTAACAACACTAAAGTGAATGTTCAGCTTTCAGTGACACGGAGATTACAAACACTCCCTTGCACGTAGAATGTTGTCGTTTCACGTCAAATGTCTCTACAGACGATCTAATGAGTTGGTTTCATGTCTCGTTCACTGTACTGTACGTGCTCCGACTGCAGCGATAGACACACTCAGAGGCTGCATCACCATGGCAACACTGGTGTGGCTGCTGACGCTGTATTTCATACAGCTATCTCTCTCCTGTCATCTCCGGATGCAGTCCTCATCTCGTCTGATCTTCACAGGCACGTGCTGCGTCATCAGCGAACATGAAAATAATCGATTTTAAATTTATCTATTTTCCTCTCACTAATATCTCTGAGTTCACACCGTTATAGCGTGCTTTAGTCAACGTGACTATTTGAATTTTTTTCACGCAATTTATTTTTGTTCTTAATGCATAAATTTTGTATTTTAATTTTGTAACAATGGTTTTTACTGATTATATGCATTTTACCGATTTTTCAATAACGAACACGAGTTATTCGTTATTAATTAGTTTGTGTTAGTTTCTCATGCAGACGGAATTTGGTCAACCAAGAGCAGAGTTTTGCAAAGTGTAAAAAGATGAGTTATGTCTATGTTCAGGAGTGTGCTTGTCTGCGTATTCGTGCTCATTATCACAGATTGACACATGAAACCACATCATGCTAGCAGTGTCCGAACATCGACCCCCCGGACAACTGGCCCCATACCAGTGTTATTTCTATTAACAAAAACTGAAATATAAACTGGAACTGGTTCTCGGTCATGGTTCATTCCACGTTCATGTGAACGTATTGGGCCGACGCCGACGGCATTCTATCTGTCGAGAGCTGCCACCTCAGCCTCTTTCTTTGCAGATGCTTCTTGATTATATCTCTCCAGTTTGTCCTTGGCCGATCAGGTTCCCTCTTGAGGCCTTGAACCTCCCAGTGTAGTGCTTGCTGTGGATTGCGCTGGTGGTCCATTCGCAGCACGTGACCAAGCCAGCGAAGTCTTCTTTCACTGAGAATGCTTGCAATGCTGTATTGTTTGGTTCTTGCCTTGACTTCCTCGTTTGTTATCTTGTCTTTCCAGAAGATATTTAATATGCTTCTTTGCCATCTGTGATGGGCAGCATCCATCGTTTCAATAATGTTCTTGTTAGTCTATAAAATACTATGAAATGCTATGTATGTACATCGTTTAGGCTTATATTGTATTTTACTTCGCGTATTTTTATATCCATAATTTGATATAGCTTTGCAGTTGACAAAGTTGTTATTAAAGAAAGTTACTACTACAAACGGAATAGTATTAAATTTCAATTTATTCCTTTTTGCGATAAATTTTGAAAATCGTGAGAGGTGACAATGAGCGTACTTTAAGTAATGTTATATAAGGCCGCATCGAATAACAAACGTGCATAACTCGGCTTGTTGATAGGCCACTAACTGTGGGCTTGGAACAGTGCTGTTTCAGTTTCAGTTTTATGCACCTGTGCGCCTGCAGTCGAAAGACACAATATGCATTTCGGTCGTGTTGTTTGTCTGTCTGTTCGCGGCAAACGCATAATCGACTTGCCATTGATTTTTGCCGCCCGACGCAGTGCGTTGGCGCGGCATTTGCTATGGCGATGTCAGTCAGTGCGTTTTGCTGCTAACGAGTTAAGACGTTAGGTGCAGTCGAACAAGGGGTATATACCAGGGGAGTCGAAAGTCTTGGACCCACGCTGACGAAGAGCGGCATAATGACGTCCTAGAAGACAAAGCGGCCGGTGGCTGTTGCAGTACTTACATGTAGATGTCCATCTCCGTCTGACACTGACTGCAGGCCTGATCTATTAGCGTTACGTGATGTGAATTCAGTCATCAGCAGTGATAGCGGCTACCAGTTTCAAAACTTTCGTAAAAAACCGTATAAACTGTTAGAATTCTAAAACTCTTTCAGCATCTATTTTTTCAATTGTAACTACTCCACAAATGTTCTCATTATGCAATCGACCCATACTAAAAATAAAAAACTTTTAGAGTGTTATCTATAAGCGTGCGTCGCCAGTATTATTGATGACAGCATTGCGGTCGTCCTTCTACTGTATTTCTGGTGTAAGCTAAATTTTTACCTTAGTGAATTTTTGACGTTTTAGCTGAAAACGACTTACCTGACTTTGTAACGTTCAGCTTGACTTTTACTACAAAAATTGGAGTTTCTGCCATCAACATGGTATGACTGTCTGAGGGAGAAAGGTGGTAAAATTGGTTACAAATTTACAATCCACAAAACTAGATTGCTATTGCTGTCTAGTTGCTGACTGCGCAGTGCAACCATTCAAAATTGAGCAAACTACTTTTGAAACAGTCCATATATATTTATGTACTGAATTTTTTCAGTCGTTCACAATTATTAAAAAATGGTGCCAAATATATCGGAATTCGCAATGCTGGGCCCAAGAATGGTTCTAAGTGATTTTAACGACATAGCAACGGCGTAATGATTGGTAAAGCTTGTGGAAAGTTTAAATAAACGTTGTCTACCAAAACTAGACAAATTTGACAATATCTAGACATACATGTAGAGTGCCTGCCAGGTCTACTGCGCTCCATGCGATGAACGGCAAGACAACCTATTATGCAGCCTTGTATAGCGTCTCAAAACGACGCCTGCGTAAAGACTTTATTGACATGACATTGACAGAAACGATTTTAATGCATGCAACAATACAACGGACATAAATAGTTGTACGACTGTCTTCAGCAGCGCAAACGCTTTAACAGTTTCACACTGTTCGTCTAAACGGTCGGCTTTGAAGATGACGACGATGATGAAAGTGACTATGATAGCGCTCACAAGATGAACAGTGCGCGCTATGTTGCCTATTTTTAGGCCGCATCGAATGCATGATGTGCGGACTATTGCTATCGATGATCGCGATGCCTGTCAGTCTGTTAGTCACGCGGCTTTACGCGGCTTCGTTGCGCAAAACGGCTGAACGGATCGAGGTCCTGTTTCGGGTGACGAATCTTGGGGAGTTAAAGAACATTATATTACACAATGGTCTGTGGTAGAGCTCGTTGGCGTGTGCCGAGATGTAAACAAACGTTGTAAACAAATAATGTGATTGGTCAGACGTGTGGCTCAGATGTTCTTTATTGGTTGTTGCGCAGTGTGTGTTTTATGATTGGTTAAGACAGTCTTTAGGCGAGGCTGCTGCTGCTGGTTTATATGCGGGGTCAGTCCGTCAGTCAGTCGGTTTTGAGTCAGTCAGTTGGTCTTCGTCTGTCGATCTGTAAGTTAGTCTTAAGGGTTAGTCTTAGAGAGACAGTCTGTTGAGTGTAGAGTAGAAAATAGTTTGGTTCGTCTAGAGTTTTTAGAAATGAATAAACGACGACTAAAGAATCCGAACAATGTCTACGTCTTCCTTTACTGACAGCACACACAACTCTAATGCTCCTGAAGTCATTACAACAGTAAGGAGGTGGTCTTCTTCCTTACAACATTTTGTGGAGGATGCGGGCATTAGAATTCCTCGCTAAGACTTACAGTAAGGAGGTCCTCCTCCTTACAACAGGTCCCAATGTCTCCACGGCAAGGAAAGGGGGCATTCGATGCGGCCTACCCCAAATTACTTTGGTTATTTGTTACATAATTTTATCCACTTCACCACTTAATCGGTACGTGAGTCCAGACGTGGGACTCTGGTGCAGTCGCGTTCATTTGCAACCTGGTTTTTCTGCTTCAATCGCAGAAATAGTAATGTCAGATAGCAGCGCACTGCGCGATATTTCGATAAGTGGTTGCAATAATTATAGATCGATACTTTGCATTCGTTCATGGACGTATGTAGGCCTAATAACTTCGGCCGATCGCTGATGTTTTCGGGTTGCCTGGAAATAACGGAGACGGCTGCTAAGTTCAACACATTGTAACTGACAAATTTATGACAAAATGCCGTGGTAATAGAGTTAGTCTGTGATAACTGGCAAACGTGATAACTGTTCTTCTGTCTTATCTTTCAATGTTAGGGTGTAAGTTTGACTTAGAGACTGCCGACTGTTCCACACTGCAGGTGCATCGAACGCTAACTCAGCTGGCCGACTGATGTACGAACTCCTGGCAACAGTCTGGAACCTACATACATTCGCTACATACAATCGAAACGCAGTCTAGCGTGTGGCGTCTGTACAGAGTCGCTGTTTAACAGAACGTTTTACTGGTAATACGTCAGTACGACAGTAATACAGAGTATTAATTCGTGTGTCTATCTGCCTGTCCGTTCGCTGCCCGTCCGTTAACTCTTTGTTTAAGCAGGCCAGCCGGCTGCGGTACCGACTGATGTTTTACAATCTGTTGACAGAAACTCTCCATCTGCTATGGCGCGACTGGTGCTGTCTAGTGAATGCAGGTAAAACGTACTACGAGTCCACGCAGTAGCCGTGGACAGCTTCAGTATCAGGCGTCACGCAACGGCAACAATGGCGTCGCTGGTTGCAGTAGTAACTGACGCTGCAGCAGTCTACTGGAAACTGTCAGATAACGCAGCATCATAATGTCAGCACATTGTGGAGTAGTGAGGTGACGAGATATTCGATGTGCGATCACAATACGCACCGATACTTGACATCTAAGTCGTAAAACGGGAATGTTTCATTTAGCAAACGCGTCGTTGCCATAATTGATTATTTATGCACTCAGAACACTCACTGCAAGGCATCAGCGAGAGTATTGCCATCCATTGTTGTCCTGGAAGAGTTTATTTTCACGTCAGTCAATAGTAACTCACAACACAACTATTTTCTGAATAGTTTGCGTCAGAATTAGTGCACTTGTTTTGAAATTGATTTTCGAACATGTAACAGCGTTCGACGGTGTCCTGCATAATCATTTTTAATCAGTGAAAATTTCTATCCTTTAAAGTTGCTGGATAGCTTTTAAGTCGTCTATTATACGACTTCGTGCGGCTGTGACCTTATCCAGGATAAAAGACGCCTGATTATGTACATGATTTTGAAAGCCAGCCTGGCTTTTAGAGGTATAGGCCTACAGTATTCGAATCTACAGAGTTTCGACGCCAAAATGACTTGCAAAGTTGAGACAACTGTATAAGCATGGCTTTTGTCGCTCTGCCGTGCCAAACCCGACTAGTTGATAAATGCAAGTCTTGTATCAAAGACGAGACGGCAGGCAAGGCTTGACAAGACATCACTGTCGAGTTGTAATTGGTCGTATATGTTAAATCTCGACGTTGCGTGTCAGGCTTCGACTCTGTAGCGCTAATTTGTGTCTGTTACTTCCAAGTCATTCGCGGACGCTTACGACAGCGACGGTTGTATGCCAATCTCAGGTTAAGGCCCTACCAATCTACCAAATGTCCATTTCTTTTACAATCCTTTCACAGAAAGTCGAATTTTACATATAGAGTAGCCGTCATACGCAGACACAGCATAGTGGCTGCTTGCTGCGAAATATGCCAATATTTCGTGTCAGGACTTGAAACAGTGATATACATATCTCATTACAGAGTTCAGACTGGAACAACTTAGAACAGTCAACGATTCTTCCTTGAAGACGTTTTTGTCCAATGAGCTCAGCTGTGTCGCCAGAAATCAAAGCGAAAAGGCACGTTACTTCCCTCTTTGTCGTTTTTGCCCTTTCTTCATTTTTTTCTTTTTGCATTACCCAGATGTAAACAACTAACAAATCCGCTTAATAAATGCTGCGTAAGCGCTCTGAACTAAAGATTAAAAAACATCAAGACCGATCGAGCGAGCACTCTAGTCCAGAACAACACTAATTCTGGTGATAACCAGTTCACGAAATTTGAGGAAGAGGGGGGGACGTGTTCCAGCGCGGCCAGTAAACTGACCGAGGGAGGTTCGCTCACAAAGATGCAGTGATTAATTCGAACGCACGCGATGTTGGTCTAATGAAGCTGCGGTACACGGCCGCGATGTCGACAGACCGCAACGACGACGTCCACGACGACGCCGACGTCGGTACGTTCGCTAATAAGAGTGTCGGCGTATAGTAAAGTGGATTAATCTTCGACACGCAATGCAAACACATCGGACACCAACATCGCCGCCCGCTATACGCTGTTCAGACTACAGCGACAAGCTCGGTTATCGCAGAGAAACCGCGCGATGCGCTCGTTCGTAGCGGTCCTGGGTAGACTGTTTACTCGCCGTTGTAGTGTGTCTAGGCCAACTTAGCCTTCGATCCCTCCGGGGTCGGTAAATGAAGACCAGTTTTCAAGCTTTGGATGAAAACGCAGAGTCAAGTAGGTTCATTCCATTCGTGCATAAACGCGTGGGTGGTAGGTAAACTGTGTGATCCCTTGATAACGTGTGCCATACCTGAGCGCTTCTGCGATGAGCTTACCTTATGAAGAGGCGCTTATGATATCAAGTGTCCTGTATTTTCACTTTCGCATGTCGTTGCGCAAACACAGCCACAAAAGTCACCCAACTTTACAAAAGCTCACACTCTAAACCTTTGTGCAGTTCTTCTTTGTGTGTTCTTTTAAATAAATGCTGCTGTTTATGCCTTTGTGGCACTGCTCTGTGACGTCGTTAAAAATAATTGGCTCTGCTGTCTGCATAGGCTTGAATCTGCTTTTAACAAGCGCTTGAAAATTTTCTTTGATTATCATCGTCCTCACGGCATCACACATCGACAGTGTCGGAACTAGATTTTCTAATTGCAATATGCCGATAAGACAAGCAGTCAGATTATGTTTTCCAAGTAATGGCAATTGGTAACATAGGCCTACTGTCAGAATGGTTTTATATTTTAATTGTGAATGGGAGCTGTGCGTTATAAAACTAAAAATATAAAACAGTTCAAGAAAAGAGTTCAAGAATTGAAGAAAATTCCCCGAAAATAAGAAAAGTGGACCCTAGGTTTCTTAGTTACGCCCATGATTTGAGTCGGCGACATTTTTATCGTTGGGTATTTCTCGAAACGATGCATGCATCTTAATGACCAGGGATAGTCAGAACAATCATAACAGGATGACACCAACTACAGATCAGCTTACAGGAGACAATACGTTGCGGTTGGCGAGCGACGACGCAGCAACGTTTAGCATCATAAGCAATAGCTGCAGGACGACGTGAGCAGTTAGAGCACCGTGCACGGACAGAGAAGTCTCATTACTCTGCGTTATCTAGCGGAAAATCGAGACAACTTCATCCACGCTGGTGGTGCTTTCGTCGCTCGTTTATCGTGCACACATGACAAACTTAATTTATAGACCTGAAGTACAAGTCTGTGCCCCAAAACAATGCCCGCTTCATGCTCAGCATTTAGTGTTTAGCATTACTAATAATTGACAGTCATTTAAATCAACATTTGCATGCTAGATGTATAACTCTTGCATTCAAATAAATTATGTTAAACTACAATTACAAAAATGAATCTTGTCTGCGAAATCAAATACTTCTTAAACTGGTCTTATTACAGCGTAAAAAGGCCTACTGTTGATATGTGTAATATGAAACGCGAAAGCTGAACTAAAAGACTTCATCAATAATTTATCGCTGATCTCCTTTGCACAGGAATCATCTAAAACGTTTAACCACGAGAAAGGCAGTTCAAGCAACCACAATATACACAATTTTGTATATAATAGATATTATACGTTATGCAAGTCACTAAAATTAATGCATATGCAACGTGTCCACAAAACAGTATAAATTTATGGCAATTTCTGGCATTTTTCTTTCCGACTCATTTTTAGCTCCTTGTTTTAACATAGCTTGCAAAATCAAACTTTTTCAATCTTTGCCAAAAATATTCGATAAATAATTAACTAAAAATTTATTCTGAAAAACGTTAAAACATTACTTGTTTGTATAGGCTACTTTTTTCAGCTGCACCTGTTGATTTTACAGCAAACAAACTAACAATCGTGCTGCATGGCTCCAGCTAGTAGTTGCTGTATACAACGCTACGATCAAAGTCAAACCGTCGCAGGCAAGGCTTTTATACAGATCTACGAGTTCACCAATTGTCAGGCGATTTCTTACAGAGCACAATTTTAGCCATATGCATTGATCTAGCGCCGCTGTATGGCTGTTTACAGGGTGGCTTAAAAAGCTGCACATTTCCATTTGCTTCGTTAAATTGATATAGCTTTGTGAAATCTCAACCGAATTTTACCATTTTTGGCAGACTTTTACCTGAATAGATTCCCAACAAAACAATGCATGTACTGTCCACAGCACCTACTGCGTGTTCCTACACTACCTTGTAGAAATAATATTGTCCGTTTTCTGTGCTGTCTCAAGATGAAATTTGCTCATGAATTATGTTGGCAAACAACTAAACAATGTCAATCACACAAGATTGTACAGATCAGTTTACATGCAATGTTCAATATGCACTGATGAACGAGATATGCCAGTTTCTCAGGCGATCTCACGTGGCCTGAGGTGACTGTGCGATGTGTCTTCCTGACTAC
>Ga0126335_1001873_pt1 | contig 12211 bp, 7 predicted proteins | sample OlaspJWI45metaG_FD_108409 | JGI IMG/M metagenome (GOLD analysis project Ga0126335, IMG submission 108409) | Marine gutless worms symbiont microbial communities from Oahu, Hawaii - Olavius sp. 1 OAHU.JWI-45 metaG | ecosystem: Host-associated > Annelida > Digestive system > Unclassified | place...
ACCACGGCAATTGGCTGGTGAAGCGGCGGGCGTCAACCGCCGGCAAAGAACAAAGACATCGCGTCTCGTTCGCAGACACTTCAATGCCCACTAGTGCTGGGCGATTCGGGAGACGCCAACGTCGATTCGGTTCGATTTACTGTTGTTACGTCAGTAGGTCACTTATTAATTAGAAGGCGTATTTTGAAGTGTACTTGCAGAATTACCAGTATTTATTTAATTGCAATTAACCTGACTTTTAATTAAATTGTGACATCAGTGCAAAAAAAACATTTATTTTTTGGCTTTGTTTGCTGGTATGTGATTCTTTTCTAAATTGTTATACGTTGTGTCGAGGCATTTGCAGCTGAAACCATACAGACGAATCGAACTCAACGTGAATTTGCTTCACCCTATCGAATCGATTATTCCCAGCTCTAATGTTCTAGCGCAAATTTGAAACGAATATCGAAGGTTAAAATTCCGAATTCAAAAATAAATTTCGAAGTTCGTTTATCATCCCTAATCGAAGTTTCACTTTCTTTGTGCGTTCTCTGCTCAAAGCTATACAATGCACATCAAAGGCCTGCTGTTGCAGCTGTGCATAGTGGCGTTTGATGTTCAATCTGCTCGCTGCAAATAATTTACACGATGGCAACGCACACGACCTCACGAGTAGCCTAGGCCTCATCGGTAATTCCGGGTCACAGGTGTGACATCATCATCACGTGGTCGAGAATTCTCGTCGAGTCCCCGGGAAAAAAATCTTCGTATCGAGAAAAAGAATTCTCGACTTTTAACATCCCTACTCGAAACCTAATCCTTACTCTAATCTGTGCCATAATCCTAATCCCACTTTAAACTCTAACCCTGACGAGTTCAAGTTGCCTTGAGGACAAGTTGACAGCTGCCACCCTCTGCCGTCACTTTATTCTATGTTTTTGGCCTTCAAATTTACAGGGTTTGGGTTAAAACATAGAATATGCAAAAGAGCCACATTAGACAAGAAAGCCAAAAACAGTAGGCTATATATGTTGAGCCATCGACAACAGTTTTCTCATAAACTATTTCACATTAATGTCATTAATGTCTTTAGTGGTGCACACTCTGTCAGATGAGGTCTGATGTGGTCCAATACGGTTCGGTGTGGTCAGATGGGGGTCCGATGTGGTAATTACTAATTAGTCATACCGCCTAATTACTCCAAAAATATTTGGGTCTTTAGTTCAGTACTCACTTTGCTTTTCACTTCAACATTGCCACTCGTTGCTCTTGCAGCTAATTTTACTGATTTCGACATTATTAGTCAGTACACAAAACAACAACAAAACAAATTTCGCCCAATGCCTTAACTTAAAAAACTAGAGAGCCGCAAAAATACTTGCACAGATTAAATAATTGGTAAAAAAGACAACACACTTTTATTTAAACCATAACTTATGTTTATAAAAACGTTTTATTATTTTATTGTATTAATAAAAAATAAAAATAACAATTGTTTAAGAAAGTTACGCACCATGAGAAAGTCAGTCAGCCTTTTGGCTTTTTGAGGGCCTTGAGGCCCTCGAGAGAACGCTAATGCTATATCAAAATTCTATGTAGAGAAAGTAAACAAAATGGACGAAATACTGAAGTTAGAATATCTGTCCCTTGTGTCTAAAATTTGTACAGAACTGGATAATCACTATGGTTTAAACGACAAAGATTTAGGTGGGGCATCTTCATGTAATAACTAGAGTTAGGCCGAAACCTATGTGTTACGCTGTGTCACTATGAACAGTGAAATACACCGAATTCACCGACGCCAGCAATGTCACAATGCTGGCATGATTAAGCACAGGCTTTCGCCATATACTGCCTACTGTCTCAAATGACTAACTATAAAACTGTACAGCTCCCGATTCAAGTTCAGTTTAAGATGCTTCTTAAAGGTGTTAATAGTATTACAATTAATGCAACCTGTAGATAACTAGTTCTTGTTGTCAATAACTGTTACAAAAGCATACTTTCTAATATCAATTTTGAATCTTCTCTTGAACAATTTCTGGTGGCGTTTTATCAGGTTGAAAAAAGAAATCATGATTTAGATTGTATTCTCCATTCATAGTCTTAAAAGTTTCGATTAGATCACTTCTCACTCTTCATCTTTCTAATCAAATTAAACCCAACTGTTTCATTCTCATTGTATTGCAAAAAGTGTGGCAGCTCTTCAGTTAGCTTAATATTCTTATTGTAGTAAGGACTCAAAAACGTTTAAAATTGTTTAAGAAAAATACGCACCATGGGAAAGTCAGTCAGCCTTTCTAGGTGCGGTTTGACCAGAGTTTTGTATAATGAACTTATTGTTTCTTTAGATCTGTCTGTGAAATTTCATTTTATCATTTTAAGTATTCTATTAGCTTTCTTTACTGCCTCACTACATTGCTTCCTGCTCTTCAGATCATCACTTACGATCACTCCCAAGTCTTTCGTCCGACACACATTCTAGTTTTAAATCATTTATATCATACTCAGCTTGTACATTGTTGTATCCATGTGCATAACCTTACACCTAATATATACGTTTTTCAATATGTTTTTATTATGAAGTTACTACAGTTGTATTATGAGAACAAATAAATTTTGTCGTCAGAAGGGCTTATATTTTGCTGATCTGTTATCATACATATCTCTGTGTACTGTCATACACAGCTGGAAAAAGTCCAAAGTCACCAAGTACCCTCCCACAAGAAGTATATAAGCTGTGGGCTGACTTCAGTCTAGGTAGAAATTTTTGGTCGATCACTAGCCTGAGTTTCACTAGGCCAGATTTTGACTTTTTTGACCATCTTTCGGTCACCCTTGTTTCAAGTTGCAGTAGTTTGTCAGAATTCAGAAATCTTAACAAATTTAAGTATCAGTGGTAGTGACTTATTTAAGTGGAATCACAGCTTGTATTAGGTATTGTTATGTGGCAATTTTGACTGTTTAAAGACACATTTTTCCTAAGTCTGCTGTTTGTTAATTGTTTGTAGCGGAATTTATTGTGAGTCTTGCTGAGAAGAATCCAACGTTTGAAAGCTTCAAAAAAGTGTTGATGGAAAATGGTGCTTCATTTTCAGTATGTATATAATGTAGTGGTAGTTTTTGTTCTTGTTGTAGTAGTAATTAATACTCAAGCTAGAACATGTACATGTATGTCGATGTTGGCAGTTAGCATTGAATCACAGGTGCAATTCGTTTATTTGAAGAGTTCAGTATTGAGCTTTCTTGTGATTGTTGCCAAGGAATGATCGTAGTTATATCATAAGAATAAATCTAATTTGTCCGCCCATCCGGTCTATTAGTAGTCAGAATGATGTATGCATGTATTTGCATTTGATTGTTCTGTTACTTTGATTTTTTGTTGGCAGCTGTTGCACCATCTAAGTTTCTTATAGCTAGCGAGATCAGCACTTTGACCAGCAGCATTTGATTGTAGTTGACAAACATTATGTTAAAATTGCATGTTATTGCAAACACTGAATTTCACATTCGCCAACTTGTGTGTATTTTAGCTGTATTTATTGCAATATGTTTATCAGTAGCTTTAAGTAGCCACACAAGCATTTCATGATGTTTTTACAGCTTCCCAGAAATAGGCAATAAGACGATCAGTAAAGCTTTAAAAATGTCGGCCTATTGCTAATATTGTAAAGATTTGCTATAACTTTGTTTCACTCTGTAGGATTCATTTATTGCAAATCTTCTGCGACTTATCGACAAAATGCGTCCGTCGAAGTATGCAGTCAAAGAGAAGTCAAGCTCCAGTCGTGCTCCGGCATCGGGAAAGGAAAATGTTGGTAATGATGCATCACTAAAGCGTGCCCTCTGTCCTGCTCTGGCATTGCCCAACAATCCCGATATCCGCGTATGTGTTTGCTTCTTTTATTTTCTCACTTGCTGGTCACGTTTTCAGAACATCATAGTTAAACTTTTCAATAATTAAATTTGATCTCTAATCTATTAATTGAGGAGTAATCGATTAATTTTGTCTCCATGATTAACCGATTAAAGATGCGTTTAATCACCTCTGAGTTAAGTATTAAAAGGTCACAAATATGCATAGCTGTACGGCAGAGAATTCCTGAGGTCAAGTTTCGCTAAGTGGAAAGTCTAAGCAAAAGTCTTAGCAGAAAGTTTGGGCCAAGTCTTCTGCTAACTTGACCTCTCATCGAAGATTTGGTCTAAGCAAAAAGCTAAACAAGAAGTTCTCACGTAGAAAATTCTAAGCAAAAGTTTTAGACTGTAGTTTGTTCAAAGTTCTAATGTAATCTGAACTTGACAGATGTCTGCTAAACGCCTATCTTTTGCACTTAAGCACTAGTGCTTGACTTCGGTCTTAGCCCAAACAGAGGTCAAGTTCAGTCTGAGTATTCTGTAATGTGTGGATGCATTTCGAGTACAAAAAAATACCAAAGGATGTGAAATAAATAATAAACATATCGTACCTCCTGAACAAACCAGTAGCATCTTTAGAATATTTAATAGTATTGCCTGTACAAAAAAGGAACCACTTTAGAGGTGTGTGCTTATGTTTAATTATGTAAACTTTCAACTGACACTTGTAAAAGTTTAATAAATGTTTAAGTGAATATGGCGACATCCGTCCCATCACCGGTTCATCAGTCACTCACTGCCAACCACATACTCCATAAACAACACCTTATTTTATCACGATCATTAACATCGATACCATCGTTTAATTTTGTAAACGTTTGATTCCCTAATAAACGTAAAAGTTGCTTTTTAACACCGTTCACTTTCTTATGTGAGGGCTTGGATGTGTCTATCGTTGTGAAATGAAGTATATTGTGGGATGTATTGTTTTTTCTTATTTTTGAAGGCAAAATTAAAACACATTATTGTTTAACAACCCGTAGGATAGAAAGAATGCTGTATTTTGGATTACAAATACTCTGTTGACTTTTGTTATGTTTGGTCAGTACTTATTTTCACTTTCAGTGTATGTTAGAAATGCATTGTGACATACTTCAGGCCCTGAGTATAAGTTTTGTGTGCATAATTACTTAGTTCATTCACTGAATGTTGGCGGAAAGCATATTTTTCTGATAGTCTGATCAATTTACATTCGTGTAAATTTTGTTTCCGCTGACACGTGTCATAGAACATGCTGGATGAGGACAGTGTGAAGAAAACATCAGCAGAAGATCAGAAAGTGGCCGATGAAATGATGGATGAACTTGAAGCTTTGATGAAGCCTGGCACTGTGTATGTATCACTAAATTGTAAAACAGTTCAGTAGTCATCATGACACATCATACCACATTTTTCACCCTTTATGCAAGACAGGCTTTAGAGAGATTATTTTGTTTTTAGCACTGCCGGCTATAGCTAGCTGAGCTAATCACTGTTCGAATCGTGTCTATGTTTCTGTCTGTCTTTCTGCTGAGTTTTAACCAGCATTTTGCATATTGTAATCACCAGACGTAGAGACTTGTAATCTTGCATGCAGAGATATATTGACTAACACTGACCACAAACCAAAAACTGTGTCACCCTGACCTACTTAAGCCTGCTGAGCGTCACTGCCGATGGGCATTGTGCAGTTTACTCCTTCAGCTGCTGGACTTGAAATGGATGTGTTAGATTAAGCAGATTTTAAGTCATCTTTGTTCTTTTACGTTAAACTCCTGCTTGTCTCATCTTTGTCAGTTTTGCTGTCTACAACATTGTCTGACTAGCCATTGTGCCGCCCAATTGGGCATTATGTAGGCATCCCCAGTCCCGCTTTTTGCCTTGGGTACAATGGATGGAGTTGATACTTATGCATGCATTTGTGTTTTTAGAATGAAAGAAACACAGTCAAACAAGCAGGAAGAAGCAAAGCCAGCAAAGCATTCCTCTTCCAAAGAACATAAACGGTATTACTGATGTTTTTGCTGCTTTATGCAGCAGTATCATAGGTGAACTGTTTTCGTATGATTATTTGCTTGATGAAATAATTTCCACATGAAACGCATTTATATAATATGCCATATATTGTTGTTTTTTCGAATGTGTAATGTAAAAACCTAATGTGAATTGTTGCGATGGTTGCAGTCATAGAAGGTCGAGGTCTCACAGCAGGTCACGTTCACGTGAACGCCGTGAACAAAGGCCATCAAGAGATCGCAGTCGACGGTCCAGATCACGTGACAAACGACGTCGGTCAAGGTCACATGATCGTGGCAAACACAGGTCAAGGTCAAGGTCACGAGAACATTGGCAGCGGAAAGATAAACCGGATAGACGTTGGCGTGGTTCTGAAGAGGAAGAGCAACACCGTGTGAAAGAACTGCCTGCTGAACCAGTTGTTGGCCAAGTATGCATCACTGTATCTTATGATGTAACATGATGAGAGTGACCGCTCGGTACATTTAGTGAAATATTTGCTACAGGATTTTTGGAATGATGTGCTTAGAACAGAAAATAATGCTCAAGGTCCCATGTGATGTGTTGTGATGTTGTTGGTGGCCTGCACTTCTCCAAGAGTTGAAGAGATGAAGAATAATAAAAAGAAGACTTGTATAGATTAACTTCATATGTTTAGAACTGTGAATTCTTGTATCAGCTTTCATATTTTTTTGTAAGATATTATATTATACTCATTAATTTAAGACGGTATAGTATTTTTAGTTTAAGTTGAGCTTGATATGTTATTTTCTGTAGATTTATAATGGTCGCGTGACAAGCATCATGAATTTTGGATGTTTCATACAACTTGAAGGACTGAAGAAGAAATGGGAAGGACTTGTACACATATCACAAGTACATTTTCTTGTATTCTTCAAAATTGTACTTCTTACTTATGTGTGCTGCTGTTCAGTGTATGACATATGCTGTTACACTGCACATTAATCAAAATGATTTAGCTGGCTTGCCACAATGTGAGGCCAGCTATAGTAATCGTCCGCATTGTCCATCTGTCTGTCTGTTTGTCTGTCACACATGAATATCTTCGAAACTAAACGAGATAGACATATAGTTACTAGGAAACTTGAATAGGAATTCGGGCTTCCTGATTCAGAATCTGCCGTCAGATTTGCGATCAGAAGTATGGTTCCGCCATTTTGGGTGTTTCTAGGTTGGCACTTCGCCCATTCACACAGAAATGGGCGGTTGGCCTAGTGAATGTGGTGAATGGATCAGTGTTAACAGTCACCAGTCGGCACCACACTGGGCACCGTGGTCAGCCAGCTATCGTCACGTCGAATAACGGACGATACCTAGTTTTATCAAGTTATTGAACATTTCCGATCTTTAGTACTCACTGTTCTACTTTTCTGTTATCATACGTGTGTGTCAAAACTGTGATGTGATCACAGACTTGCATTGGAGACATCAGACATGGGTGGATATGAAAGATTCTTGATGAGCGACAATTAGCTGGTGTTTAGCACTAATAGGAATTTCTGTATGATCTGTCGTAACTCCGTTTGACATAACATCGATCTCCACTCAGTGATTATTTTGGCTGAAACAAAATATTACTAAACCCAATGTTTGTGGTGGTTAAACGCATCAGTTTTGCACGCAGTAATATCTGAACAGAAAGTGTAACATAACACAAGCAGTAGCTGTGCCCACAATACTGTCTGTAGAGACAGCAGCTTCTAGAATATAAGGTTGCCAGCTGTTGACCGGCGTGATACAATAGGATTTTTCAGTTAATTCTGTGAGAAACTGTTGGCATTGTGGGGTGGACAGTTACGTCGAGAAGGGCGCGTCACTGTCGTGTCAGATGTGGTCCAACGTCACCAAGCTGTCAAAGTCAAAGTTCTTTCTTTTAATGGACAGCGAATAAGCTTATCGATAAAGGTAGCTTTACATTCCATATCACCACTGTGTCACTATGTATATGATGTGTGTTTGTTACGTAAGTTTGTATTTGTAATATATTGAGTACATCAGCATAACTGGTCATCAGGTGCTTTCAATAAACATTATAAATTACTATATGTGTTTGCTCCATAAATGTGCATACTGAGTGGTTCTTTCGTGGTAATCCTTAGTTGTCCAGTTGCCCGTTGATTTCTTTATTTTTTTCGTTTTGAAGCTTAGCATACTTTCGTGACACATTGAAACTCTGTGTATAAGCACCGTGTTAGTAAGTAACTTGAAGTGGGGTGTTCCAGAGATGCACTGCGGTAAAGTGAAAGAATTGTTCCATTTAGTCAGACTTGGAGTTCTCGAGACTTGAGTCAATTTTCAAACTCTTGGTGTCTTGGGACCCTTGAGTCTTGGTCTCTGTCTTGGATGTCAGAGTCTCCATCTTGGTCTTGAAGCTCTATATTACGTATGACAATATGAGTGACTTTACTGCTTAAAACAGCAAATTGTACATTAAATGCCAAGGTCTGTGTAGCAACTATGTGGCAGTAAATGAACTTATGATCAGTGCTCGTGGATCACCTTATCATGATCTGTCTGATTCATATGCTCGGGCATATGTGGCATGCAATGACGTACAAACTGTTATATTAATATTATTGCCAGACAGTCTACTGTCTGCCTGCCACCTCTACTACTGAGAAGTGCATTTTCAGTCAGTGTGATTGTACTGATGAGGCCAAATGATCTTGCTCTTGGTCTTGAATAATTGAGTCTTCAATCTGCACTTAGTATTTGCAAAGTGAACCATGTAGCGACCATCTGCCTGAGACTTGAGTTCATGTCCAGAGTTAACATTCTGTCAGTTAGCTGTGGCTTTAGCTAGGTTCAGTTCTTAGTCACAGCTTGCTCTGAGGCTGGCTATAAGACTAAGCCCAATGTGCAGAGAATTAACATCTGCTTTCGTAACAATTTGGGTGGCATGGTAGCTCACTCACTAAAGCATCAAATCAATGATCATTAGTTTATGGGTTTGACTCTTGGCAGGATACTGCTGCATAGTGACCTTGGGCTAGTTATTTACCCCTATGTACCTCTGTCACCAAGCAGTATAATCTGGTGAGACACACCACATTATGCATTAGCCCCATATCCATGTTCTTACAGTGTAAGCTGGTGTCTGGCTAAGGGCTACTGAAATGGAAATCGGTGCCATCCAGTGGGCCATGTGCTTCGGGAATGACTTTGCTTAATGTATTTCATAACAATTTGGGCTTGTAGGATGTGGATCAGCAAACTGGTGAAGACCTTAATCCATCTGGCTCACGTCACCATGACGCCAGTGCAGGAGCCTCTGGCTTGGATGCTGATGACAGTGCTCGGAATCCTGACCGGCCGGCAACAGTGCCACTGGTCGATATGCCCGAGCTTGACGATGCCAGTGAACGCAAGGTGATAAAGCGTATCTCGTCTCCGGAGCGATGGGAGATCAAACAGATGATGGCGGCTAATGTTGTTGATTGCTCCGACCTTCCAGAGTTTGATGAAGAGATCGGTTTACTTCCAAAAGAGGACGAAAATTCTGGTAAGTGTTGAAATCTGGAATGTATGGTTCATTGTCAGTATATATCAGTAATTATTTGATATGCACATTTGTGGACAACTTGACCTGTACTGCCACTGTCTGAAATTGTGACATGGCAGGATTGAAGTATATACGTTATCATCATCATTGTCATTGTCAGATTCTTATTGTCTGTATTGTCTTTTGTTCATTCTGATTGTGATTCTTGCAGTATAGATGTCTACCTATTGTTTACACTGTTAATTAGACAGTACTCTTTAGTTGTTTTGTCCTTATTATTCGTGTTGTGTTTTTGTGTGATGTAATGTGGACTTTTTGGATAATTTGTCTGTAGTATTTACATGTTTCATCCATGTGATAATTTGCAGATGAAGATATTGAAATTGAGCTCGTGGAAGAAGAGCCTCCATTCTTGAAAGGTCATGGTCGTGCTGGCATGGACCTTAGTCCTATCAGGATTGTCAAGGTGCAGCATTGAAGTCTTTGAATTGTAAAGTTTGTGCAAAGTATTAGATCAGTGTCCAGCACTTCATTTGTTGATTATCTTTAGTGTGTTAATTTAATTACTAATGAAAACTACATTTGTACACAGAAGCTTTCACTGGTCACTTTTAACTTCACACTATCATCATCCTACAGGCACTACAAACAAAACTGTCAAAACTTCTACTTTTTGCTTCCTTCTTCGGAATTTGATGTACACATATATGCAGGCTTTAGTTTCATTAGGTTGAGTTTTATATGAATTAGTTGTTTTGTGTGTTTTATGTTTTTTTTCTGTTGTATCTGGGTTTTTGTTAGCTTTACTTTCGGCGGATTTTACACCAGTCAGTTGCTGGTTGTGAAGATAGTCTCCATAATGTCAAATAGTGTGTAAGTGTGATGGTACTATTAAAATGGTACTCATTGTAGTTAGTTGATCACAGGAATCACTGTGTTGTGAATATAGAATCCTGACGGCTCTCTGGCCCAGTCGGCAATGATGCAGAGTGCACTTCAGAAAGAACGACGCGAACTGAAGCAGGCTCAGCGTGAGGAGAGCAGTTCTGTTCCTGTCGGCCTCAACAAAAACTGGATTGATCCTCTGCCAGAAGGTAGGCAACAAGAAACTTTTGTTTTTTTTATCATTTAAGAGCTTGTTTTTTGTCCTTTCTGTGCTTTATTATGGTCGGTCATTCGAATCTGCACAGATTTTGTTTCGGAATATATTGATGTCACTTTTTTGGAATAACGGGCATAATATTGGCTGGCTAAAAGTAAAGCAAATAGCTGTCAGCTGCATTTTGACAAGGTAGGTCGATCGATCGATCAGACCACTGGATACTAATTATGCAGCTGTCACAGCCATGACCAACAGTTTCCGTAGTCACTGCTGTCTGTTCGTATGCATCATTTCTTAGGTACTTGATCAAAGGCTTAACGGTTAAACAACAGCTATTTTGACTTCTCGAGGTAGTGTGGCTACATGCTGTAGATGTGGTGGAAAAACTACACACGTTTTGTTGGAAATTTCTTGCATTTTCCAGCAGCAAAAGAGTTTTGAAAATTGATTAAGATTTAATGAAATTGGAGCCGATTACGAAGCGGTGCTTTTTCTGAGACGTGATGTATAGTTGACAAACCACTTGATTATTGTGCCTAAAAATGCACCGTTTACTAACCGAAACTGTTTATGGTAAACATTGCCGCTGTAGTTGGCATTTGTTCTAAACTATTGCTGATGTCATGTGCTGACAGATGATGCAAGGTTGCTGGCTGCTAATTCACGTGGAAACATGCTGACAATGGACATGCCGGAGTGGAAACGAAACGTTCTTGGCGGCTCGAAGGCGTCATTTGGAAAGAAGGAGAAGAAGTCGATATTGGAACAGAGACAGAGTTTGCCCATTTACAAACTGAAGGATGAACTTGTGAAGGTATTTTATTGAGGAGCTGCTGTGTTCAGACTCTAGTCTGTTTGTGTGAATGAGTAGCTTTACCTGGTTGAATGAAAATTGGTTGGAGTCTCAGAGGAGTTTGGCTGTCAATTTTGTAGATTATCTGTAGCCTCTGAAAATTGCTGGAAGTCACTCTCAGAGTTTTGATCTTTCTGTTTTTGTAAAAATGTTAATAAGAAACTGAAGTGTAATAAATAAGTAAATGAACACTTCATACTTTACATATGACAAGTTGACCACAGACTTGCTAGTATGAGTGATTGGTGCTTATTATTCCTGTCGTTGATTTGTTATACCTCAGATGTTTTGTGAGTAACTAAATGGATATATTGATATCTTTTCATTTTTGATACAAAAACATTACCACAGTTAATTGATGATTAATTACTGGCCGATATTACTGCTTAGCAACTATGTGATATGTTCATTGGTGCACTGTAGGCTGTTCACGACAATCAGATGTTGATAGTGATTGGTGAGACAGGGTCTGGCAAGACAACACAGATAACACAGTACCTGGCTGAGGCGGGTTACACAGTAAAAGGCAAGATCGGCTGCACCCAGCCGCGACGTGTCGCTGCCATGTCTGTTGCCAAGCGAGTTTCAGAAGAGTTTGGCTGTCGACTTGGCCAGGAGGTCTGTGGCTGATATTTAGCTTTATTTGTATTACTCATTTACTGTTGTCGTCATTGTTACCATAACAGCTTCTCAGTACCACTGTGTTTGTATTACTCATTTACTGTTGTCGTCATTGTTACCATAACAGCTTCTCAGTACCACTGTGTTTGTTTATTGTTGTGCCAAAAGTGTCAGTGAACATGCTTGCAGTATACACAGTATAGTGTTTGAATACAGAACT
>Ga0126335_1001874_pt1 | contig 12209 bp, 7 predicted proteins | sample OlaspJWI45metaG_FD_108409 | JGI IMG/M metagenome (GOLD analysis project Ga0126335, IMG submission 108409) | Marine gutless worms symbiont microbial communities from Oahu, Hawaii - Olavius sp. 1 OAHU.JWI-45 metaG | ecosystem: Host-associated > Annelida > Digestive system > Unclassified | place...
AACAGTAAGAACAAGTAGTCAAAGTACTTTGACAAAGGCTTCACTGAATGACCTCGCGCACACGGCGTACACTGCAGTGCACGCGCCGCCGCCGATTTAAGCCGCGTGACAGACAAACACGGCGAACATCGGTACCAATCTCATGCATTCGATGCTATATGAAAATAAAGCACAATTAAACATGCCTCGTCCGTTGTTGGTTTATCAGTGGTAGCACACAGTTCTGTCAGTTTCCTTTAAGTCTGTTTGTGTGTGTCTGTTAACCAGGATGTCGGAAATCATAGCTGTCATGCACAGAGACTAACTTGTGATTTGCACGCAGAGACCCACTGATAAACTCTGATCACCAATCCATCCACCCTGGCTTCCTTAAGCAGTTGAGCATCACTGCTTATGGGCGGCTTGTTTTCATGCGCGTCATATCGCGAAACTGCTGTCACTGGTGTTGTTTCCTGTCTTTGCTATCTACTGCTGTCTGCACTTACAGTTCAGTCACGTATGGGCCGAGGAGTCGCGGTAAGACAGCTAGCACGACATGGGCGCAATTTATGGTTACGCTGTTGGTGCGAAGTTTGCTTTGTGAAGTGAATACGTAAATGGCAGAGCGTGCCAGCGAAAAAAGCTGTTGCGTTAACACGTTAGTAGGGCTGCCGCGACGCGAGTACACGAGACGAAAAACTACTCTAGTGGTTTTTTTACTCCTCGACTACTTGACATAGAATATTCATTAATATTTTTTATTCGACTTTCCTAATTTTAAGAATAAAACTAATTAGTAATAATAAAACAAACTTAAAGTATAAAAAGAGTAAAGTTAAAACCAGACACTACATTAAAACATCAAAAAATCACACTCTATAAATACAGTAATAACAGACATGGGACTATATTTGTTTTTTTTCTGCATAGGATTCTAATGTACGGATTTTAGTAAAAATATTTTAAAATGTGTTTGTTATGTTATAGGCTTAGGCAAACTATATGTAGTTTTCCTTCCAAAATAGTTAAATTGAATCACCACAATACAGGTGTGGACCCTATATAGAAGCTTTGAGTTCAGAACTTCAGGCTTTTCTACTTTCGGTACTCGTCGAGTAGTACTCGATAAGATATTCGATCGAGTACTCGAGTAGCAAACTACTCGATAGCGGCAGCCCTACTCATTAGGTCGACGTTCGCACGTGAAGGTCGCCTCGCCAACCAGACTGCCAATGGTGGTTCTAGGGCGGCTTGGCCCATAAAAGTGCATCTAATTGCCCAGAAATGAAATTTCAGGTAGGCTGAGTGCTAACATGCGGACAACGTCGTTGGCGGTTTCATGCTAACTTTGGTATGTACATTTATTTCAGGCATAAAACCCATAGCACACACAACAACAAACACACGAACAGACTAAGAAGGAAGAGAACAGAAATAATACTGACGACCAATAACAGGCATTACTGGCTAAACGCGTCAAATTTACGTAGCATTCAAGACAAGCCATTTTATTTGCACGATTGCATCCTGTAGCGATAAGCTAAATAGCGGTATAGTATAGGCCTATGCATGCAATCAATACAGTACATTTACAGGAAACGAAATTATAAAAATATATGCACGATACGATTTATGGCATTACGTGTGGGAGGTACTAATATTACTCTTCTATTTCAGAAGTGTTTTTTGAGTTATCTCATTCTGATACTTTTTGTAGCCGTTTAGCCCCTGTCCCAAATATCGTCTTATCTTGGAATTGCAGCCTGCCACTGTAGCTCGGATTGTGTCCACGGTTAAACGCTGAGTGCAAGCTTACTTAGCATTAGGTTATGTCGTGGTCGTGGTTGGGTTAAGATTGTGCAACAGTCGACCTGGATCCCAGCTTGGAGGGGGCGGATAACATAAGATAAGTTAAGATACAAGAGTATGTCAAAAGTTGACTATAAGCCAGCTTAGGCTACCACACGTAATCAAATCCAACCGTTGAATCATAGGCCAAAATCTACAAAGCTAGTCTGGGGGTGAGGGTAAAATGACTAAGGTGGAAAAGATTTGTGGAAAAAGTAAATACGATTGTAAAAGGTAAAGTAAGGTGTCAGCTGTGGGCGTTCGTCCCAGTGACATCAATTTGTCTCCAAGTGGACTCGTTCCCGAGGGTTAGCATTAAGATTAGGGTTAGAATTAGGGCAATGGTTGAGTTAAGATTAGGGTCAGGGTTAGGCTGGCCTTGGGGCCTAGTTGACTGGATAGCCTAGTTGGAAACCTCTTTGCCCTCAGAGGAAAGTATGTCCTCTATAGAATAGCGGACAGTGCGTGCGTGTGTCGTATATGATCGATGATGATAGGTCGGCAAGTGAGTGAGTGAGTGCTGCATCATGCATTGTTGATGACCACAGCACTACAACTCCGCCGCGATGGGCCACCGCGTCAACTCATCCCATACACGCTAGAATCTCAATCGACGTGACGATAAAAACAGCTGCAGTCGGTCCAGGGTGAGATTCGTCCAGGTTTGCCTACTGCTTGAATAAGATATTGTCACACTTGCAGCTGTGTGGCTAAATAGCTGAATATTACAAGATAAAACACAACACTTTCTGTGCTTCTTTTCTTAGCAAAAGGTAAAAAATGTAAAAGATATACACTTGACATAGCGCCATTTAGTGAAGGAACCGTACTGCTGGAGCGCTGAGATGTGGCATTTCACGTTTTTACCTGCACATCCACGCGTTTATCCACGAAGGGAATAAACCACATACCTGCATTTGCCTTTCCAGCCGAAGAAATGGTCTTTATTTACCGTCTCCGGGGGGATGGAAGGCTGAGTTGGAGGCAGCACCACGGTAAGTAAACAGTCTGCCGATGATCGCTACGTGACGGTTATCACAGTTGTTAGCTGTTCAAACCGTCACGCCTCACTGGGCAACTGAAGCACAGCAGCTATGAGCGTTGAACTCACGACCTCTACGGCCGTGAGCCGCGATGGTAACCACTAAGCCACCTAGTCACCACGTGCATATAATCCCGGTACCCATTAGCGAAAGATCGAGAGATCAGAATACCAACTGTCTGTGACTGTGAGACATCATCGCAACCTACTCTAAGCCCGCTGTGGTTGGGTGGGTGGCCGGCGGCACCGCAGTGAACGTGACAGGTGATGTCTGACGCGTGTTTTATCAATACGAGAAGAATCTATAGTAGCCTAAAAGTGTTATGGCCATGGCCACCCACGTTGGTGCCTGCAGTATAAGCCTATTTATAAGGCGATGTTTCCACGTGCGCTGCGAGTTGCGTTGTCTTGCGGGCGATAGCTGCCGCACGTTCGCAACACACCGTGTGTGGAAATGCCGCTTAATTCTGTAGGCCTATCGCAACCTATTGATGTCGTCCACGAGTAGCCTGATCAATAATTTCGTGCCCGCTGTGAGCGGTGAGGACTTCGCTAAAGACTATAGGTTAATGAGCTTCATCAAACCTTTACTCTTACGAGCCAGAATGCCGCGCCTGCAGTGCCACGACCCCGGTCACACAGATAAACGATCAAGCTTAAACACTTTTATGATAGAGATGCCGCGATGGTGTAGGCTTACAAACTATCGTACATGATGGGACGAAACGATAGTTTGATCGCCACGGAAAATCGTCGACCAAATTCACGGCAGGCCACCTGCGACAAGCGTTGTATGTAACGTAGCCGTGCCGTACGACCGGCGTATGTACCGGTATGTAGGTACGTACGACAACAGTTCTGTCGTACGCTCTTTTAGAATTGATCCCCGTTGCTCTATCTCGCCTATAGTTTCGAAGCTATTTGTATGTAATACACGGACAGGCCAGCTAATAGACTACAAGGATGGCTACTGCATGCCGTTCGTAGTTCGTTTATTTCGCTACGGCGAGTAATTCAAGGTAGGCCTAGTACTATGCTTAAAATATAGACAGACTTTTTTCTGAAATTAAATGCCAACCTCGAAACATGTTGCCTTTCGGGCAACATTGTAACAGCTGGAAACATTTTGTAGGCCGCACGGGAGACAGGCAACATTAGTCTAATGTAGCACTGATCGCTGTGACAGGTCAATTGCGCTAGAGAGGCGTGCACTGCAGTGCAAATTTCGACATTCTCTGTCTGTAGGGCATTAGCTTCCTGTCTCGTTACTCTCCGGTGGTCCGATTCCTGTCGCTTCAGCACGCAATTGAGGAGTATTTGTTAGTCAGCATTTCGTGTCTTTTTGCTGTTGTTAATGAACAGACTTGTCCAGCAACGGAGTAAAAGTAACGCGTTACAATACTCGAATAGCATTCTGCAGTTACTTTTTTAAAGTAACGAAGTAGCCTACTCCAACGTAAGAGTAGTTTTACTTGTAACGAAGTAACTTTTTCGCCGTTTACTTGTACTTTTACTTCGTTACTTTTTAAAATGTGTCGATCGTTACAAGTAACTTTTTTCAAGAAGACGCCATGCTACGGTCCTGAGATTTGATATCGTGATGGATAGTATGTCGATTCGCATCATCCCTCCCGTCGTTTGGTGCAAATTGTCTTCTTCCCTCGCGATTTTGGCTTCCCGTGCGTAGCGTCATGATCGCCCATTGAGTTCATCAAGACAGTTTTGTAGTTTCTGTACCGAGTAGACAGCTTGCAGCATTGAACTGTGTTACCGGCAAGTAATGGTAAGATGTTTGCAGTAAGTGAAAAAGTTTTTATTCGCTAAAGTTCTTTTTTACTTCAATTAGGCCTACTTGAGTACTTTTTCATCATTATTTTTTACTTTTACTCAAGTAATTTTCTTATAAAGTATTTTTACTTTTACGTGAGTAAAATATCGAAACTTATTCAAGTATTGATTTGCAGTATTCGAACAAGTCTGTTAATAAACTTGCAGTTAAAGACATACGCTTTGATTCTATGTTTCTGTTAGTATTATAGGCTTGTGTAATTTTGATATTGTCAAAGACTGTCAGATTTGACGGCCGTTTGCCTGTTCTAGCAGACGTTCGCTGCATCATCCTGTGATGAGCTAACCTACCAGAACGATGGCAGGCTTTAGTAACAAGACGCGTTGTCAGTCCGTCCGTCCGTCTGTCCGTCTTTGTGTCACACGCGAACATCTCCGAAATTAAGTGAGCTAGATTTATAGTCGCTATTAAATTCGAATAGAAAATCGGGGTTCCAGATTCAGAATCTGCTATCAGGTTCGCGACCGGAAGTACACTTTCTTCGTTCTGTGTGTTCTCGGACGAAACTTACAGGGCTATTACCTCACATCAGCCGTCGCGGGCCAGCAATTGTTCCATCCCATCGGGTACGATACTTTGTGTTATCTAACACGGACAGCAGTATTGTCTGCAAGGCCTAGTATCGAAGGGATGAGGTTGGGCGCACTAGGGCCTTGCGGTTTATAGAGTTAATGCATCGCCGGCCCTTGTTGCCTGGCCTATAGAGTAGACTATTGATTGCTATTGTAGTCACTGCAGCTGCCGCTAGCGCCGGAAAGACGGGTTTTATACGCCGTATACAAGACGCTGCCCTAGGAGTAGGCGCTTCTCAACAGTATAATAGGACAATGTGGGAGTTTCCTTGAGTTTCTGGCTTGATATAGCTGCATTTCGATTTAATGGCTAACCACTGGCTGTTTTGTAAAATTTGAGGATGGCTGATTCACAAGCTAATAGCTTACTTTAACTGCATTCACTAGGTGGCGCCAGGGTCAAACTGCAGAGCTCCATAGCGAAGGAGCGCGAGTTAGTGGTCTGATGCAGTTGGCTGCAAATGTATAGACAAGTGCTAACGGACGGACGGGCGAACAGACACACGACTTAATACATGTACATTGCATTTCATTAGTATATGTTGTGCTTAAAAAAACTCCCGCATTTTGGTGGCTATAACTTTGTCAAACCCGTACCGATTTTCAAAACCTTTTTCATGATGTAGCCTATAGGGTACGAAATTCGCTCCAGCGGTGAGATACGGTGAATTGTAGCTGCCGAAGTATAACACTGCTGGGCCAATAACCACGGCGTGAACCCGACGGAAACGCTCAGTAACCAGTATTGTAATATCGACAGACCAGGTAAGTGTTCAGATGTTTCCGAAAGACGGCGAGCGTTTGTGTAGTGATGACATTGTCCGGCAGGCTGTTCTAAAGGCGGCTGATAGGCCAAGCTTTAACCGATGACGTTCTTCGGTTGTGATGGTAAAACTGATGCGCCTCGATGCAACCAAAGCGTTACACTCCAAGCCAGCCGGTAAGCACCACAGTGTCTTACACGGTGGTCACAATATTATCCCGCTATACGGATGCCTGTTCCATCACCCGGCAGACACGTGGGCACCCGTTATTGCTGTGCTCCTGCCGCCGCAAATACTGCTGTGCGACGACGACGCCGTCTGTAGAGTAATTGTCTTGACTCTCCGTCTCGCGGCATTTCACGAGGTCAGTTAATCTTCTGTCACTATAAATCACCAAGATAACGAAAAGCTTTTAGCGACATTCTGTGGAGAAAAAATTGCCAGATATTAGTGCAAGAAAGAAAAAAAGAGACAGCGTGTGTTTAGTCTCTTCTCTTCAGGGTAGTTTATATATTAATAGGCTGAACCGTGTTCCAGCAAAAATTAAAATACCAACAGTATTTTATACATATCTTTAACAAATTGGAATGTATTTGTAGGCCTATATAATTGGTTATATTTCTTTCTGTTACGAATTGAATATATTAATATGAGTTTCAATGAGATTACACACACAATATATGAACATTTTAATATAAGTTCACTGCACTAGGCTTAGCGGCTTTCTTGTATAGTTGTGTATTGCTTGATGTTTTTGTTGCTATTTTTATCTCTGTATTCTTGTCTGCCGTGATGTGTCTCTATTCAGACACATAAACGTATTCATAGTGTTTGGCATAGATTATCGTGAGTACCAAAATGGAAAATATACCAATATTGCTGCTTCACTGATGGCGACAACGTAAATTTTGACGTCATTCAAAATACATTTTTTTCTCAAAAAATTAATTAAGTTTTGCAAAGCATTATACTATCATCGACAGTCGCTAAGAGGATTTATGAAGAAGACTCAAGATTGTGTATGGTGTCGTGTGCCATAATGTCGAGTGTCGATGCCCCCGGAGTTTAAAGACAAAGAAAAAATAAATTGGGGGACTCGGTGGTTCAGTGGTTAGCGTCGTTGCTCGTGGTCCAAAAGTTTAAGGGTTTAACGTTTATAGCCGTTGCGCTCCGGTTGCCCAGTGAGGCGTAGCGGTTTGACCAGCTAACAGCTGTGATATCCGTCACGTAGCGGTCCTGGGCAGACTGTGTAACCACCCTGGTTGTGCTTAGGCCAACTCAGAGGCCTGTTATCTTTCCGGTGTCAGAAAATGGGGATCGGCTTCGACTGGAAAGGCAAATGCAGATATAGATCACTCCATTCGTAGATAAACGCGTGCAGGTAAAACTGTGAAATCCCTCGACAACGCGTGTCATAGTTGAGCGCATTTGCAGTGAGGTGCCTTCACTGAGAAACGCTATATAAATAAAATGAAAAAAACGTTTAAATTCAAACAACTCAAACAGACTGCTTAATTGTTCAAGTTACTTGATAAAGTAAGGAGAGCTCGGTTTTAGCGAGAGCAGAAAGAACGCTCGAAACTCCTCGAACGTAGACAAAAAAGAAGCATCGTCAAGTTGCGTTGAGAGTGATAAAATACTGCGAGCAATGAAAGAGTGCTGTACACTGCACAGCCAGCCGCGTTGTATTTCTGTACATGCCGTATCAGTTTTCCCTGCGGCCCGGAAACGACAGAAAACGTCGGCGTCGCCGCCAAATGCATCTCGCGCACGAACATCCACTTGACAGTGCAGCAGCGGCTTTCAAATGTCGACTGAAGTTACAGACGGACACCGCACGTAGCACACGCTTTCACGCCTCGCAGAGAAGAAAAACAAGTGGCCAAAGTAATTTGCCGAAGGCCGCATCGAACTTCCTCCCCTTCGCCGTGGGGGATGGAGACCCCATATAATACAACGTTTCTTGGGTCTCCAGGATCCTCCACCCTAAACTGGACGTCGATCCGTTCAGCCGTTTTTGCACAGCCCGTTCGTGTGACAGACTGACAAACAGATAGACCGACAGACGCTGGAATCACCGATCGCAGTAGTCCGCATTTCCTATATTCGATGCGGCTCAAAACATGTCGCATATCTCTCATAGAATCCACACTAAGTTTTATGCCTGTTGACAAGCAGGTATTGTTTTCAGTGGTGTCTTTATATCTGTCAGTTGGTCGGTTTGTCTGTCCGAGCAAAAATTTAAAAACTACTGGTCAAAGATTGATATCTTGTTGTGGATGCTAAAAGGTGAAACAATTTTTTGTGACATTTGACTTTGTAGTTTTACCTTGAAATTATTTTCGTGTCTTTTTCAATTTAAGCCTTCACTTTTGAATGCCTTGGCTTAGCAACTCCATTCGGCCATGTCACCAGACTGAAATTGTCAATGGGGCCCATTCTGGGCCCCTATAGCCTATACCCGCGCCATGTCCGAGCATCGATGCTTCCCAAAAAAGAGACTAAGTACTCATACAATGCATTTCAAATGACATCACAGAAATCTATCTATAAATGACCATGAGTCGTTGGAAACGAATCATGAATGATGACACACATTTATTATTAATACCAAAAAAATAAAAATTCCCCAAAATACCAAAATTTTTATCTGGCAACCCAGACGGAACATGATCAGTCCAGTTATTTTTGCCGGGGCCCTGACGATTTCTGCTGGGGCCCTGCCCCCGTGGGCCCCACCCTGGTGACGAGCTGACTTCATTTATGGCGTTAAGATGCAATTTAGAATGTTTAATAACTTTCCACTTTCAAGGTCACAGGGCCAGTGTCAAGGTTACGGCAGTAAGAATTTGTTTAGTTTTGTTGTTGTACACATATTGTTAACCACAAAATTGCTAACTTGTCACTCTTTATCCGCCAGACACAGACGTATGCACAAAAATAGCTCTCAAGAATAATGGGCAAAGTCAGATGTCACCAAAAATCAGTCACCGTAAGAAATAGTTTCGTCAAATTACATCAGCTTTTGCTCAATTATTCTGAGCTTGTTTCTTATCGACGGCATTGACCAACTGCAGACGTAGATACACAATTACAAACAGGGCCTGTTTCGCTAAAAGACTGGCGCCCAGGTAATAAACCATTGGATTTGTAACGGCAACAAGGAGCATAACATAAAGGAGTGAGGGAACGGGCGACCTAGCTGTGTTGCAGTAGTCAAGTCACGTTCAGCGTTATCAGCTTTTGGGACAGTAACAGCCGACGATGAGGAGGATTATAGGACCTAACATAGAAGATACATCTCCAAGGAGTATCTGGTTGCTTCATATGAATGTTTCTTATCTGTGTTTGCAGTCTAAGCAATCTTTTGCATCATCTGTTATTATTTGCTTTGCCGCTGTTGCCAGCCTCTGCAATCATATTCGCTTCGTCGCGTTGCGTCTCAACAACTTCTCGTATTGAAATCGTCAAAGCAAAGCAAAGCAAAGCAAAAGAAGTTTAGACGAAGGCGCAGGCCTTAGCCCCTATGCCCAAGTGTCAAATGTTAACCGATTGTCAAAATTCTTTTGCCGATAGAAAGAGAACGAAATATGCAGCAACACCTTTTACGCACGTTTTCAGGCGTATGGGAAGACATTATACAAGGCTGACTCTGTATTGCGTGTTGGAAAAATTTCTCATTGAACAAACATGCTGATTTTAATGTTTACTCTGCAGATAAGCCAGCGAGGGAGAGAACTGACCACCACGGCTCCGCCCTCATATGCCGAGGTCACTGGAAACGGAATGTTGCAAATGTTTCCCGTCCCAGCGGGTGCTGAGCCTATGATGTTACTTTTAACTCTACAAAATGTACAAAATATACAAATATTTAAATTATTACGAAAAAAATGCGAATTTTTGGCAGACAAGGAGACATTTTCGTCAGTGCTGACAGCATATTGGCACCATGCATCGTCTGCGGTGAGCCATTATACCGTGAGACCGGTCATCAAACCTAACCTCCATTTGACGACCAATACATCACGACGTTAATGTATTTTGACATAGATCAGATGTGATTACGATATACCAATTCATGTTATGACATATCTACTAGAGAATAGTGACCAGCGGTCGTCAGCTGTAGAATAGAAGCAGTTTGTTTGCCAGTCAGTGCGCGGACCTTCTTCTAGCAGGTGACGTTACATAGGCCTAGCCAGTTTCTGTGTCCGTTTGACTGGGTACTTTAGAGTCAACTGGTCCCAAGGCTAGCCTGACCCCGGTCCTAACCCTATGCCTTAACCCTAAACCTATCCTTAATCCTTACTCTCACCCTTGCACCAATCCTATTCCTAACATTAATCTTAACCCTAACCTAAACCCTAACGAGTTCTAACAAATTGAGTTGGGGCGAGTTGACTTGGGGACAAGTGCACTACCACCCTTTAAGTTAGAAAGTAAGTAAGTAAGTAAAACGTGAATTTATATAGCGCATATCATTTAAGAAAACCTCTAATGCGCTGTTCACATTAGTAGAGACTAAAAAGGATTGTCTTGAGAAACTGTTTAAAACTGTCAAAACCTCACGCTGGATCTCTCAGCTCGCACGGCAACGCCTGTCCCTTGCCTTCGTCTGACTAAAGAAGGCTCCAGTACGACAATACGAGGCACAGCTAGACAGGTTTGGCGGGAGTGAACAGATATATTAAAGTAGCAATCGACAGGCTACGGAGAAAGATTGTAATGTAATCGTCGTCGGTTATTCTTGCTGTTATTCAATTTATTGTCACTTTAACCTCATCAGCTAACAGTTCAGTATATGGACGCCATTGCGGTAGTACTACATTCAGTGTGACCGAGCACTAGCAAGCTTGCGCAGTTCGCGTGTTGACAAAAGCCCTATTGCAATAACAAAGTGTTGCAGCCGGCGAGGATGCTGGCCCCGTGGCAACCGTTGTTATGGTTACGTCACCAATAATTGGATGAGTCCTTGCCCTCAATGGCCGTAGGTCTGTGTACTAGGTCCACTCGTAACACATTCACATGACAATGTTAATTGTGTGACCTTTCGTGTGGAAATTGAATGGACTCAGCCGTTCTGCGGTGTTAGCGCCTTGCCGGACTCTTAGTTAGTAGACCAATTGGACTTCAGCGTACTCTGGAAATCGCAAATTTTACAGGCATAATACGTAGTTTCAGGACGGCTGCTACACAGGCTGGTAGTTGATTTTAACTGCAATCAGCAGGTGGCACGGCTTGCAGCGCGCCATAGCGGATTGAGAGTTCGTGACACGGAACAGCGGTCGGGTGCAGCGCTGCTGAGCCGGACATTAAATGTAAAGAAAGTGTCAATGAACGGACTGCGGACGGATGAAGGGACATGTGAATTAATACACAATAATATAATTATAAATGTGAATTAATACTCTTGCATGGAATCGGCTACATGACACCTCTGGCAACCCAAATCTCGACAACCATGGTTTTCCTTGCTGTAAAAACCGCGGCAAAACCGAAGAAGGTTGAACGATGGTCGGACCATGGTACATGAACCATGGTACAAGTAGGTTGACAACGTGTTGCGTCGTTGTTGTGTGCACCATGACGCATCTGGTACCACTGATCCAACCATGGTCGAACCATGCTTTCTTTATCATGGTTAAACACCATGGTTCGACCATGGTTGACCGAAATGGTTGAACCATCGTCGAACCACGTCGATAGTCGGTTGTATCGCGGTTTTTGCGGTTAAAACATTGTGACTACTCCAGAAAAAACCATTGTTCGACCACGGCACCAGAAATATCTTAGTCTTTTCGCAAATTATTTCCATCGTAATTTTTTCACGGATTCACTTCTTCTGTCGGACGGATTTAGCCAGTCCGACTTATCTCATTTTGTACGACATAGTATTGAGAAGACCTGAAACCGTCAAATTGCTACGCCTGAAAGTACTTATTATAAACGGTGGGCCTAATGGCTGCTGATTTGTTTTTCTCCGACCGTTGTATATTACGAACTGTATGTCATGTATTGAGTCAGTGACGAGGCTGAACAACCAAGATGGAGTTCGTTACCAAACTCAAGACATTCGCAATGGACTTGAAGTCTAAACTTCTTCCGTATGTCGAGCGTTGTTGTTGTTGTAATTTTACTTACTTGTTGCTCTTACC
>Ga0126335_1001875_pt1 | contig 12209 bp, 9 predicted proteins | sample OlaspJWI45metaG_FD_108409 | JGI IMG/M metagenome (GOLD analysis project Ga0126335, IMG submission 108409) | Marine gutless worms symbiont microbial communities from Oahu, Hawaii - Olavius sp. 1 OAHU.JWI-45 metaG | ecosystem: Host-associated > Annelida > Digestive system > Unclassified | place...
ATGAGACACATGCAGTGAAGTGGGTGGACATGGGCCATGTGTAGTGCTTCGGCCTGCAGACAGGGGGCGGGTACGCGATGCCCAGTCGCGCGGACCGACAATACAACTTACTACCGACATCGCAATTAATTGAGCGTCCGTCCATCCGTCACCGTCGCGTTCTTTTATCTTATTCCTGTGTCGCCACGGACGCGCATGATCGTGATCCGTGCAAGTCCATCGAACAGTTGTCCTGTAATGTCCGGCAACTGAGCAGCAGATTGGATTGTGGCTGTCGACTGACCGCGGTGGTTCCAGTGTCGACTCTGAGGGCAATAGAAGCGTTCCGGTAGACTGGAAAGACAGGCTGGCTAGTAGCTGGGACGAGGAGAGAGCGTCATAAAGGCAATTGAAATGTGTCACGGGTGGGCACATCATTTGCTCGAAACAGTTTCAACTTTCAACTCGGTCACTCTTTGAAGTACCTCCCGCAACGAAATAACAGCATTCTCATTGTAATGCTTCAATAATTTCATTGTTATGTCGATAGCTTCTCAATTTCATTCCACTTCAGAAGTAACACATGATGATCAAGTTGATTGTCGTCTATTAAAGACTAATATTTGACCTCATTGAGTGCATATGATGCGGACTATTCCGACCGATGGTCCCGGCGTCTGTCAGTCTATCACGCAGGCGGGTTGTCAAAAATGGCTGAATGGATCGACGTCCTGTTTGGTGTGGAGACTCCGGGGACCCAAGAAACACTGTATTATATGAAAGTCTCTATCCCCACGGTGAGGCCAAATTACTCTGATGCAGAACTTTCGGCTTAAAGTGCGTGCGTCAACGGCTTGCGTAATGCACATTTGTCAAAAAAAAAACAAAAAACGACAATGAAAACGTCACGTACCTTCGCAGTAGTGTAATCATAACACGGTAACGACTACTGTATAATGCTTAGCCGTCACAGCAGAGGCAAGCTACTGGAAGTCTGGAAGAGTTTTTTGCCGACTTTGAGCTCGCGAATTGATTGGAAGGCCGGAAGTGAGTAACATCGGTCGTCAGCGCATATCCAGGTCTCGTCCCCGCCCACCGACATCATGCATCGTTCCATGCACCAGCTCAATCCAGTCCAACATCTGTGATCTGATCTCGCTGTGGCCGGCCGGCAATACTGCATGTCTGCTGATTATCTCGACCGGCTGCGGCAGCAGGCTGGCATCAGGCATCGCCTTTACTTTCCCACAGTCATGTCGACGAGCGGCCTGCAAGCATTGCCTGCATGGTGACGACATAAGATGCTCAGATTCTGCTGCTGATGGTTTCACGTTAGTGTTTTCGGCGAGTCTGCATGTAGCCTACACAACCCACACACCCTATCATTCCGTTCACTTCGCCTATGTTCGTCTCCTTCCATCCCCTATTTCTCCGATGTTCGCAATTCCCCAACTTCTCCTTTATTTAGCTGCCCCTTTGCTATCAACATGTCGCACAGTACCCTCGACAGTAATGCTGTACATTGCGACGAACCTGTTTCATTTGCTGCCTGCCTATTATTTCACAGAACCTCTCTGTGCTTATAGCAAAGCTTTAACGTTATGTTGTTCCATGTAGGCCCTATGTTCGTTGTCAGGTCGCAGCCGCATCGAATGCATGAGACGCGGACTACTGCGCGATGGATGACTGATGATCCTGGGCGTCTGTCAATCTGTTCGTCATGCGGCTTCGCTGTGCAAAGATGGTTGAACAGATCGAGGTCTTGCTACAGGATGGAGACTCTTGGGGACCCGAGGAATATTGCATTAGACGGAAGTCCCGATTTCCCACACATGATGCGGCCTTCGCCAATTATTTAGCCACTTGTTACAGCTATCTACTATTTATTTTACTATTCATAGCATATCACAGCGCGTTGAATGTCATCGTCCAATTAGCTTAAAGTTTTACATTCTTAACACTTCGTCATAGATGGACCGTATTATTCCAATCGCGGCTCGAAAAGATGCGTCAGATGCAGCGTCGAATGTCTGGCATGTAGCCAGTGCCAATGGAGCATAGATACATGTAAGTTAACCGTGGCCAACGTCGACAACAATTTGTGAAACGAGCAGAGCAGAGCATGCGAGGTGAATGCAGTAAACTGTAAAATCAACTTGTGTGGAAACCGGCAGGTGTAGGCCTATAGACCTACGCTGGCAGTAAGTCGAGACGGCGGCGGCGGTCCAGCTGACCTATGTGATGCCCCCTGCCGAAACGTCGTCTGATAATTCGCTGATAAATGTCCGGAATATATGGATCCTTCGTTGGTGGTAACGTCTTGCACGGTCTTGCTGCTTCCAGCGGTCTCGCCGAATAGGCGCGAACATCGGAAAGCTGTGGGTACTGTAGTCTGATCTCTGGGTGCAGACGATTTGGTGCTTGTAACAGGGTGAAACATGCATGGAACTGGAAGCCATGAAGAAGTGTCAGCATCCAGTAAACTTCAGATTTGATAATCTCATTCACTTATGTCTTTGTTTGAACCGTCCTGAGGTTCCAGGGTTTTGATGAGCTCACGTTGTCTATTTTCACTGTTCGGCTGTCAGCGAATCGTCCTGCAGTTGTATGACATGCACACAATACTATATAGGCTAAACAGTAAATTTGTCTGTTTCTCATGCTTTTAACATAAGCCATATATTTGAGGATTTACCAATTTAATCACGGCGGGCTGTGATCAGTGTTCAGCTAATAAACAATAGCCTACAAGAAATACGACAGCATTAAACAAAGAATCGATCCAACAAGAACTGAACTTGCCTTCAGTTTTGGTGTAATTTAATGGTTGAAAATTGTAATGCCAAATAGTACACGGTCAGTTGTATTTAGGGGGGGGGGTATATTACACTGCTGTAGGCCACTGCCAACTTCTTCCGAGGCCGCATCGTATGCACGAGACGCGGACTACTGTGGCCGACGACTAGACCCCAAAGCTGCCATCGGGTGTTACTGTTACATTGTTGCATGTAGACGCGCCTGCGCACTGCAAATTTGCAAAAGCCGAAGGGCGAAGTCTTGAGGTGGAACATTGTATTAGACGGGTGTTTCGACGCGACCTTCGAAGCTTCGCCAAATTACTTTGACTTTGACCACTTGTCTAATTTTTAATGCAAAAACTTAACGGTTTACAACGCTTTTTAAGGACGACACCTGCAAACTCGCACAACTGAAACAGCAAAAATCACAAAAGATGATATTACTTATCGTACTTAGCCTATCGCCAAAATGTCAATGTGCTGCAAAGTAGGTGTAATGTCATCTTTTGTTATAAGACTTGCACGCACAGTAATGTGTCGCTGTTAAAACACTCGGGCACTACCGTACATATCTGTGATCAGTTTCAGTTATTGCGGAGAAAAGCGTGGTCACATATCCCCCGCTTTCTTATCCCCAACAGTAGGCCTACACCGATTTCAGCGCCAAAACATTACGTTGTTTATCGTTGCCTCTCACAAAGACTCCCATCTTCGACTGTTTCGTCCGTCGACCGTCACATTCCGGGTGTGCTGCACGGCGGGTGGCCTTCGTTAGTTAGCAGGCCAGGTTTGCTCGGAAACATGGAAATGTCAACTATGACACGCTGAATCGCAACGATGAAGCACAGCACGCACGTGTTCAGGGGGCGACTGAAAATGGCAGACCTGAGTTGAGTAGCACAAAACACGACACTTTAATAATGCAATTACATTAATCATTATAATCAAATGTATTACACACTCTGCATGTGACTGTTACTAAAATGCGATGACCTGACTAAAATGTTTCACAGTTCGGCGAGGAACTCACGTAACTACCCATGGATCTATGCTCAACTCGACAATTATCGACAATTGTCGGGATCAAACGACGTCCCGTGAGTCTGAGCGACCAGCAAGAGTAGACATTCAAAGTGTTTGTTTCTTTAATGCGTGCTCCCAGTCCCACTATCTTCTCACACAACGGTCGTTTTCTGGTCAGCCATTTTCAGGTCTGCCAACTTCAGGTCTGACATTTTCCGCGCCCCCGTGTTCAGCACTGAGCAGACTATTGCAATCAACTTCTCAGCTAGCCCTACTGCCTAGGCCTATATGGTACGTCAATAACCCGACATCGAACACCGTAGCAGTTCTGGACGGCTAAGCTATACAAAGAGCAACTACATATCTGTTCTAGAAGCAATAGAGTAGAGTGTAGAATGTACAGCCACGCTGAAACAAAGAAAAGTATGCTCCTGCAAGGCTGCAATATAGGCTACGCAGAAGACATAACTACAAGTACACACGTACACAGCACGGACACATCACATAGGCCTACCGGCAACAACGTTTAGACTAATTTTGTAGAAAGTAATAAAAAATTAGCTGAGACTAGTCAATCACAATAAAATGTTAGACATACTATTGCCAGCAGGTCTACTTTTACTGCGGTATTTTTCAATGGCGTAAACTAGTCAACTTTACTCTTCAAGAACCGAATATAAAGAACTTCCGTGGAACTTATTATATTTTCATTGCAGGGTCCTGCTGATACACAACAGGTAATTTAGCTTTTCTTAGAACTAGCCTTCACACAAAGTTGTGCTATAACTGCTGTTAAGTTAATAATCTTTGAACTCAATTCGATCCAACGTTTTTTAATGTTAACCCATCTTTAATTATTGTTTGTTTCAAACTATCGATGCACGTTTACACATCGTGCAAAAAACGGAAATGATTAAGTGTTTTGTTTTGTTGCATGCGTGACGAAGGTCGTTTAATGTATTTATTATTTTCTGTTGTTGGCGCGGTGTCCGTCTTTTAATGGTAACTGGGTTGTCATGTACGTAATAATTAGGATTTAATACTATAGATTAAGACAGTTGACATTTTTAGACATGAAATTGTCTGGTGGCTGATAACCAGCTGTTGCAACCAACATTGTATGGCTTCTGTCTATTAACCATCGAGAGTCTAAAATCGAAAATATGCCAAAATATTGAAGTTTGTTGAGTCAAAGTTTAGGTGATGGTACTCCGGTCTTCATCGAAATATTGGCTTTGCCAATTTCTAATCACGACACTAACTGATGTATTGGGCCAGAGGTGCCATAGGAAATGCATGGCATAGTAATGCAAGCTGATGGCCCGTGTACTTGGATTAATTAATTGATTGACATATGTTAGGGTTAGGGTTAGGTTTAGTTTTATTTGACACTGAATTACTTTCTGCGGACTTATTGTTTGTGTTTACAATGTGACGTTGTGCCTCGTAAACGTCTGTTGCCTGTTAATCCCAACTGAGCGTGACCATGCAGCCTTGCAGACGCTGTCGTATTGGTGTTATTTCTCTCATCTAATCAAACCTGAGTAGTTTTGTTTGTCCTGATATGTTTGATGTAGACTGTAAAGTTGTTTAATTTGCTTCATGCCAGTCAGACTCAGTTGCGTAATTCGTATGCTGTGATCTAACAGTTATAAATATAGTCTGTTGACAGACAGATGAACAGACACGACAGCAGATAATGGAGAGCATAGTGCTGTATGGCACTTGATAACTCATGCCTATAGTGACTTTTTTCTATTATTGTTGCTTTATATTTGTAGTGAAAGGAAACTTACAGTTTGTTATGTTTATATTGATGAAATACCATTTGTTCTGTAAATTACAGTTTTAGCTGCTACGATGAAAGCAAACGGTGACATCAAACATGTCTCTGCTCACAAGATAAGTGTGGGCACAATGACAGATTTTGATACACTGCTGACAGTTTCAGAGATGCCTATGTCAAACTCTTCAGATGTCAGCCAAGCCACTTCTGTTGCCAAACAGATAGTCACAGTATTGCCAGGCAGCAGCTCTGTTATATCAAAGTTATCACCATATCTCATTGCTCTGCGGCCATGGTCGTTCACGGCTTCGCTTGGCCCAGTGGCACTTGGGACTTGTCTTGCATTTAAGTCGGTTGGTGTATTCAGCTTGTGGATCTATATTGCAACAAACATATGTGCACTTTCTGTCCATGCCGCCGGTAACCTTGTCAACACATATGTTGATTTTACAAGGGTTAGTCTTCTTTTTGTGTTACTAAAAAAATTTTTAATGTGAAAATTTTAGTAAATACTGACATAGGCACATAGCCTTAACAATATATGAGCTGTTTTGTTTTTATTGTGGTTTATTATAACTCTATAATGGTATAAGAAGCAGCTGTTACTCAGCAAATCACTATGTAGTGACACAGTTAGAGCCTACCCATTTGTCTATTTGTCTGTCTTACGTTGCCTCTGTACCAACCGGAGTGATGTTCAGCACTTGTTGACTACAATTTCTAATCTGGAGTTTTATTCTGATGCTGCTTGAGATATAATTTGATATAAATTTGGAAGTTTATGTGAATGTTTCGGTGGGCACAAGCAGAGACAATGAGTCGTACACATCAACAGTTTTTTTATGAATATGAATATGTCTAGTTTAGGGTGAAATTTTGCAAGAACCATTCAGAATAATCAAGCATGGATCTACTGAATATGAAAGTTTTGTCAGTGAAATATGCTGTATGTCATCAACGTGTTCTGTGCAGGGAGTTGACACAAAGAAGAGTGATGATCGGACACTTGTTGACCGTCTTCTGTCTCCGTCCGACGTTGTAACGATGGGAGCCGTGTCTTACTGTGTTGGCTGTGCTGGCTTCTTGTTGCTATCTGCTTTGTCCACCGTTCCACTGGAACACTTAGCGCTGGTTTATTTTGGAGGACTGTCTGCAAGTTTTTTGTACACAGGAGGTCTGGGGCTAAAGTACATAGCTCTTGGAGATGTGGCTGTTGTGCTTACATTTGGTCCAGTCAGTGTACTGTTTGCATATATCTCTCAGGTTTGAAACACTGTTTTTGTTTTCGAGCAACTTTGCTACGTGTCTTCCATAATTAATGTTTGAACATCATAGCATGAAGCACAATGTCAGTACTTAATATGTGCTGCATTTTTTGTGGCTTTATTTGCTTGGCATCCAAAATTATAATCCAGAATATGATAACTCTTTGGACCATCTTTATTGTTCACTTTAGTGGTAGATTTGAAAGTTTTACTTTATTTTCCGTAAAGTTAGTGAGTAAGTATAGTACATTGTTAAGGCATTCTAAAAGAAAAATTAATTTTTTAAATCACAAGTAATTCTTCAGTGCGTTAATGCATTCGTTAACGCGTTAATTCAACATCCCTAATGTTATCATTAACACATCTACTGAGTTAATCATATGCACTGTAAGTTGTGTAACAGACAGTGATTAACTGATCATATAAGATGTAGTTGTGTTGTGCAGGGTGGTCAACTAAGTTGGGCTCCACTGATCTACGCTGTTCCTCTGGCTCTCAACACCGAGGCAATTCTTCACTCAAATAATTCTCGTGACATTGACATAGATGAGGAGGCTGGTATTGTCACACTGGCCATTCTAGTCGGTCGTACAGGTTCATATGTGATATTTGCACTGCTGCTGTTCGTGCCATACATAGTATTTGCCGTGCTGACTGCGAATGCTTCACGCTGGTTTGTGTTGCCGCTGCTCACAGTGCTGTTTGCATTCAACATAGAACGTCAGTTTCGCCGCGGCAATCTCTGCAAGATGCCGCAGACAGTTGCTAGTCTTAACTTCAAGCTGGCTGTCGCCTATGTGGTCGCGTGTACGTTTGCTGATCACTCCTCACTTCCTGGTCTCAGGTAGCAGGTCGAGTCTTATTAGCTTCAGTACAACTGTTTCATGAGGGCAAGTTTTGGGAAAACAATAGGCAAGTTTGTGGTAAAGTGTCGGAGCTAGGCTCCTTAAATGCTGCAACACTTTGGGACTTGTAATTTATTCCTGCCAGCCTTGAGCTGAGTGTGCTTTGTATCATCTGTGGACACACTGAGAAACCTTGGAGGACCCATATGTGAAGCAGTGAGTGTAATGTAACGTAGGCACAGTGTGACATGGTTTGGGCCTTAAAAATTAGGTTGGAGATCTCTCTTTGTGTGTAGAATACAGTTCAGTTTTGGCCTGCGTATTCTATACACACATTTTGTTCAAGGTATACATGTATTGTATATGCTTGAAATTTCTGAGGGTTGTAACAAAGTCCATCATCTAACTTTATAGTTTTGTGCAATCATTTTGAAATGTGCAGGGTGTGAAAAGACTAGTTTGTATGATGGCGTTCAGCAGACTTGGTAATTACTTATTGTCAGTCAGTATTGTGCTTACTTCGGCATCTCTTTATACTGTTTTTGTGTTTTTCATGCTGTTTTGTGTCAGAACTCGGGTAACATAGGTTTGTAGTGTATTAGTAAGAAATTTGACGAGTTTGACGGTTTGACAGCTTAGACACATTACTTTACATGAAAATCTTAACTAAGTCTTGCTGCTGACTGCTGCTATATTCAGTGTATTTATTACGATTTACTGCTTTTTCTGTTGTTAATGCTGCTTGTGTGTTTGACTGAAAACATCAGATGTTGTGTTGTTTATGACTTTGTACTTTCCACCACAGCTTTTCTTAAGTCCATTAAGTCCATCGTCTACAGCAGGGGTGGGCAAACTATGGCCCGCAGGCCACATGCGGCCCGCCAGAGTATATTATGCAGCCCGTAGGCACGTACATGTTCGCAAGATTTTTGAAGTTTTATTCCGAGTATTTGATTCGAATCTACCGATATCAAAAACTTGTTCCACAGTTCAAGAACATTATCCAAAACTGTGAACAGTTACATTCGTCTCTTTGATTTTAATTGAACTCAGTGGTCAGATTGTATGTAAATTCAGTTGACAGAACACATGGTTATTGTCATTAATTCATATTTTTGTACATTGAAAATTGTAATTTAAGCAAACAAAATATATATGCGGTTCTCCGACAGCAATAAAATTTTCAATGTGGCCCTCCATAAAAAAAAGTTTGCCCACCCTCGGTCTACAGTTTTTTCATTTTGAGTCCACCACTGTTTTTGTATGTTATACAAAACTGGTTTTGTGCTTGATGAAGTGTTTTATGTGTTGTTTGGACTGTGTTGTGTGGCATTCATGTTGTAAAAAGTTATACAGTGTCATTCAACAAGCCGCCGTCGTGCTCAGTTGCTTTATTTATTCACAGTCATGTATGTGTAAAGACTGAAGAGTGATTTTTGTTTTCTTGTTATCAAGTTGATGTACACAGTTTTCAGAAGTGAATTGTGTGAACATATCACATACAAGGGAAGTGCAGATCTCTGCATTGTCTATATACGACCGATGTACAACATCATGATTATGACAACTGGTCTTTCCAATTTGAGTGGCATTTGTGCAGGGGCCAGTCATGGGGCTAGCCATTGTCCATCTAATCCAATGTGTTCTGACGGGCGAAGGTAGTCCTCTTTGCCCGAATATTGATAAACATCACTTTCACATACAAATTGGTAGACTTCCAGTTCCAGTTAATTGGGCATTAAATTAAAAAATAACATCTTGATTAGATCAATATTTATCAGTCTCTACAAAAGCTGCTGGTAGAAAAAAATTACTTATTTTGTGTACTTTCAAAAATGTGATGGAAGTGAAGTTTGCTGTAGTGTTGAGTATTTGTGATGATGTGAATCACACCTGTTTTAGTTTTTAAATTTATTTTAGTTTTTTTTTATATTACACAGTTTTCTTTCTTTACACCCGGTGTCATGCAGCTCCGATGACGAGGGCAGGACTTTGTACTTCCTAATATCAAATATGAATTAAATTTTGTTTCAGGGTTTTGACTTATCATAAACTACGTTAAATACTGACTTAAATTTTAGTTCCTGTATTCATTTTAGTATTAGTTTTTATTCGTATTTGATGAAATTATTTTTATTTTTATTTCGTTTTCTTTTTTTGAAAACTAATCGTTTTAGTTTTTGTTTTTATAAAACGTAAAGAAATCTTTGAATGAGTTAAATCATTTGTCATGCCAACAAGTAACAGCAGCTTTCGGCCATTATGTATTTGTAGGACTTGGGAATGTTATATCCAATTGTATATCGCAATATTTGCTACATGAACACAGCATTAGTAATGTCTGCTAGCCCCTGCTTAGCATTGGGTAAGCAGCAAATTATAAACACATCTTAGGTTTAACTTAATCAATTAGGGACTACTTCTGTCTATCTTAGCTTACTAACGAGCTGTAACCACCTGAGTATAGACGGATGAGAGCTCCGTCACGGTGGGCTCAAATAACAACCTGCGTAGTGGGTATGTCCATCTTAGACACATCCTTAATGCCTGTCCCCCCAGAATCCATATCCGTAGGCGCACAGAGAGCGCCAGAGCAGGTCCCGTCAGCAATTACAGACATCATGGGCACTAAGGTCGTAGGAGGCGGGGAGATGCCACTGCAAGCTATACTGATTCCTATCCTGGTAGGGCCACCCCACCTACTAAGCCTCCCAGCTTGGTGCCATATTCGCGGTCAGTGGTTGTCCGGGTCTGGTCCGAAACCCAAATTCAAGCTTCTTCCGGGCTTTAGCACCACCTACCTCACACACAGTCACCCCCACGACCCTGGGACTAACCGGAACGAGGACCAGCAATAGTAGCTGCAGGACCACCAATAACCACCCAAGAAACGCGAAGCTAGTTATCATACACATCGCAGCATTTTGGGTTACTGGCGTTATTAGTGCTGCTCGTAAGCAGTCACGAACGATTTTGATGAACTTCATAAAAATGGGCAATTTGATAAGTCAAGTTACTGAAATAGACTTTGTGGAACGGTGGAATACACTGGCTAAATTTTACTTTAGTGAGGACATGGAATAAGCCTCAATAAGGCATCCTGCCTTCGACATTAATAAATCTTTTTTGTAATAGCAGATTACCAGTTCCCCTCAGGTCGTTCCTGCTATTTGGCATGCATGCAGTCACTTAATCTTGCCTTTTTGCAAAACCACAATAGCTCTGGTCACTAGAAGCAAAGCTATTAGGAAGTAAGAAAGAAAACGTTAGCTACAGTTACCTTACTGAATGCGTTTTTAACAAAGAGGCCAAAGTAATTTGGCGAAAGCCACATCGAATCCGTGGGGAAATCGGGACTCGTCAAAAAGGCCGTGTAAGTAGTTTACTAAGCCATTTTCTACTTCGGTGAATTGTCCAATTTCACCAGTATAGGAGTTCCACGATAGAACCGATCGATAGTACAACCATAGATAGTACTATAGAAAAAAACCATGGTTCGACCCTTCATGGTTCAACAATGGTTCGACTACCATGATTATTTATACCATGGTACAACCATGGTTATACCATGGTAAATAAACCATGGTTGTTCCATGGTTGAACCATTGGTAAATGAACTGTGGTTCAACCAAAGTACGTGTTTGGACTTCAACCCTAGCTCTACCCTGGATTTTGTTTTAGGACAACGGTTTGATCACTACGAGTGCGGCAGATTAAGCTGGCTAGGTCAGTTTTATGGCGCACTATAATATAGTTTTACTTACTTACTTACTAACTTACGACCATGGTTTTCAACACCAGCACAATATAATGATGATATCACCTCTATGTCGATGATATTTTAGTGTTGGCAATTTCAAGTACTTTATTCTGTCAGTATATAGTAAGTGTTTACGCTCATGTACTAATTTAGTCGCTCTCTTTTGAACTTTCTCCACTACCTATATTGCTTATAGGAGACAAAGTTGTATTGGCATATTCTAAATGAGACCGAACCAAAGCTTTATACAGTAAAACAAAAGATACTTTATCTACATTCTGAAAATTACGTTTAATTATGCCAAGAATACTAAATGCCTTATTATTAACCTTTTCAGGTTAAATGGATAAATTTTTTCAGTAACTAACAGCAAGGTGTATTGCTATCAACTTCCAGCATTTCGTGTCAACTATAGACAAGAAAACGGTGCTGGATACGTTTAGCAGCGGAAAACTTGCCTGCGCCCATCGTCTGAACAGTGAAATACGTGGCCTACTTAGCCTATTTTTCTGCTGTCCAGGTAAGCCAATCATTTTCATTTGTTTACACGTAGTCTCTGGAGATGGAGGTGTGTGAAGTATTTACTGCAGTAATGTGATGGGCCTGACAGAAAGTTGCGAAGAAACATTAGTTTTAGAGGTTTGCAAACGCAGTCGAGGGGTACCTGTTTTGTTACGTTTGACTTTGTTCGTCTAATACTGGACCAGCGGACGGTGGATGCTCCCAGCATAAATACATTCTAGTCTAGACTAG
>Ga0126335_1001876_pt1 | contig 12208 bp, 5 predicted proteins | sample OlaspJWI45metaG_FD_108409 | JGI IMG/M metagenome (GOLD analysis project Ga0126335, IMG submission 108409) | Marine gutless worms symbiont microbial communities from Oahu, Hawaii - Olavius sp. 1 OAHU.JWI-45 metaG | ecosystem: Host-associated > Annelida > Digestive system > Unclassified | place...
AGGAAGCCAGTTGGCCACTGAGATAGGCTTCAGTCCCACCAGAACCACTCCACTGTGTTACAATATGAACTAGGCTAACTGTAGGCAACCGCCTCTAGGCTAATCACAGCGTAAGGGTCCAAGCGTGACATAAACCCAATCTGCTGGACCTATAAGCTGCCTAGAACATCGTGCAACAAGAGTATTGCACTGTGCTATAGCAACTAGAGCAGCTGTGTTAATGTTACAATACAAATATTTCAAATATGTACACTGAGCTATAAAAATGTATCTGTATAGAATAAAACACAACTAACAAATGCTATAAAGCATTTAATAATAATCAGAATAACAACAAGAAACTTAGCTATTGTAAAGAGAGCATGCGACTGCTACGTAACATTAAAATCAACATTAGAGATAAGATTAGGCTCAGGGTACGGGTATCCACATCAACATTCACAGTTTATCTGTGTGGATATCTGACACAAATTACACCAATATTTTAAACCAAACAACTTCTAACACTGACACAAAGTACAGAACCACAAAAACACTTGCAAAATATGTAAATTGCAATCCTGTATATTTGCGGTAAAAAACTCAATGTTAAAATAACAACAAGAAACTTAGCTATCGCAAAAGAGATCATGCAACTGCTACGTAACATTACAAAAAGTTTTTAAAAACTCATCGTTAAAAGGTTTACAATAATACCATCTATTGTCGCCCATTGACTGCACGTTGTGTGTGTGTTAGTGGAAATAAATGCGTTTCACTGGGGTTACCTCTCTTTAATGGTTTCATACAGGGTGAGCCCTGCGAATATCACGATAAACTATACATCATCAAAAACTAGCATCTCTGTGGTTTGACATGGTACCATCTGAAACATATCTTGTCCGGCAAAAAAATGCCACAGAACAGTCATAATGGGCCACAATGTCATTCCAAGTCACCAATTTTGGTACAAGTACAGAGCTATTAATGAGTTGACATATTGAGAGACAAGTCTTTCATTTTGCCTAAATGCATGTACGGACGAAATTGCAACAGCAAGAGTGTGCATCGCACACTAATAAAATACACAGTCACTGACCGCAGTTTCTCCAACTGAGTGAATGTATTCGCTGGCAGTAATAACTTCCACTTGGCTCCTTTCTGTCTCTGCTGGTTCTGCATGAACTGGCATATGCTATCAATAACCTCTGGACATCACACAGAATCGCCAACAAATTTCACTAGCGGTCAACTGAGCTGTTTCAAACATTCAATGAGCACGACTACCTTGGTCACAAGTAGGAGTACCACTCTATAGAAGTGCATTCAAACTGTGGTAGAGCAGTCACGTATAAGTAGCCATGAATATTAGTGCTATATGATAATCTACTGAGTGGGCCAAAAAAGCAACCCCCTATATTAAGAAAATTATCATACTTTAACGTTAAGCTAGAAGTAAAATTCACTGTGCATTCCGAAGCTTAAATCATTTCTGACAAAACAACATGACTTTTGAACAGATGTTAAAAAGATTTATGCAACTGGTATCGGATAAATGAAAACAACTAAACTCTACACTAAATACAATGGAGTTTTAGCATTGCAACGATTAGAATGCTATATATTGTTTGTACAGATAAACACAAGCAGATACGGTATAAACAGCATAATCTGAGGGGTCAGTTTTTATGGCCCACTCTGTATATATTAATCATTAATAAAATATCCAAAACACGTAAGCTCATTCCTGTGACATTATTTACTAAATACTTGCATAAATTATGGCAAGTATAAAATCGGCCAGCAAAATAGCTTACAATCTGTACAAGTTTTAAGACAATAAAATCATAGGCAGTGCAGTAGCACTGCACTGTTGTAATGGCCATTCAAAAATCAACAGGAAATGGAAATTTCGACCCCCTGTAGAATTGCAACCCCTCAAAATTTCATTCTAAAATATGGCACGTGATTACATCTGGGACATCACCCCACATGCAAATTTTGGGCAGATCGGTTTGGCGAGGGGTTCTCCCCAAATACATAAAATATAACACTTTTGTGACTTTTTTACTGCCCTTACCTTTTTCTCGATCCTCTCCATAGGTCAAACCGTGGTACTGGTGTACACAATTAATGGCTCAAACAATGTGTTTCCGCGCAAACAGGTGCCTTTTGGGGGTTAGAATGACGGGTGACGCTATGTGAAGGAAATATGCCCCAAAAACTCAACCAAAATGGGACTGAGTAGGCAAGTTCAAGCTAAATTAGTCGCATTAAAGGCGATCACGACACCATTTTGTGCACCTATTGAGGGCTAGTGGCCCTAACCGAAAATATGCAAATTAGGTCAAACGGGGTCAAGGGATGGGGCCATGTGAGTTGCTCATATACTAATGGGAGCATGTAGATAAATATGGTAGAAAAATGCAAATATTAATGTACAAAAACTGTTGTTTATAATAACTGTGTAAAGGCCACTGTTAAATGACACATCTAAAACAGCAAAAATGAATTTCATCACCTCAAGGGCCACGGAAATAATAAGAACTGTGTATTATGTCCATAGTTAGTGAGGTAATGAAATTAATTTTTGCTGTTGTAGATGTGTCATTTAATGGCCAGTACACAGTAATTATAAAATGACAGTTTTTGTACATTATTAATAATTATAACAGATGCAAATCTATGCAATGCATGCTGCACAATGTACATTAAAATGGAACGTATATACCTGATTTGCATGACACCAAATTTGGCATGTCCATGATGACAACCCCAGCACATGGAAACAGGACTGAAAGCCTGTATGACTGAACTTGCACGAGGCTGTAGAATGCGTAGAATGTGACGACCATATGACGCTTGAGTCGGAGTAGGTTGGGCATGCGATGTATTGAAGGCACATCCTGTGTATGCACTAGAATACGACATTCTAGCTTTGGCATTGCTGTGAGGGCGTCAATATTGTATGGATCAAACAGCCTTGCCCCCATCTTCACTAAATGTCGCTGAACCATTCACATATTGCACTATTTAAGTTCTGTGACAGAGTTTGAACAAAACACTACATAAATATTTCACTTTAGCAATAGTTTTAACATACAATAACTACATCAAACTTAAGAACTAATAACAGTTAAAAATCTAACATACAACTACCAGTCACAATGCAGAATTTATATGATACAATCAGTATCCAATCTACAGCACTGAAATAACAATATGCAGCTTCAAAATTCACATACCAGATGCATTATTATTCCAAAAAAGCAACTAAATTAAATAATAAATGGAAATTGGCATCATGTAACATTTTAGCAGGAAGTTATACATGGCAATTTAGTAAATTAATCGAGACTGTAAATCGATATATAGAACTCGAAAATCAAAGACTCACTTCTACGTCCTTGCACACTGGTGACAAAGCACTGTTGAACACATACACTCGACAGTTTGGAGTCAATGTTGGTCCTTTCCCTGCTTGTACAATGCCGGGAACACCAGCTGTAGTCAAAGGCCGCTGTACAACAGCACCAGCCAGTCGTGCAGGGCCAATGGTGCTGGGCAATGGTGATGCTGCACAAACTGCTGCTGTAGGTCTAGCAGATGCCTGTCCAGACAGGTTCATCATGGGTGGTCTAGGCTGAACCTCACCAGGAGGACCATTAGCTCTTGATTGACCACTCGAGTTATCAGACTGTGTAGAAATTGGTCGAATGGTACTTGACAGTGCAAGCAGAGCAGACTCACTCGCTAATAGCCCTGGTCCAACACCACCAGGAGGACCTTGGTGCATAAGAGGACTACCAGAACCCACATCGGACTTACTTGACATAAGTGGCTGTAGAGGAGTATGGTTACTCTGACTCACAACAGGAAAGCCTGCTACAGGAGGAGACATAATTCCCAAAACAGTGCCACGAAGCTGAACATTTGCATTCTGGTGAGGTGACTGAGATCTGATTTCTGTGGAAGCAGGTGAAGAAACCTGTCGTAAAGCAGCACCAGGAGGCGACTGCATAACAGGAATAACTGGTTTCAGAGAACCACAAGGTCGTTTGCCCTGTGCCAGTAGAGATGAAACTGACTGGAGAGCTGTTGCAGAAACTGAATCCATCTGTGACATGCCTTGTCCTAAACCCAGTGAAGATTCTGGACAAGAATGAGCCCCCGAAACCGAGCTAACTGTGAAAGCAGTGGAAACAGATGTTTGAATGAGCTGTGCCATAGTCATGGGCGATCTCTGGTTAGTCAATACATCTGGTTGACAAGGCAATGGAGAACTGGCACTAAGCTGAGTCATGCTCATCACAACTGGCACAGGCTTCTGACCATCACCTGTGGCTGAAGAGCTACTAGTAACACCAGCACCGGAGGTCTGTAAGTTCTTGAGTATAGAACCGAGAGCAAATGGTTTACTAATCACGGGAAACAAATTAGCTGGCACACTAGTACATGTAACAACAGTCTTTGGTGTCTGCGACATCTCTTTATAGCCACTGACTGGCACTTTGGCAGGTGCAACCGGGCTAACAGCAGCAGATATAGATGCAGGACACCAGGGTGTGTGAGGATATGATGACGCCTCAGTCAGTTTACCAGTCACAGTAAGCAAATTAGCTGATGCACTAGAACACATAACGACAGTCTTTGGTATCTGTGACATTTCTTTATAGCTAGTGACTGGCACTGTGGCAGGGGCAGCCAGCTTACCAGCCGCTGACGTAGACACAGGAAACCGGGGTGTGCGAGGATAAGATGCCACCTTAGGTGCAGGAGAAAACGAAACCACAGGCGGAACAGAAAGATGAGAAGTAAGCATAAATGCTCGTGAAGGTACACTCGAAGGAGTATGAACTGGTCGTGATATGGGATACATGTTTGGTTGTACTGCTGGTAGCGGCACTGGCATGAACTGCTCCAATGGTAGTGATGGATTTGAAAAAGCTGTTGGAACAGATGACAATGGATATGAAATTCCTCCAACTATAGACTGATAGGCAGCATTTGTGGACTGCTGAGTTACAGATGATGATGGCAAAACTTTCAGTGCACTTGACGTGGTAGCTAGGCCTACATATGAATCAAATCCCAATCCAAAATTTGACAGTGCCAATGGAGGTATGGGTGGTGGTGGTTCCAATGGAGGCATCGGTGGTGGCAGCATATCTGCAACAGCTGTAGCTGTGACTTTAACTGTTACTGGTGCGGCATTCGAAACTGCAGCAGTTCCAGATGTCACTGCACCACTGAAAGTGGACGGCATTGCAGCAACAGCCGTCATTACACTTGCAGTCACAGCTGTAGTTGCAGCAGACTGCGCTGCAAGCGATTGTGAGATGAAAGGCTGAGATATCTTGAAAGCAACTGAAGCCTGTGTCACATCAGTTGACAAAAATGCACTCACAGCTGCTGTACCTGTAGTTAATGGTTTGCTAGCATTTACAACAAATGGTAATGTTGATGATGTCAAAGCAATGCCACTAGCGAGACTGGGAGCTGATACAAGCGAAGCTCCTTTTGTAGTAGCAGTAGCAGAAGTGGCAGTGGCAGCTGTTGTTGTAGTTGCTTCTGTACCAATAGAAACTGCAGTCACTGCAAAAGTCGTTGCTACTGACACCTCAACTGACTCACTATCCTTCACATTCTTACTGCTCTCCATTTCGGCTGCATCTTCAGCAGCAAATATCTTTTGTATCTCGCACTCGGCAATGTCATAAATACCCAAAGACACTTCTGACAACATGCTCAGGTGTTTCGGCAATACTGCAAAGCTGCTCTGGTAATCTGTGATGTCAGCAGCTTGGTCTAAACACTGCCTGCCACACTTCTGAGATATCATGCCATTGATATCTGAGTTCATTTGATTGATGGCAGATGTCAACATATCACTTAACTGGTTTGCCTTCTTTGGCAACTCATCTGCTTCAACAACCGATGACACTGACACACCACTTCCACTTTTCAAGCCACTGGAAAATACAATCTTACCTGCAGGAAGCTGTCTGGCAGACCATGCTTGTGTTTCATCGTCACCAGATTTGTGTCTCACCATGGTCAACTTTGACTTTGTTGCCACTTTCTTCTTGGCTTCAACAGCTTGGCGGAAGGCCTGCATTAATGGGTTGCTGGGTTTAGCAACTTTTCCTTTATTAGCAGCAGAGTTCAAACCAGAGTACAAGCCATCATCCGTACTATCTGGCTTGGGGTCAAATAATGCCAAACAAACAGCCCAAAGAAATCCATTCTCTCTCATTACTCTACGAATGCTGAATGAACTGACATCAGGAAAACTATGAACATTCAACAGTAAATCACTCTTTCCATCGACGACATACTGCAAAATAGGCCATGTTTTCCTGAATGGATTATAAGTGTGGCCTTTGGGTACATTAGTTGGGTCAAACGCCACATCAAAGTTTGACAATGGCAGTACACCATAAGCATCAACCATCTCCGACAGATAGCCATCTTCGTAGTGACTTGCGGAACGTGCTGCAGCAGCAAGTTCAGTAGGAGACAGCAGTGGTTTGGTAATAGTTTTATCATTTTTAACTGAAACCTCATCATCAGCCAAAATCTTATTGTAGTTAATGTCAATCGACATACTCTGTGATTCAGAAATCTTTGTGTCAACAGGAATCTTTTCTTTTTCAACAATGTCAGCAGAAACTTCGGCTACTGCATCTGACACCTTCTCTGTGTTTTCTCCCTCTTCCCTCGACATTTCGCTGCCATCATTTGAAACTTTATCCGTGTCTGATTGTGCAGAAAACTCAATTTGATCAGAATTTCTATTGTTGGCTACTGCACAAGAGGTGTGCAAATTCTTAAGCAAATGACTGATCGTAAACGGTTTATTAGCCACAGCAGGCAAATTAGCCGGTGCACAATTACGTGGTATGACAGTCTTGAGTATATGACCGACAGAAAAAGGTTTAGTCACAGTAAGCAAATTAGCTGCAGAGACCGAGGCAGTTTGTGATGTCTTACTCTTGCTAATTTCTGAACATTTAACTTCTGAGCATTTATGCTCAGCATCAGCATTTTTATGTGCACCTACTACAGAATCTTTTTTAACCTTCAGCATCTTCTTGCGGCACACAGGTTCCTTGGTAACTGGTTTATTAATACATCTATTGCCTTTAGCTACCATAACTGAGGCAGAGTCCTTTTTATGCAAAACTTTTGCAGTTTCTGACATCTTACTCTTGTTAATTTCTGAATGTTCATTCTTGACAGCTTTTTTCCCTGCACTTACTACAGAATCTTTAACTTTCTGCATCTTCATGCAGCATACAGTCTCCTTTGTAACTGACTGCTTTGGTGACTCCTTGGCACTAACTTCAAGCACCAAATCTGTATCACGCATAGCAAGTGAAGACAATGGATGAATTCTCATAGCAATACCCTCAACAGCAGGGTCCACTGACAACTGAGACTTTCTGCCATCAGCAAGTTTGTGGTCTTTTGCACCACTGGCTTGTGCAGCATCAGTTAACTGTAGTGGTGATACTGCATCATTAGTCTCAATGTTACTGGTGTCCTTGCCCAAATCAGACTCATCAAGAGCTACCGCCTCCAGAGCATATTGTGGCAAGGATGTATAACTGTGATCATGTACCACAGCATACAATGGACTGTTTGACACATACAGCTCATCAAGCAAAGTGACTGGCTCAACATCCTCGTCCTCGCTCAATGCTCCTCCAGACTTGGCCTCGTCAACAACCATGGTATGGCCGGTGTCTGAACATTGTACAACAATATTGCCATCTTCATCATAAAGCATAAAATCTGGACTACCTTCAGGTGTTGGTGGTGGCAGTATGTCGTGACTGACTGACTTGGCAGCACCCAAACCTCTCTGTCTGGTTCTCTGCCTATCACGTTTCTTTTCATGAACTGCGCTGTAACTTTCAGTCTCTCTTGCAAACAACCTTGTGTGACCTCGGTGATCTCTTCTGGCTTTTAGTGGCACATCATGACTGGTCAGATGTTCTGGGTCTTCAAAATGATCTCTCGGCAATCTACGTTTTCTGCACACAGCTGATGCGTTGTTTTTTCTGCGGCCATAACCTGCAGCTTCGTTGAAAATGCCATCATCAAACCTTGCCATTTCATGCAGAGGCATCACTTGTTTGACATCAGCATATTCCAACGACCTGAAGTTGTTTAGTTCCAATGTCATATCCTCATAATTGAAATCATCATTTACTTGACGGCTAGATGACCGCTTCGTTACTTTCCTGCCACCTTTTGTCCTTTTAGATAACAAAATCTGCTTCAACAGTTTTGCATGCTTACCATGATATGCATCAGGTGTCACGGCACCATTTGTGCAAGTATTGGTCTCCATTCCTCTGCTATGAGCTGCTACTTTGCCAGTGTCAGCATCTCTGAAGTATTTCTCTGATTTCTCACATAAAAAGTCAACATACCGACAGAACATCTGATACAGACAATTCGCAGTTAGCTCTGTCCGAAGAGAAGCTCCAACAAAAATATCAGGAGGGTCAGTACACTCAATGCCCATTTCTGACATCGAATAACAAAGTTGATCTGACAGCCAAAGGCACATGACATCAGACACGCAGCGGACAGAAGGATAAGGCAAACGTACTGCCGTGTTTTGACAACTGCTCAATATATTATGGACAATCTTCTGAAGAGGTTCTCTTGAAGTCCACTGATGCAGGGAACCCATGTGAACAACACTAACTGGGCAACATTCAATGAAGTGACCATCACAGTATGTCAACATGGACAGCTGTCCAAGACCATTGAAGGTTCTGTCACTGCATGGTGAATGCACTGATGTAAAATGAGGTTTTCTACCAATAACAGCACCGTTGAGGTCACTGATAAAGTCCTGCCGTTGAAGTGCTGTGATATCGTCGAGCTCAATGAGGCTCATCATCAACATCGGGTCATCTGGGTTCCTGTTGAGCTCTGCAAAAAATGAAAGCTGTGACAGATGCTGCGGAAATGACAGTTCATCATTCCACAAACAGTTCGTTAATGGAAATCTGTTTTTATCATCTGGCAACTCTTCAGACTCTTTCCGCTTTCTTTTCCTCGAAACGCTTGTCTTTGAAACTGATTTCTTTGATTCACATTCTGCACTTCCACTGCCAGTTTTTGGTCGTTCTCTTGTCGTCGCTGCAGCCAGCTGCAGGTTGTCATTAGCTGGCTCTGCAGCAAACGACATACTGCCTGTGTCTTCTACTGGTACTCTCTGTTTGCTGCTAACAGTTTGCTTTGATGACGAAAAAACCAGCTGTGTAGTCAGTTTCTTCAGAGGAGATGACTTAATGTGACTTTTCTCATGCAATCTTGGTTTAGCTGCATCTTCTTGACCCTGAAGCACCCTATCTTCCCTTGCTTTTTTGCCATATTTCACAGAACCAACAGCTTTCTCAGAGTCTGGTGCCCACTGCTGTAGAGCAGTTTTTATGGCTTCATTAATGCCATAGTAAATTGACATTGATGGTACATCTGCGGATAGCCGTGGGTCAAATTCTGGCAAGATCTCGACACCAACAAGCCTCTCCAAATCAGCTGATGACTGCGGCATCAGAACTGTGTAAAACAACAAAAACTTATAATATGCATATACATGCAAACATGTATGCACACACAAAAGCAAACAAGCAACTATTTCAACAACCATTTTTATGATTAATATGGGTTCAATGGTTTTCGATGGCCACGTGGCGCAGCGGTAAACGATGTCAGTCTGATGAACGAAGTAATTGATGTTGGACTGGTTAGTACTTGGATGGGTGACCATCTTCGGATGGGTAAACCATTGAGGCATTCAACGAGAAACTAGGTTGACTCAGCCTTCCATCCCTGCGGGGTCAGTAAAATGAGGACCAGCTTCGACTGAGGAGTAAACAGACATACCACGTGATGCACTAGCCCCATGTCTGCGGTCCTGCAGTGTAAGCTGGTGTCTGGCTGAGGGCTACAGAGATAGAGATCAGTACCATCAAGTGGGCCGTGTGGCTTGGGAAGGACTACATTTTTACAATGGTCTCTTAACGTCTCGAAAGAAATCTCACACACGTCAAATGCCAATCCCAACCCGGTGTTAAAGCACTTACAATTGCCACTTAACAAAACAACATTTAGACTTTATGTAGCCTACTTTATGCAGCCCTTGAAACTCCATTCAAGTGAACAGCTTTTGTTAGGGTTTAAAAACCTGCTCAACACATAAACTGGTTTGATAAAATAATAAAATGTATTCCCAGCTGCAAAATGTCGAGTACTTTAGTAACCAAATTACCAAACATTAAATTTGACAAATTAGACCGAAATTATATTAAACTATTTTGCACATAAATGAGTACCATTCTGACAAGCGAAACATCTCTATAGCAAAAACACATTTGTTCTGTCACTTCATAAATTTCACTTTTCTCATTCATGCAACCAGCATAAAATTTGCGAATGTACCATTGAATGCCATTCACTGATTGACACGACAGTTGATTTTAAGAACTGTTTCATACTAAAACATATGTTAATTCCTTTCTTGCAGAATGCATATCACAGCAAATAGGCATTAACACACACACTGTGTGATACCTCTGTGAGAAACTGTTTTTTGGACTACAACCAACTGTGACGGCCATCTTGTAACCTCCAATCCAGCCATGCACCATCACCTGCAACGGAAACAAGCAAGTTTTATCAAAACTACCTACTTTCAAAATGTTAAAACTTGCCCCATGCCCTGGGTTTATCCTCACCCTGTCCTCCATATTAAAAATCACGGAGCCACTCATGATTTCAATTCAAAATAGCTACTTATGTCCAATAATAAGACCTTTAACTGGCTTCTAACTCAGATCAGTGCATTCTTTTTATTAACAAAAAACCACACACATCATTTTAGACAAACTAATTTTGTGGTACATGCATTATTAAAATGCTGGCATGTCAGCCTGTATTTTTCAGCCTCGCATCGCAGCATAGCTGTAAAGCAAAGGCTGTTTTTTAACCGCGTTAAACTGCTTTTCTTATTCCAGCCGGCCATATCACCACATTTGCCGGATGAATTTTCATCATTCTTGTGTCGTTCAATCGGATTTCACTGTAACACAGACACTCCCAGTCTTACCATGGCAGCATGAGCCAGTGAAACTGGCTTTGATGACGTCACAGCCTTTTCAGATGCCGATATGATATGGTCCATCGTGGACCATCACGGATTAGCAAAATTTTGCATCCGCAACGATCCATCGTCTCATCCAGGAATGTGTGAAAGGAGCTTTGAGCCATGCCCAGCATGACAAAAAAAAACAAAAAACTTTTTCTAATCTCATATCACCGTAGGTAAACTAATCTCCACCAAACTTGGCATACAGATCGAGGATGTCCATACAATTTTCCCTAGACAGCTTCTTTGTAATCCAATCCACAGAGTTTGTGACAGGGTCCCTAAAGACTTTTTTGGGGGGACTACCTGAGTACAGTTTTCTGTTATAAATCTTTGATTTGTGCACCGAATCTCACCAAACTTAATACGATTACGGAGACCACCATAAGTGCACATAAAACGTGAATTTCAGTAACATACATAAATTAATTGCTTCTGGGGGCAAAAGGTTGTAAAAGATAGCAATTTTTGCCTTTTGGGAGCCAAAAATCCCCAAATATGTGCTGATTTGTGTCAAATTTAGCAGGGCATTCACTACCCTACACGACGAAAAACCCAAAAAAGTAATACACAAATTATCACAGTGCATGTTACTGCACACACTGTTGTAAAGGCAATATTTCAAGTAACATACCCCTGGGACTCCAAAAACCCATCAACTGATCATGCTGAAGTTTGGCAACGGGTGTGGGTGGGGTATGGTGGTGAAAATGTAAGACGTCCTACTTTTTCAGTTAAGTGGGAGACTATACCGGTCGCTGCGCAGGATCGACACGGCAGCCTTCAGTGCCGACATTCTGCAGTCCAGACTGTATAGTGAGCCGGAGCTGGACGCTGACGGCTACGCTGATCTGTTCGACGCGGAGGTCAAACGAGCCCTGGACATCCTTGCACCGCTGCGGACTTTTCGCCGTCGTTGTGGCCAGCACGACAGCTGCCACCTATCGGACGAGGCGCGTCATGCCAAGCAGCAGCGTCGGCGACTTGAACGTCGGTACCGCCGAACCGGCCTACAATCAGACAAGGAGGCTTATCTCTCGGCTTGTTCAACTGCACGTG
>Ga0126335_1001877_pt1 | contig 12207 bp, 6 predicted proteins | sample OlaspJWI45metaG_FD_108409 | JGI IMG/M metagenome (GOLD analysis project Ga0126335, IMG submission 108409) | Marine gutless worms symbiont microbial communities from Oahu, Hawaii - Olavius sp. 1 OAHU.JWI-45 metaG | ecosystem: Host-associated > Annelida > Digestive system > Unclassified | place...
TCCTCAGCAGTCGGTAAAATTTTTGCTGGGAAGGCAAAGGCAGGTATGGTTCACTCCATTCGTGGATAAACACTTGGATGTGCACTTGTGTGGGTAAAACTGTGTTGTGTGTTTAAGACAGAAGGACAGAGGACATTGTGAATCTGGTTTTAACTGTTTGTTTTATGAGCCTTGCTGACTGATTTGATCAAACAGTAACAAATTGAGGATAATTCATGTACGAGTAACAATGTCACTAGCTGCTAAAACATACAACAGTTACACTCAGTATGTCCTGCAGGAGTTGACTGGCAGATTGCTGTTTGTCAGGATGAAGAAAGAGCAACAGGAGATTTGTGACTCAATCAAACTAACTCAGTCAAAGATGGCTGAGAACGAACGAGTTCTGCACTCGCTTCATACTGAACGTGACGAACTGAAACGCAAGTTGGAGTACGCCGAACGCAACCTCAAGAATGATGCAGACTGCCTGCCACTACGCAAACAAGTGCCGATGACTGTTGAAGGCCCCATCATCACCATTCCATTCATGACCATATAACTGTCTGCCAGCCAGGCTGTACAGTACACTCACTCGCCAATACATCACGCTTGTCTGTCCACTGTCATATGTTCCTCATTCAGCAAAATGTTACATCTTTATCTACACCAGTGCTGTTATAACTTGCACATTTTATCAAACGATAATTGTTATTTGCCTTGTTTTATTTGTTATTATTGTTTACTAGGTTAACATATTGAGCCATACACGTAGCTTATTTTTGACCATTCTACACAAACCTTACACTTATTGCACTTTATACACTATTGCATGCTATACACGTTCGTAATTCTATTTGTATTACAATCCTTTTTTATAACATACGATTAACATTGCAACTCTTGCCAACTGTTTTGCAAATTACTCGAGATTTTGTAATTTTATAACCACATTGTTGCACCTTCAACAGAAATTCTTTGTGTGATAACTCAAAACTAAACTGTCCGACAGACATTAATATCAGACTGTTTGCCAGTAACATTAAGACGACATTGTCACTCACCGGTTTGCAGTCATTATGCTATATATTTATTATTAGTAGTAGTATTTTACATATTTATATGACTTTACATACGGAAGTGCTTTGTACATGTATTGGTAATAATGAAACTGAGTAAAAATCGTGTCGTCGGCATTAAATGATTCACATCTATGCAGTTCAACTTTTCAACCCGAGTTGCTACAACACTGATCCCAGTAAGTAGGTAAGTAAGCCCAAACTGTCATGGAGGTGCTATGCTAGTGCGTCATATGCTCTACAGGATAGCACAGTCTTCAAAAGAACTGAGTCAATGTCAGTGATGGGTCATGAAATGATGATGGGAGCGAGTACCCATCACAAATTCAACAGTACAACAAACATGCTTGTCATCATGATGCACAGTATAGCCCCAAGTGTAAAGTCAGCAACAAGCATTTTTCCATGACTTGGCCAGTTGCCTGAAATATACCCGACAGCCGTCAAATTCCCCGTAACACTTCCAGGCTTGCCAGACAAGCAACAACTCTGAACATTGTACAGTGCTGTACGTTAAGTGACGCGACAACAGTACTCTATCAGTAGATCAGCTGAGCGCAGCCGCCGGGTGATCAAGCCTCGCAATGACAAGGTGCAGCAGGTGACTCTGTTCAGCTGACAGGTGCGTGGACAGGTCGACTTCAAGACGTCGCAGTGCGTTAATGTCGCGTGTCTGACATGCCATCTGTCACACACAGACACATATCTGACAGTCTGTATGACTACTTGTACTTACAAGTCTGACCGTCACTAAGCCAGTGCTGGCTTACTGGTAGCTTGTTGAAGTTACTCAACGTCAGGCCTAGTTTGTACTTGGACAGGTGACTATTTGCAGGTACATCAACTTGCTAGACACACGATGACAATGACGTCATTTGCTAAAATTAACTCTGGTCAGTGTTGTTGCCTCCATATTGCTGGGCAATTATTTACATTACACGTAACCTGCATTTGCACCCTACAAGATGGAGTGCATATCCGTGACCAAAGACTTGGCAAAGTAAGTGACGCTGGTGAACCACAGAGTCAGGTCGACTCAGCCTGGTCATCCCTCAGTTTGTACTGTAGGCAGAAAAAGAGTACCTGTGATGTTATATGCAACACAAAATGTTACAGGCAATATCACACTATTCTACCTGCACAGCCTGTGAGATCAACTTGGTGTTTTCATGACTATTTAGGCCATGTTAACACCTGATGAGTTTTCTTACCTCACTTTCTTACTACTGAACGTACCGCGCTGTAAACAAATGGACGTACTTACAACAACAGACTGTACAAGCAGGAACAGGTCATCGCTGAGAAAAAATAAAAGACTGGACGTTGACTCTGTACTTTCCCACGAATATCGCTCCAATGTCTGAGCATGCTCAGGACGGATTCGCTGCAGTGTCGGCTACACATGCAGGCATATGAACATACAAGAACAGCAGCAGAACTAAGTGAGACAAGCCATTACAGGTTGAAATAACATAAAATATCATGTGAGAAGCATTGAGTAGGTAACGTATTGTCTGTGCCACATCACAGTTCTCATTTCCGCACTTTACATCTTGTCTTGTTTTCATATTTGTGTAGCACAGAGTGTGCAGTAGTGCAACACTGTGTTAACAGTAACAGGCCGAGGCAATGGAGAGTGGCGAAATTATACAAAATTTGACCCGCCACAAAATTTTCATTAGAACTCAACATAGTATCATGTCTATGTATATGCACACACAATACATCAACGTAGCAGTATCATTAGTACATGAGCTACAAGTACACACAGTACTACAGTGTAGACATACAGTGTGATATGCTGTCTAATACGTGACAACTAAACCGATAACTGAAGGGCCGCCGACCTGCAGCAGCAGCAACAGAAAGACTCGGAGCAATTCACACGATGTCAGCATGTCAGCAAACACTCCAACATGCTGGCTGGTCGCTGATGACAAAAGTGATGCATGTTCCTGTAGTAGGTACGTCATCTCTGTCAGCCGTGCCAATGCTCCTTCATAGTCACCTACAGCACAAAGTGTGTCATCACTACTATCAGAGTTAGTAATGCTGCAACAGTAAGCATAAGAATGGTTTTACCTCCCACTCCACATACAATAATCAGGTAGCAGTCAACTCATCCCCTGTCAAAATGTCCCCAAGTCAACTCATTCCCAACTCGACTCGGTAGAAATTGTTAGGGTTTAGGTTTGGGTTATGGTTAGAGTAAGGATTAAGGTCAGGATCAGGGTTAGGTTAACCTTAAGGACAAGTTGACTTGGAAAGGAGTTGACTGTAAAGCTAATAACTGACCATTTTGGAGACGAGCCTTTCCAAGCAATCGACTGAAGTAATATAGATAAGCAAACAAACAAGTAAAAAATACACATGGTGCGACACAAAGCAAATCCCACAACAAAGAAGGCAATCTCAATATTTTGTTACGAAAGTTGCTAATTTTTTCTGGTGTTTGTGTGCAGTAATCAGAGAAATTTGGTAAAATTCTGTTAACAGGATTTTTTCAAACTTGGTGGGCTATGTGTGACACAGTTACAATATAACTCCACAAGATGATGGACATTTGGCTTGGCAGCACATATTGTAACAAACTAGCACTGAAACTGTAATAGCACGACAGCTACCTGCTAGTATCTTAGCAGAGCCAATGTATGTCAAAGCTAGCATACAGTCCAGTGGATTCTGAACACACACACACACACATATATGAATAGCTAAACACAACACATTAATCATAAAATACCACATGAATGAATTTATGAAAAAAGATAACAAAAGATTTACTGCCAAATGACAATCCACCATGTTTGAATAATACCAGCTATTAATTTCAAGACCAGACGTAGAAGAATAACAAGCGCAGGCCAACGCCCACATCACAAATACAAAACTAACAAAATACTAATGTCACATATGACTGACTCTTTATAATATGAAAAGTTAACTTTTCATCAACAATGATTTCAAGTTCCCTAAAGCTATCTTTCTGTTTCAAATATGTAAATTTATTATTCTCCGATATACAGTTTTAATAACCTTTATTTACATTTCTGCTTACAGATATTATATTGCACTTTGAAATATTTAACTTCAGTATCCATTGTTGGTGCCAATCTGGCAAACAGTCGATTGCTCTCTGCAAGAAGCAGTTATCACTGCTGTTCAAAATATGACAGAATAACTTCGCATCATCAGCAAATAAATAAATCTCACAGTAAAGCTTGCAACTTTCAATAAGATCGTTTATATATAAGAAATAGTAAGGGCCCCAAAACGCTTCCTTGTGGAATGCCACTGGTTACATCATCCCAATCTGAGTAGCTGCTGTTGACTCTAACCCTGAACTTGCAAGACCTTAAAAATCTTGAATCCACATAATAATAACATTGTCAAAGCTGTAGGACCAAAGTTTAGAAATTAATCTTTTATGGGGTACTTTATGAAATGCCTTTTCGAAATCACTATACATAACCTCTCTCTGCCCCCATGCTCCAAATAATCTGTCCAGTTATCCATTATCTGTAATAACTGGAGTGATGCCGATCTATTTTTGATAAAACCACACTGCTTACTCTTGATAATGCATTATACGGGAGATAGTGCATCATATGGTCTCTAATTACAGACTCCAGAATCTTGTAGCACACACTAGTTAGACTGATTGGTCTGTGGTTGCTTCTATCGTGTTTAGGACCTTTCTTATATACTGCAGTTACCTCAGCAAGTTTCTAATCACCAGGTAAGATACCTGTTTCTACACTTGTACTAAAAATTATAAATAAAAGATATGCTATGACATCGTGGGCCCCAAAATTGTACATCTAAACACTTCACTAGATGCAGACATCACCGATGCTAAAAGCATTAAACAATGTCAGCATCTCTAGCACAACTTCAAAATACAACCAACTAACAGCCGACATCCGGGTCCACTAAACACTGAGCAATAAAATCTGTAAGCGCAAATGTGACATTGTGGGACTGACATCACTGCTTGCTACAGTTTATGACTTTGCTATAAGCAGCATGCACAGTTAGTGCACTAGAGGTCTCTTTGCAAAAAAGGTCTGTTCACTAAACAATTAGCAAGTAACATGTGCATAAAAGTCGAGCTAGAATGATGGAAGCATTAAGATGGGTTTGCACAAAGTTGGCATAAACGTATGTACATGAGCTAATTGCATACATCAGATGTGCAGCACAAACTCAGTGTCATATAAGCACAGAAACATATCAGACTACCATATAATGTCGCATTGTTACAACTGTACAGCGGAGAATACAAGGACAAACAGACCTGCACTAACAGCTCGGCAGCTCTCTGATAATGCTGTATTGTTTCTACTGGCCGACCACTTTTCTGTCATCACACAGAGAGAGACAGATCCATAAACATCAATATTAAGTAAAAAAAAACACAGAATAATGAGTGCAGCACCTATAAAACTAAATGCTGACTACAATAACTAATCTCAAGGCTTTGTCCATCTAGTGACTCAAACAAGTACTTGCAGAGACACAACTCAAACCAAATGACTCTTGAGTGTTGCATGTGTGAAACGTACCAGTAAATGAGCGAGGTTTTACATCTCATTCGACAAACAACAGGTCATTTTGGAGACAAGTCTTTCCTGCAATCGACTGCATTGGCACTGACACCAAAACTAGTAAAAACTGAAATAACAGAACATAAAAACTGAGTGGAAACTATATCTACAAAAGGACAGAAAACAAACCAACACAAAAACCGACCGTCACATAGAAAAAAACCCAATGACAAAGAAGCTCAATTTAAGTAAATTTTACACTATTTGGCCAGAAAACATGGCAGACTTATTCTACACATTTCCGAAGCCTGTTACACAGAGCTTGACAACTAGTGTCAAGTACATGTAGCATGTGAGCGAGTTCAATGTTGAGTGAAGCAGCAAGATGACACTGACGATTCTCCAAGTGAACCTACCAGACACAACACAAACAACAAAGAATGAAAATTTTCTCTATCAGTTCTCAATGCACCATTGAGCTAAACTGATGAAATATGCTAAGGTTCCAGACACATTAATATAGCAACCCAGCATATAGCATTAATATAGCAAGCATTTAATTACACAATTTACATTATACAGCATTCGCATATTGCATTTTAGACACATTCTCACACTGGCTGTTTATTCCAGAAGTGACTTATTTAGTAAATAAATTCCACAGATTACGCTGTAATTGATTTATTGCTTAACAAAGGAAATTTCATACTGAATTATTTTATATTACACAAAGACTATAACATCATCTCTAACACTACCCATCAGCCTGATAATGGAAGAAGACTGACTCTGATGGCATGACTGAAGCAGTTGACAGCAGCATTTAGGTTTTCAGCAAAATGTGGCAAGTTTAACTGCGATAGCGACTCATCAGCTGCGGCAAATGATCTCGCAGCTGTAGTCAATGCGCTAGCTTCAGTAACACTGTTACTCAACGTATGTTCACACCTGCACAAGTTAGTTGCTACAGTTAAGTCACAAGTGTTTTCAGTAACCTGCAAAACTCCATTAGGTATTAGTTCAGAGTCATGTAAACGAGGTGGTAAACTGTTCCATAAATGGGGCCAGCAGGAATGAAGAATCAAATTCCCAGACTTATACTGGCTCTACGAGTAGTAATGTTGCACAAAACAACAGCAACATTGAATGACCAAAGTCACCTGCAGGCCATGTTGCATGCAAATTTGTTGCTTAGGTTAACTACCCATCATGCTTGCTTCAGTCACATTTAATGTGAGTTCACACCAACATAAGCCACTGTAATGTATGTATGCATGCACCTGGCCTGAGCTAGATGACAAAATGCAATGTAATGTGGACAATTCTGATAATGCAACTGTTTTGCCAGATAACCTGCAACACAGCAGACAAATACAAACATAACCTATCATGATCATCATCATGTACATTCATAACAAACAGATACATGTATAAGTCTATATGAAATATGGCATGTAGTGTTAGAACGATACTGCGTATCGGTGAGTACTCACTCGTTGCGTTACAGCATCGGCGAATACGATATATCAGTTTGCGTGTCTCCGACAATGCCGATGCACCCGCTGCGATAACGATCAACAGTAAAAAATCGGACTCGGCGACTGAAACACATGGTCCGCGTCTCTGCGTTAACAGAATGTGACGACAAATGAGGCCGGCATTTCTATTCACGTTCAGCCGTACAGACTGCAGGTGTGACACGAGTAAACATCAAAGGCACCCTGCCACCCTGCACGCTGCGTGGTGCTTCAATTACAGATATGCTAAGCAAATGCATGCCAACGTGTCAAAGGGACAGACCGGCAGTTGAAATCTGACACACTGATTTACAACACTGACTTTGCCTTGTTTTAAGCAAGCATACATTATGTATCCACTTCACGTTCAATGTTCAGACGCATTACTGGCACATTGTGTGTAATAAGTGACAAGACAATGAGTAGGCCTAATTGACTTAAGAATTGAGAACTGACATTACTGTTTTTGATATTAAACTTTATTGACAGTTGCTGTGTTTGACTGTCCACGACAGATCAAAGGCATCCGCTGCCACGCTGCAACCGGTCCGCACCGCCGCCGCTGTTATTAGTTGCGGCGGCGGCATCTAGAGGCTTTGATCTGTCAGTCACGCTGCGCCACGTCCGCTCTTGAAGTGTATCGGTATCGCATCGGTATCAGCATCGGTTGACAGCAAAAAATCGGTGTATCGGTATCGGCCAAAAATGGCATACTCGGTCTAACACTAATGGCATGTAGCAGGCTTTTAAAAAATCTCAAAATGTTAACATGAAAATTCCTTATCACTCACAAACATAATGGCATGTGAGATCCAAAAGACATCCCAGATCATCAACATCTTCTGATGAAGTTACATGGTGGCTTGTCTCGGCTACACTCTGCAGACAATGATGCTAAGAATAGCAAGTAAGCAGGTATATTGAGAAAGAATATTTATAAGGTGCACAGAAAAAAGAACAGTCGCAACAGAACAATATTACAGGCACACAAGTTACCGAATTGTTCGCTGCCCTCTGACACATTGGGCTTCTTCAGAAATCTCCTACAACATGACCAGACATAGTCTTGTCATCTCTATCATTCAAGTACTGCTCTCAAGTACAATAGTTTCTTACTCAAGACTGCTCAGATCAGCTGTGTTTCATTTGACAGTGCTGTGAGCGTTTTGTTGAAGGTGGCTAACAAGGCCAAGCAAGAACAAAGCAAGGTTTATAGCCCAAGAGTCCAAGCTGAAAAAACTAGTCTGGGCCAACGTTACCCTAACCCAAGGTTCGGACATCCGCATATCTGCAAATTCTTGCATCACATTTTACCAGTGGTCAGAGTTTCAGTTTTACAGAAAAATTCAAAGAGTCCAAACACACTGTGCATATGTTGTTTGTGCATCCCACAAACATTTTCGGAGTCCTGACAAAAAGCTAAACGTTGAACTACATTGGGAACTGAACTAGTCTTACAAAAAGTAAGCATGTATATATTGTCTAATGTTCGAATGTTTCAATATGCTACGTACAACAAATCATCATACCAGAAGTACCATCATCTGCCACTGCTCTCCATGTAGTCTGCACTAAATAACTGCATATCACGTGGGCATTTTGTGTCACAACAATTCTATTTCGTGCGTCTCGCATGCCTCCATTTTTACGACCCAGGACAAAATCTGTGCGTCAACAGATGCACCAATGCCAGTGACTCTACGCCTAGACGTCATTACTCATGCAAAATATACAAACAAAACAGTTATATGTTATAGCTAACTTCTTCAATTTGCTAGAAATGGTTTTGTAGTGTTGCAGAATATCAAATTCTTGGTCCATACTTCCTCACAATTACACACAGAAAGCAAACAAAACTATAAACAAGCATAGAATATTAAATACAAAAATGCTATAAAATATAGATGGTGATGCTACTAGATTGCCGTATCGTTTTGATCAGTACCGGTTCGAGTATGTAAAAGATAAAAAGACAAAAGTAAAGGACGCTTAATATAGCGCCTCTTTATGAAACAACTGTATCACAGAATCGCTCAAGTATAGCACGCGTTGTCAAGGATCCGTGCCACCACTACCACACAGCACGTTTGTTCATGATTTGATCAAATGAATCATACCTGCCTTTACCTTGCCAGCAGAAGGTCCTCATTTACCGACGCCGGAGAAGCGGAAGGCTTGAGTTGACCTAGTTAGCAGTTGGCTGCAATGGCTGGTTACATGCCTAGTCAATTTACCTGTCCGCTAATCGGCAGATTGTGAGTTGGTCACCCATGCAGGTACTAACCCGTACTAACCGGGCCCGACGGTGATTAACTGGTGGAATGGACAAACGCACTAACCCACTACACCACGCTGCCAATCGCGCGTGTCTAACGCATGACAACATGAACGACGACTTTCGCAGGATAGAGGTATAAAATTATACCGGGCGCAGCCCGGTCCGGGCCGAAGGCCCGGCCGGCTGCGGACATAGTAAGATCACACCTGTGTGCACGTACTGGGTTGCGCGTTACCGCTGCTGACTAGTGTGTAGTTTATCGGCGTGACGGAAGTACTCACGAAAACTACGAAAAAGCATAAAATTTTTCTTTTTGTGAAGACCTCTGAAGCTGAAATTTGAACACGCGTTCGTCGTCGGTATTTGATGTCTTTTGCTGGTCTCCATTTTGAAAATTAGCCAGGACTGACAGAGTTAGATGCTGCCGAAGATCGGAAAACAGCCAATTGTGTGTACCTAAAACGCGCCAACAACAAAAACACTCAGCGATATGATTGGTCAAGCTAAAAATAGATTATGCTTTTATCGCGACGAAGGAATAATTGGGCGTGGGTTAATGTCGTATCACAGCAGTAATTAATTAGTGCACTGCAGAATCGACAGGTAAATAGTATTTCCACCGTGTTCCAGCACGTTGATTCATGTGTCCTCTCATCTCTACGTCGATGGAATGAGCTCCGCTCTCCGGGCGAGCGCCCGGAGTTTAGGTTTCCTAATGGGTTATTTTTTCAAGTATGCACTGAAAACTACTGGCTGCTGACGCTGACATATATAGAACTGCCGTAATCGTCACTTAGCTGTCGTCTGTCTCGAGCACTGTAACCTGCGCGGCAGCTATGCTGCGAGCAGGTATTGCTTTTTTGGCGGCGTCTGTCTGGCTGTCTGCATAGAATCTCGAAAACTACTGTTCAGAAATTGATGTAACTTGATAGGAATATGTCCCATGGCGAACGCTAGAAGTGTTTGGAAGTTGGTGACATTTGACCTTAACCTTTGACCTTGAGAACTATTTTCGCATTTTAAAAATTCAGGCTACCTTCGAATGGCTTTACCGAGCAACTTCATATTCGGTATGGAGAGATACATCTACAGAACATCTGAGTCAGGGTTCAGTTTTGAATGCCTTAAGCTAGCAGCTTCATTTTCAGTGTGAAGGTACATCTTTAGAATATTTTGTTTACCTTCGAGTTTCAAGGTCATGGAATTAGTCTCAAGGTCACGGTCCCAAAACAGCGGCAGCGCGCAGGTTAGTGCGCCCCTTAGACACAGTATAATATTGTCTGTTACTATATGTAGGTTATGCCTATCTGATTGCGTGTCTACATACAGCAGATATTGTTCTAGCGACGTCTGTGCGTCTGTCTCTCTGTCTATCCGCACAAAATCTTGAATACTACCGTCAGAAATCGATGTAACTTGGTAGGAATATGCCCCATGGTGAACGCTAAAAGTGATTGTAAGTTCGTAACATTTGACCTTGAACTTTGACCTTGAACTTTGACCTTGAGAGCTATCTTCGTACTTTTTCAAATCTGGTTATATATTTGGAATGGCTTGACCTAGAAACTTCATTTTCAGTTTGGAGATATAACTTCAGAATATCTAGGTCATGGTTCAGTTTCAAGGTCATGGGTCCAAACTACCGGCTTTGAACTGCTGGGGTTTAATCAGAATATCTGTTACGATAACGTTCGAATTAATTCGAAACTTTTGACATTTTGCCCTTGGCCTTTGACCTTGAGACATTTTCGTATTTTTTAATTTAAGCTCTAAGTTTTGAATGTCTTCAGCTAGCAGTTTCATTTTCAGTGTGAAGGTACATGTACAACTTTATAATATCTATGTCATCTTTGAATTTCAAGGTCATGCAGTTACTTTCATGGACAGGGTCGCAAAACAGTGGCCCCGCGCAGTTTTGTGCTGCCTTAATTAATTCGGAAAAAATCACATCACACAATGTCGTAACTACCGTATATGAAAACAGTGTTTAATACAAAATAAAGAAATTGTTATCGTTTATGATGATACAATCCTTCTCTATACTTCTGAAAACAAGCCTTAATTAAATGAAATCCACAGCGATGAGAATTCCAAATGTTTAAATGGTCATCAGCTGAGGTGTAGCCCATGCTCGCTATGCTGTCAGTCTGTCAGAAGTTCAGAACACACACTCTGTTAGATCGACCATGCATATACCGGCCCTGCATACTGCTACGGCGTTACCGCGTGGCAGACTAGCAGTGATGTTAATCTTTTTAGCCTTGTCCTTGCGAAGTCCTTGCCCTTGGCGTTGACCTTTTGACCTTGGCTCTGCTCCTGAGCCACTGAATACTTGAGTAGTTGATGATTTGCAGACTAGACACAAACATATAGCCTCCGACAACTTCGTTAGCTAGCGGCTAAAAATTGCCTACACAGGCATTGTCAACATAGGCGTAACTTTAGGGGGGACGGGAAGTCCGGACCCCCACTTTTTGGAGAAAGGGAACGGACCCTCTCACTTTCCGCGACCACTTGGTTCCAAAATATTACAAGTCAAAAACACGATGTCTACCAGAGGTCTATAGTGAAAGCATGCAAGATTGCTCTGTGGTGAGTAGCAGTCAGAATGTACATATATATAAGCTGACTACCGAGCAGTCAGTTTTTGCACGCCATTGCCATGGTACAGCATCCACAGCACTTATTAGCATTTAGTAATAAATGCAGTAATATACAATCTGCGTTACGTTACCGCTGAGTCACAGTTGGTGCTAATGTTGGCATTTTCAGTTTTTGTATTATATATTTGCACCAACAGTGACTCA
>Ga0126335_1001878_pt1 | contig 12205 bp, 7 predicted proteins | sample OlaspJWI45metaG_FD_108409 | JGI IMG/M metagenome (GOLD analysis project Ga0126335, IMG submission 108409) | Marine gutless worms symbiont microbial communities from Oahu, Hawaii - Olavius sp. 1 OAHU.JWI-45 metaG | ecosystem: Host-associated > Annelida > Digestive system > Unclassified | place...
AGAGTGTTCACTCACCGTTGTGGTGCCTAGACCAACTCAGCCTGCCATCCCTCCGTGGTCGGTAAATAAGGACAAGCTTCGGCTGGGAAGGCAAAGACAGCCTCTATGGTTCAATTTCATTTGTGGATAAACGCGGTAGGTAGAACTGTGTGATTCCTTGACAACTTGTGTCAAAGCCATAGGGTTTCCTCATGAAGAGGCACTGTCAAGCGTCCTCTACCTTTACCTTTGCCATACAAAGTCTCCAACCGAGATATAGGAACGCCTGGCAGTTTCTGTCCCCGTAATATCAGAAGTCGATACATTTTCTTCAAATTTTCAAACGTAGGTATGCCGTCCCGAAGATAATGAATCGGTTACTTACAGTTCCAGTAAATCGAAGATGTTATCGGCAGCTTACCTCGTTCAACTACCGTTACTATGTGTTGTAAACGACGCAAAGCCGCTTCAGTTCTGCTTCCGCAACCGAGCACTGACGAGTGCAAAAAGCCGTACGAAATGGCCTGGACTCGAAGGCCTGTGGCGGCGACTCGTCGCTGAATAGATGGGAGGCCGTTGTTGAGCTGGCGCGGCGGCCGTGTGCCGCCGCCACCGGGAGCTCACACCGGCTATATAGCGTCTGCTGCAGCAGCGAGCATTGCTGCCGAACGACGTACGCCTCGCCTGCGTGGCCAGCGGCACATATCAAATAGATGAGCAAGGCGAGTGATGTTGACTGCTGGCAGCGATACACGAAGATGAATCGACTACGGGTTACAACCCGGCGTATTCTATGTATAACTGGACTCAGCGCGGATGCAAGAACACAGAGGGACATGCGCGACATAGGCCCATAGTCTCGTATTTTCACAAACATGCATTAAAGTTTCTTCAGCGTGTATCATTTACATGCACACTCATAATTTTATAAATATGCAAATTATAGGCCTAATGTGTTATAATTAAAATTAACTGTAAGAATTAACTATTGTCTACAAATTTGCATTGCAGGAAAACTAAGGAAATGCAAAACAGACTATGCATTCATTAACTGCAACCTCATGTGAGTTTTTCAGTTTACGAGAATTTTCGGCTGCCTTGTTGCTATGTTTGAAAGTAAACTGGAATAGAGAGCTGTACAGTTTTATACTTAGTCATTTGAAATAGTAGGTAGTATATGGCAAAAGCCTGTGCTTACACATGCCAGCATTATCGGTGAATTCGGTGTCGTATCGTCGTGTCGTTATCTACTACATATTTATAAAAAAAGCACAGGTTTATAACACGCAGTTCACTTTAGATGCAATCATTTACTATTTCCGTTGCTTTGTTTTATGATGTCATAGTAATTTATAAAGTTTTTTTTGTGTTTATCGTAATCTGCGTAAACTTATCGAGTGACGACAAGCAGATTATGTAAGAATTTGATCAGAGATTGCAGGTAAGATTAAACGTATGATCTTTATTTTAACATTTAGGCGATAACGATACTCGGCTGCTGCTGACAAGTGGTCAGCTGACTGACGTGATCTCGGCTCGCCGTAAATGTTACAGAAATGACATAGTCACAGTTGTCATTAAAATGATATAAAAGTAGTAGATTTTGGTGGTAAAGGTGTCTAATACGTCTGATGCTGGAAACTACCATTTTCGTGACTTACAAACGATAGCAAACGATGTTAGAAAGGCAGAAAAGACTTAATTTTCTACCGGAAATGCAACGCATAGTCATTAAATACAAATATAGGTAAAGGTGTCCGATACCCCATGTGCTGGAAACCCCCATTTTTAGCACTTAAAAATGACAGCAAATATCATTAAAGACATAATTATGAAGAAATAATCTACCGGAAAGCAGAAATTCTGAGTCTACACAGAGTTCTAATGCGGCATGTTGGAAGTTCACGTTTGTGTTATTCAACACACGTTGAGTGTATTAAGGCTGTTGTGTACATTTTATTAAGTGTTGACGTACGTGTACAGCCGTACTACATTCTGTTGTAAACAGCGGCACTCTTTTTCAGTTTCTTGTAACCTTAACAATTATTGTTTTCACATTTCTGCATCTGTCGCATTAATCATGAGACTGTTTACATATAAACTGGGTATGATCTAGGCTATGATATCAGCTAAGTCTAAGTTCGAGGGGTAGCCAGTGGCCATGTGGGTATGTAGCAATAAATGAGCTAGACAGTTGCCTAACGTGGCAAAATTTTAATTAACAATGCAGAAGTAGGCCTATGCAAAAGCACAAACTTTGCATTTTGGTTTACATGGACATTTTGATCCGTACAACAGAAATCAAAATCATTGCTTTAGAGTAGCAGACAAGCTTAATTTCTAGGCTAAATTATTACAAACATTCTTTTTGCTTCGCCACGGACCCAGCTGGGAGCTTAATTACTGCTAGCTGGATTTGGTTAAGCCACACAGCAGCTAGCAGGAAAGGAATGGAAAGGAAAGAAAGGAAGAAAACCAATGGCCATTGCAGTTTTGTTCTAACTTTTGAACCCTGGCTGGCTACACCTCTGGATAATCATACCACATGAAGCAATGCTGACATTATGCTTATGCATATATTTAAATGCAGTAAAACAACAGATAACTTTGCAGAAAATTTCACCAGTGAAGGGAGTCCTCGAGTAGTTTTCTGGCCTAGAATTTGAAGTTATGCCACTGATGTGCATCGCACAGAAATGGGGCTGATCATTTTTTGCTTTCTGTGATACTGATGGCAGTTAACAATTAACAACAATTAATTGAGTTATTGAGTTTCTGTAGTGACATATTATGAGCAGCTACTCTTATAAAGAGACAGCTGTGTCATGTTATGCAAACAGATCCCATCAGTTATATAATCCTACAGAAAGCTATCACTGCATGCAACCAAACTGAGTCGATGAGTAGGTAGTTGTCTCAATCAACAAATGTCAGAATATTGATCAACTGCTATGTTCAAATACAACTCAACTACAGTTAACATTCAGCTGTCAAAGCACACTAATTTAAAACACAAAAACTGTCACATTGATTGCAGATAAGCAAGTTCACAGTTTCATTCCAGAGACTCTTGAGTCTAAGATACATTATCAATATAGTATTTATTGAAACAGTTGAAAATTAACTTTCCAGTGACATCTTTCATAGCCAACACTGTGGTATTACCACCAAAAAATTCCCATTCTCACGGTATATCCAACTGTAACATACCCACCACTGTGGTATTACCATAATAATAGGCATCCATCCCCGCGGTACTACTGTGAAATTTGTCCCCATTCCAAAAGTATTAGGGTTAGGGCCAGGGTTAGGTTAGCCTTGGAGATGAGTTGACTGAAATTGTAAACCATCCATTTTAGCTAGGAGGTAAATGTGATTTTTTTCTCGTCTCGTCATTTGAATTTGTGTCAATACATACAGTACTACAGTGTTAACTTGCTAATTAGTGCTTAGACTAAGCTGCATTAATTTTAGTCGAATGACATGTTAAGTTAGGTTTCTTATTTTACTGCTTTGATAGATTTCTTTGTATGCTTGCAGGTATTTAGGATTACAGACTGTACTGAGTTGTAGTTTGTGAATTCCTTAATATATACTGTGATGGATGAAGCTAATGATTTCATACATGGCACATGTTACTTAATGTGCCCAGAGAAGGAGATTAAAGAGTAAGTCATTCTCTGTCTTCTACTCTCATGAAAAGCTGGCTGCATTAGTAATATTGACTTATATTAACTGATTTGTTTGTCAATTTTTTAGTGCTGATTAGTTTTACTATTTGCAATTTGAATATTTAATTTGTACTAAAGTTTTTCTTTATAGTGTATTATATTGGCAATTGGCAGTGTAAAAGGAACTTGAAGGAAGAAAGTCATCCCACTAGTACATGTAGGCAGTGATAATGTGAATGATTAGATTAGCACTTGAACAAATGTCAAATTGAAATATAGTTTGCACTCTTGCTCAATAAAAATGTCAGTGATGTCATTATTGTTTTTAAGCATGATATTCTTTCTCCAAACAGGATTTCAGGAGTAGTATTGTGATATTTATTTCTGTTTGTTGTTCAGAAGGAAAGATAAAGCACTTGTACACTACTTTGAAAGAGCACCAGAATCCATAAGCAGTCAAAGGTTAGATGTTTCTGGTGCTGTATATGAGCACAATATTTTTTTACTGTTCTATGGGCTCAGTGCCTGAAATAAAGCTGGATTGATTGATTGATTTGTTTTGTCAACAGTTAACAGATATTTTTGCCAGACATGTTACAGTTTTGAGTCTAGGTTACCTGTTTGATGATTTTTTGTTCCAGATTCAATACATATTTATCATTTATTACTCATTTATTTTGACTACTTTTCAGTTTATACTTGCTGTAATTTGTTTCTGGTGATTAAACTGTGTTTGCAGATCTGATATAGACAGCTCGTTAATGGTGAAAGAATACCGTCGTCCTGTTCCAGGAAAAGTAATGCCTGAGCCATCTGACCTGAGGCCCGCAGATGTCTTGATAAAAACCGTGAATTATTTGTTTCACAAGTGAGTGTTTAATCATTATGATGTTTAGTTGGCAGCTATTGCTTGTATTTACCATTGACCCCTTTTTATTTTTACTGCAGTTTCCACAAATGCTGACCAATTTCTGTAATATTTGGCTCACATTATACTGAGTTACCACATTAGGACACTGCTTATAGAAACCACAGTAAAATGAAAATGGGGAAGTTTTTATTGGATTACATCCTATTTATATTTTTCACAATAGCAGTGTGACGAGTAATTAGCTGCAAATGAAATGTACACTATATGCAGTCATGTATATTGTATTTGCAATGACAGCATCATACCACGAGCAAATGTGCCATGGTACCGTGTGTACGAGTTTGTTTTTGACCGTCTGCGTGCTGTTCGACAAGATATGGTCATACAACGAATTGGTGGAAATGCAGCCATTTGGATCTTGGAGTCAAGCATTCGATTCTTGATTTACTCTGGCTACAGGTTGCATTCAGCTGTGTAGTGTTATATATGTGTACAAGAAACAGTTGAGCAACATTTTACTTGCTATGGTTGTTGTTTTTGTAGATTGTTGACTGTTCAGAGATTTATATTCTGTTCTGTTCCTTTGTGGATACTGTGCCACTAGCTAGGTTTTATAGTGGCCATGGTCAGCGCTGAGGCAGCTCTATGGCTAGGCCCAATGTGCAACCCACATGTGTGTGCAAGGGTATTATGATGAGTAGGTGTTGCGTGGCTACTGTCACTATATTCTGGTGACAGGGCATGTATGTGTAGTTAGTAATGCAAGTGGCTTTGTATCTGTATATTTAAGGTGCCCAGCTTATAGCCGCAGGTTTCTTTGGGACTCACCCACACTTGTATGCCTACTGTCAACCAGCCTGAGCAACAACTAATACAACGTGCCTACCTAGCTAGGCAATGCAGTATAGTGAGCTACAGGCTAGTTGGCTTAAACACGAGGTAGTGGTTCCATCTACTGTACTACATTATTCATGTAGTCGGCAACCGTCACATTCAAGCACCACTCAACCTGAGTGTAATGGTCTGTCACAGTTTAAAGAGGACACAGGCTTAACTTAACGGGCCACGTGACCTCACTGGTATTTGAACTCCAGACTGTTCAAGCAGCCAGTCAGCTTGGCCAGCAGGCACTGCCCACTAAAGTGGCTTAACAACTGAGCTAACTATGCAGGCCAGAAGTTTATATTTGCTGCATATATTCACTGTTGTTTAATATGTTTGACAGATTTGTGATTATGCTGATGATGCACTGTACTTAGGCTACATATGGAGCCAATGGATAATTTTGACCCAGAAATCAATCGGATTCACACCCTGGAATGTCTTAAGCGGCTGATGATACTTTACGATGAAGAGGATGTATGTCATTGCAGACAAGGACAGTTTCTAGCCCTTTACATTCTCTTCAATGTCCACAGCTCTGATGCAGTTTTTACATCTCTTCAGCTGAAAGACACTTTTATGTATGAAGTCATTGAATTGCATTGCCATATTGTTACATTAGAGCTTCGTTCCAAAGATCAATTGAAATTCGTTTTTGGTGTCAGAAATGAAAGTTCATTTCGGCGCCATTTTCGTTAACAGCTGAAAACATCAAACCCATTTTCGGTCTTTACTTCGTAATAAGCTGAAGTCGTGAATAGTAAGTAGTTGTCAAACTTTTAACTGTTCCAGTGTATAACGTTATTTACTATTACCAGTACATGTCGTCATAAACTTTGTAAACTAAATTACTTCACCTACCACTGAGAGCACAGAATTTCCAACACATAAAGTAAAGTGTCTGTGATACAGTTTTGTAACAGTTAGGTAGATACTCAACGCATTTGGTCATTTTATCGATGTTTGGCTCCTATATATGCATATACATATGTATAGGAATGTAATATAAATTGTTTAAGTTTCTGAAGTGTTGTTTTCGAAACAGATCCTGTGATATTTTCAAGACATCATTGTCTCTGTGGTTTGCCTGGCAACACAGAAACTTTATACGAGTATTCCATCTCCTGAGCCGTCTTCCATTCCTGCATTTCTGTGCTGTTCATCATCACTTGCACAACTTTCGATGGCAAGTACTACTGCAAGCAGTGAATATACAAGATCTCTGCAGAGTTTTCAGTAAAAGAGAAGAATTATATTGGTCCTTCCTTTAGGCATCGCTCTCTGTCTGTTTACTTGCAGTTTTGTTAATAAAAACATAGGAGCAGTATTTCGGCTTCTGAAATTGTAGCTGTGAAGGTTTGTTGAATGTGAGCTGGGTCTGATATTGTTGACCTGAGACATGATTTAGAAAGTGTTTGCCAGGTTTTTTCAAGCAGTAGGCTTCCATGTAAAAGTGTGGAAGTAAATTTGCAATTAGAAGTTTTGAAGATTGTCACATTTTTGTTTTAGCTTTATTTTCGGCATTTTCTGGGCTATTTGCCATCAGGTTGTAAAAAATATTTGCCAGAAAAATTCTTCACAAGCTGTTATTAGCTAGGACCATGCCAACGCAAACCTTTCCGGCAACTGGCATCTAGTCATCTTTGACATTTTCTATATTTACAGTTAAGTAAATCTTTCTTGTTTACAACTAATGAGTGGTGATATAACACCCTATTATTTGCGATTTTTAAATAGATTCTGTGATGCACAATATGGCAGTGGTATCATTTTGTAGTTTGGCTTTGGAAGTCATCTCTCGTGCTGTGGGACGTCGGGCTCAGCAGCTGCCAGTGTCACAACTAGCCACTTGGCTTGGCTGCAGCAGTGATGATGTCTCAGTTCTGTGCTCATCTTGTGGCTTTACTGTGAATAATGACACTGTCTCTGTTTCACAGCCAGTGTTCAGACACCCACAAAAAGTATATAATATCTATATTATAAAGTCTAACTTGACCATTTGTCTGTTTGACTGCGGCTGTGGCCACACAGTGGCATGTGACATGGCATGGTGCTGCATGCCAGCACTGTCCGTACGCACAAGCTGCCGCATGCCATAGGCATGCCAGTGTAGCCGATGCCAAGTTTTATTTATAAATTGATATGACTCTGTTTGCAGTAAGCTGATATATTTTGTTATTTTTGTGAAGAAAAAAACTATATTCCAAGAGGTGAAGTTTATGCATCATTCTGTTGTTGACAATTATTTGTGGTCATTTGTTTTCTTTTATATTTTGAAATGTGCATAAATCTTTAGTAACAAATAATTTATAATGTTGTTTTGGTGCCAGGTGCAGCTACGAACATGTGAACTTGAATTACGTGAAGCATCATCAGAGACTCTGAGTGACTTGTTGTGTGGTGAAAGGTGTACTGTAGAATGTTCTGCCAGTACACGTGTTGAAGAGTTACATATATAATGTACTTATGTGAAAAATGTTTTACGTAATCATCCTCATCCATTATGTCCCAGCTGGATCGTGTCTGGAGGCAGAGTCGTCTGAGTACCACTACAAAGTTTCACATCTACAATTCGTGTGTCCTGTCATCACTGCTATATGCTTCTGATACATGGACATTATTGAAACCTGATATAGCGAAACTGGAGACCTTTCATATGATGAACCAAAGGCGAATATTTGGCATCTTCTGGTATGAACTTGTCACAAATGTGGAAATCGCCACCCTCTTACAACTGCCATCCATAAATGAAGCTACACATATATACCTGCAGCATACAGCCAACTCCAAACAAGACTGCAGACCGATGACTTATGGATTTAATCCTTTTATACATTCATGTACAGATACCTATATATTCTGTATTAATTTGTCTATTTTGGTGGTGAAATTGTTCCTGTCTGTCTGTCTCTGTTTATTGCGTAATTTAGAGATTCTGCTTATTTCTACATCACTTGTAACTACAAACTTTTGTACTACTGCACCACAGCAATTAAAGAAATAAGGAACAATAAATAACAAAATTACTGCTTTATTCCAAATCCATAAAAACAAATTCAAGCACCTTTAAGAAATTTAAATGACGACATTTCTGGTTTTCGAGAAGCATCAAATAATCACTAAACTGCATTATTATTACCATACCTTCACAAGTACGGTTTAAATGTACATATGTGGCAGAGTTATGTCAAGAATGAACGTAATTAATCAAGAAAGTAACAAGAGACACTGTAACAACATTACTGTCATATTACAAAACACTAAATTAATAAGCATTTGATAAGAACTGTGCTGAACAATACACACACAAGCAAAGATCTTCAAGAAACTCTTTTTCCACTAAATGTGTGGACTTTTTTTTAATTTTAATAAACTGTTAGATTTCACTGTTGGCTTGGTTTCACAGATGTTGCTGCTATACAGAAATCATTAGCAGTAACAGTGATCACAAATTAATGTCTTATTGCGCATTATAAAACGAGGCACACATGCAAACACACACAAACAAATGATGCAGCTGTAACACTCATGAACACAATTTGGCACTTACGAGATTGAAAACGCCTGTACAAATACATAAATAAATAAGAAAACTTCAGTCCAACATGTCGGGCAACATTAAGGCCTCTATCAGGTCACATAGGAGCTACTGATCGTATCAGGTTCCACTGTTCGGCGCGCTTGAGTGCTTGCTCTGCCAGTTTGGCTGATGACAGGCGTTCCGGCTCTTCAAGTTTTGACACAGCCATCAGCAGCTCCATGAGATTGCTGTTGACAATGCGACAGGCCACCTCCTCGTCGGCAGACATCATGTTTGCAAGGATGCATACACCTCGTTGTTGTATGTCCGGTAGGTCGTTTGCTGCGAGCCCTTGGAGTATCTCAACCCACTGAGTGGTACACTGGCAACAGAAACAAACATCATATTGTTTGCAAACATACAAAACTAATAAATAATGGAATACGTTACTATTGTTATTACTTTGCATTAACCACTGTATGACATCTGTCAAAAGAAATCTGTTGGATGCCTCAAGAATATGAATCTTCAGAAAGTCCAAAAATGACACGAAAATTGCCCATGTCAGGTTGGAGTCGGACCTGACACAGTTAAAGGTGAGAGTCACAGAATCATGCAGAGACTGTTTGCTGAAGAGCTCATGCATGCAGCAGTCGCCGCAGCTTAATGAAAGAATTAGCACACCATTTCACATCACTCATCAAAGTGATGAAAAATACACAGTAGAAAAACGACGGGTAACAGAACAGCACATCAGCAAAAATGCTGACCGTAGTGATCTTATTACTGACGATACGATCATGAGACATCATTGCCAAAGCTCCACTAGCTGCCCTCACAAGCCGTTCATCTTCCAGCATGCCAGAGTACAATACCAGCAGCTTAACTCGATCATTCTCACCATGGAACATTTTCTGAACCTAACAGTAATAATCACCACATTACTGCAACGGTAACATTTCAAAACCAAAATAACTATTTTTTTCAAATACATACAAGCAAACCATAAACACTCAGACCAAACATGAACATTTAATGGCCATATTCCAGGTTTATCTCAGTTACCCAGCAGTGGACCCTGGTCTCGCTGGCCCCTAGCTAGATCTGGGGTGCATAGTGGTGGGATAGGAAGGAATAGAATAAGGAAGGAGACCACTGACAGAAGCACCCAGGGCCAACAACTTTTATCCCACCATGAGCATGACAATCTGAAACAAAAAAATAACTAAATAAAAATTAATCCTATTGGCTTACGCTGTTTCACAGTGCATCTATAGGGTGATTCAGAAAAAAACACCCCAATGCAAAAATTGCGATATCAAAAATATTCAAATATTTTTGCACCAAATTTTCCTCGTTTATTTAGCAGAAAATTATCTACAGGTTTGCCAAGTTTTACTCCATTTGCTTATTGCCTGGCAAAACGATACAGCTTCAGAGTAAAAGTTTGATTTTCACTAATCAGTAGCTAAATATATGACTGCATAAATTTCCACTGCTGAGAAACAAATGCCATAATGTTGCATGAACTTAACAACTAGCTAACGATAATGACAGGGTCTCGGCCCGTTTACAGACTGCTTTCACCCAGAAAGTTTCCAAACCTTTTCCAGAAATTTGCAACACTTGTTCAGTAGGCCTATCCAAACTCAAGTTCTGGCAGTGTCTGGATATGCACCTTATCTTCATGATATTTCCCCATAACAAACAATGCAGGTGACATCACCTGAAATATGGAAAATATCATACTAAAATTATTTACTAAAAATACCTTTTGGATGTAAACAAAACACTATGTCATAATGATGTCATAAAAAGCTGAATGAATAAGCATTTTATAAGGCATATTTTGTTAAAACCAACATCTGTCAAGTGCAAAATTTGTTCTTGAAGATTTCACTTTTGTCATTTTGGCATGAGCAAAGTAAAAAAAGTGTGTAACAACACACCTATGCAAAGCTATATCCTTTCGAACGAGCAAAACATTCACGCATTTCTGAGGTTTTTTTCTGAATCACCCTATACATAGTGTGAATATATCGAGTGCATTCAGTACAAACCTCCTCATTAACAACCATGTTGCATAGGCATTCCACTGCTGCCTGACGAATTTCTTCATGCTCTTCATAGCAGTAATGCTCAATCTGCATGATACCCTTCTCCTTTATTATTCTATTCCTAAACCAGAAAATAAATACACGATGCACACCATTTTCATGAAACTAGCAAGATTACTGACAACAATAACAACAGCAATATTAACCCAGTTCATCAGATAAATGCAGAACAGTGTCAACCTATTTCAGCCATGAATCCATCTGTAGGCTGTTATCACCTACACTGACCAGCCACGTATTTGGAAGCAAGCAAGTCAATCCAGCCCTGCAATACGGGTGTACAGCCCATGCCCAGTGCATTACATCACAGTAGGAATATCACAAGTTTAGGGAGACTAAAGCATTAAATCAATGTGTAAAAATAGGAACAATATTATCAGTGCATTAGAGGATTTTTATGATTATGTGCTATACCTGTACAACTTCACACTGACAATGGTTTAACTGAATACTATGGTTAACTGCTGTTAGACTGAAACAGTCACAAACAGCAAACAAAGCCTTCATAGCCTGCAGCAGTAACAAATGGCATACAAGCACATACCTGACAGTGTCACTCATAGCTGCAAGGTTAGTCAACGCCATCAGTGCTTCAAAATTCTCAGCTGCTGTCTTGTCGATGGCCAGCAGCTGAATCAATGGTCTAACGACCTCACACGACTGCAATACAACAAATCAATATAACACTGATGCACAACCACTGAAAAACCAGAAGTTAAGACATCTCACATAAAATGAACCAAAAATAATTGCAAATAAGAGAAATGACATAGCACAAAAATGAAAACAACGTCAATGGCAAAGTGTCAAAGTCAAAAACAAGTAGTTGTTTTGTTATGCACGTACTCGTTGGCCAGGGAAAGCAATCTCTGGGTTCTGTGTGACAGCAATCTTTGCTAGAGCATGAGCTGCTTTAATACGACCAACATCAGTGCCTTCATTTGCCAGAAGAAGCAATGGCTGTAATACAACACACTTCGACTTAACATATTAAATAAAACTAATGTTCAAGAACATATTTATGATCAAAAGGTTTTTGGCTATCTGTTCAAAATGGAATAGCACCAAATGGCTTCCAACTTTCAGATCATACCAGCTATATGCCAGCACAAGTCTACCTTTAGACTGCCATCATCTACATGCACCACTGGTATTTTGGTATTAG
>Ga0126335_1001879_pt1 | contig 12201 bp, 6 predicted proteins | sample OlaspJWI45metaG_FD_108409 | JGI IMG/M metagenome (GOLD analysis project Ga0126335, IMG submission 108409) | Marine gutless worms symbiont microbial communities from Oahu, Hawaii - Olavius sp. 1 OAHU.JWI-45 metaG | ecosystem: Host-associated > Annelida > Digestive system > Unclassified | place...
ACTAAACTGTAAGCTCCGTTGTTAGTTGTATTGGGTTGGGTCGGGTTGGGTCCAAATTTTTCCACTTGTAGTGGGTTGGGTTGGGTCAGTCAGCTGATGGGTTGGGTCACACAAAATAGACCCACGGACAACTGTGCTTGCATCTAGTACAATGTCATCGCTACACCAGATCTTGAACGATAAGCTTCTGTCAATCCCAACGAAAATATGGTCTCTTCCAGACTTTAGTACTCACAATCCTTCACCAATGCACGGCAGTCTTCGGCCACATGACAAACAATTTTCCAGCTCATCTGGCCCTCTATTGTCAGATCGACACATCTCTCAGACGTGTTTCCAGTAATAACTGGAAACGTCGTCCTAGTTGTAAGAACAGTGGCTAGATCTTGTCTGGAAAGACTCTGAACTGTTCTCCTGCTGCTCTGTGGAGGAAGGCGGTTCATCGTGGTCATGTGCTAGAACGACGCTTCTGCCTTTGCCGGCAATGCAGAGCTGACGATGATGAGGCAAGATAAGTTACACGAAAACAAGGCTGTTCTGTGGAGGAATATGTGACAAGAACTGATGAAGCACCTGTTAGCACTGGATGTATCACCTGAAAGTATCATTTTCATTAAGGTTCCTGTCTAGCAAAGCCAAGGACAATAGACCAAAGTGACGGAACATGAAAGCAGAGTGAGTGAGTGAGCAGAGGTTTAACGTCCCACTAGACACTTTAGTCATTTCGGGGACGATTTTACAGGCCAGATGACCCAACCAACAGCGTCAAAGCACTGAAGGAAGCCAGTTGGCCACTGACATAGGCTTCAGTCCCACCAGAACTACTCCACTGTGTTACAATATGAACTAGGCTAACTGTAGGCAACCACCTCTAGGCTAATCACAGCGTAAGGGTCCCAGTGTGACAAAAACCCAATCTGTTGGACCTATAAGCTGTCTAGAACATCGTGCAACAAGAGTATTGCACTGTGCTGTAGTAACTAGAGCAGCTGTGTTAATGTTCCCTCTTTAACTCCAGACCATCATCAGTAATCAGATGAGGCCGCAGCGGTTGAGGGGTGCCTAGTTTATTCGCCTTTTACGACATCCGGCCTGGAGATGGAGTGGGTCTATTCTAAACCACGGAACCCACACCACGAGGACGAGACAGCTACTTGGCCTCCCCAAACTACATACAACCACCAACCTTCAACAATGACCTAGAAACATTTCAGTCACAAGTTACGACAAATGAATTTATCAACTGGTAGTAATTTTCAATTAAATTATGTACACGTCTTCATTAATTGCACAGGATTAGCTGATAACTCTGCATGGGACATATGTCAAAGATTAAGACACTAAATTCATATTTATAAGCAACGTTCTGCACAAAACACACAACTGTAGCTTACGCAAATCAAGCAACATTACTCGATTTAAATGACAACACCAACACAGGACAGAAAGTAGCATACAAGCAGAGAGATACGAAAAAGATAAACAACGAAAAATGCTTACACACATAACAAAATAAATCACAAAATTATCGGTCTACACTGACAAATATCGACCGTTGAGACATTGCATGAAAACTAAATCTAACTGCTAATACAACATCTGCTAAGGAAATAAGACAAACCTACGTTCCAAGTCCTAAAACTCATACATGCTATCGACTTCATAACAATAACAATGTCACGTGACTTGAAAAATAGATTAGAACTGAACTATTTCTGATCTGGTGCTCCTTTCAATTTCAGCTATCGCCTATCAAGAGAAAAATTAAGACCTAACATTGTATGAACAGCACATCTTGATTTTAAGTGTAACAATTTGGTCCAACTTGCTACTGCATAATAAAAAGTCATCTCCTCTAATTCAAAAAATTCCCGATTATTCTTTCAACAATACCACCTATTTGCAAAATTGGATTCTGATAATATTCTTGTAATCTGCCCTTCATCTTGCTTGGTGTATGACAATATTCTAATCCATTTTCAAAGTCGCCTGCCATGCCTGCGCAAAACAGTCACAATTAATCATAAATTATCTTTACCTCCCTTCAACTCATGATGACAAAATTATTTCTAACAAAGCAATGTTGAAACAGTGCAAAGCAACGAACAAACAGGTGAAGTAACTTTGTCTATCAATCGACTATGAACAACTAGATCAATCAATCGATCAATCAATCTGAAAATTTGTATAGCGCCGCTTACAGCAGAATCGACAGCGGTATGAACAACAAAATATAAAACGCATATGAACTAAAAATGAAATAACTAGTGATAAGCCTCCTTAAAAAGTAATGTTTTAAATGTTTCTTTAAGTTTCTTAATGTGACACCATGCATTAAAACATACTACTTGTATGCAATACATTGACGGACCGGCAGCCAGTGCAGCTGTGACGTGGTCCCATGGCCGTAAGTCTAGGATGAACCATGCAGCGGTGTGCAGTACTTGGTGCCAGAGTGGAGTTGGGAAGACCGGCCAACGCAGGGTTACAGTAGTCTACATGAGTTAGTATTAAAGTGCAGACAAGTAGCTTTCAGGCATCGATGTTGAGTCCGTGACCGAGCCTGCGAAGCCGACGGAGGTGAAATACTGACAAGCAGGCGCCACAGCACAGTCATCAGCACTAGCGTTTAGCAGACACATTTATAGGCAAAGTCACTCATATACGTCCAAAAAACACAACCTTACTTTGCCAACTGCCAGAAACTAATTATATCAACAACTGCAATGTATCAACATCCACCATAGCTCCTGTGACTGACATTGTTGGAAGGACAGCTGAAGAATGGCATGTGCTCCAGCTATCTCAAAGGAACAAACAGGTGGAGAACACTTGCCTAGGGAGACCCAACTGAGCCAAGTTTGCACCACATTACTGCAGTTGAGACAATGTGTCAAACAGAATACCAAATAACAGACAACAGGCACATAATACCTCTGCTGCCTGGAAAGGAGGCATAAAATGCATCAATGTTTTAGACAGATTTCTGCCTCACAGACTTGTTAACTTCTGTCCCTCAATCCAAGTATTTATAAGTTTCAGACCATCTACTTGAGATTCACACTTCAGTTGCACTGAAGACTTCCACGCTTCTATCCCCAGGTACCACAACTTAACTCAGATAATAAAGACTGATGCTTACGACTAAGAAATAGTATCAAAATTTCTGCAATTTTCCAGCAACAGGAGCAGCAGCTTTGCATCATGACATCACTACAGACGAGCAAAAGCTGGCAAATGACAAAAAAAATTCATCAATACATGAGTTGTTTGCACGAAGCTCCTATGCTGTTACCGATTCAATGACTTGGATCACACACAATCCGCATCAGATGACAAACCATGACACAGATACATTCATAAGTCCATGCACCTTGATAATATGCAATGGTAAAGCAGAAATAGCAGCACAATACTCAACCCAGACACAGACAGACTGCTAAATGCTGACAGTGGTATGCAGTTATCTTGAATGCACATCACATCAGACAAGTTATTACGCACACAATACACGAATGCCAGACAGCAGGTAGCCTGGCCACACAAGATGTAACTGTGGTATTTACAAAATTCAAGACTACAACAGCAGCAGATTAGAAAGTCTTGCGGTGGATAGCTTTCAGTCCATCATTTTCGTACTCTTTCTTTGACACCCACATCTTCTTGAATGTGTCGAGGCTAGCTAGAATAGAACCCCTACAGACACCATGAAATATGCACAAATGTAAACAGCAGAAATTACAACAAGTCATTAGTATTACTATTTCCATTATAAACAGAAAATGTGAAATTAACTTTGTGGATCAGAGGCTGAAAAATGTCAGGGAAACTTATAGTTTTTAACAGACTCACCTAACCTACAAGCTGTGCTGAACTTCGGTTACCGCAGAGCTCAGCTAACCAAGAGGAATCATATTTCAGCTTTCGCACCACAACACGAATCACAACGTTTAAAATTCTCTGTGCATAAGGCACAATTCCAATTCCAAATGGTTTTAAATTATGCCACGTGACACAGACTAAGCTGGGCTAATGTTATGATTGTTATCTATGCATAAGTCATTCACACAGACTGTTTAACACAAAAAATGCCAAGAAAAAACATACCCTATCCAAGTGGAATACAATCGCTCCTGAGGTGCAGATATCTGAAATACAAGCAACATTTACAATATAACATACCTTCTTATTAATTCTGGCAAACACTATCTCTAGTCTTGTAAAAACTGAGCCAACCTGTACAAAACTACAACGAAACAGATATCAACTAATGTGTTAACCAAACTTAACGATAATATATTATACATGCAAGTATGCATAAAAACACAACATACCCTGATTTTAATGTCTTTTGGAGCAATCTGCTTCACTTCGCCTAATAGACGATCTCCAAATCCTACAAAACCAATGACTAAGCATCAACCAAACACCGACTGGCATGAAGATATACAAACAACAGATGTGACTAATTATGACACAATAAGAATAATCATTAAATGCGTATTATGATTTTCTTCAGTCACGCTACTTTACTTTCATGTTTGTAGTTAGATAAGCTACATTCCCAAGAAGTCTCTCAGTGAAGTACTGACAACCAACCAACAGTGATAGAGCACTGACATCAAATGCATATCATGGAACTAGATGGAAGTCGATGGGAAGCTGTCAATGTGTATGCCTCTGCCTGTGCTCACAGTCCACTGTTGCATACGTTAGCCGGGGACTGGAGGCTATTCGGTGAAGGGGGTTTTGTTTGGGGAGATGGGGTGTTTGTGTTGCATCCGGCATGTGCATAAAAAAAATACAATTCCTTGGGAAGAGTTACCCGAAGAGGGGGGTTACTCAATGAAGGGGAAGGGTTGCAGGGTGCGGTTGTCTGGGGGCCCCTACCCTGTATATACATACAAATTTGAAGTCTCTAGCTTCAGCCGTTCTGGAGATACGGGGGTGGGGGCAAAATTCAAAAGTAGGTCACACGACCTGCCACGATATTTTGTCGAAAGAGTACCCAGAGATGTTACTGTCAACACCAACATGGCACAGTGGTGTAAACATTGTTGAATACCGCAATTAATTAATACAACATATAAGTCTGTAGAAGAAACGATCTCTCTCACATACAGGCTAGTGCAGATTTTAACACAATGCAAACCTCGAAATAACGTGGAACCACCAGACAGAACGATGTTAGAGTACAGTGTCCGACGCAAATCCAGATCAGATTTCTGAACAGCAAACGTTAGCACCTCATGTATTCCTTCATACTCTTCACCGATGACATCAGGATGGAATAGTAATTCCGGCGCACGATATCGCGAATGACCGATTTCTATTGCTGACCCATCTGGCAGTGTGTAGTTTGCCATCTCTGGTTTTGACATCTCTTCCTTCTGTGGATTTACTGTCACGAAGCATGCATGCTAAAAACAAACAAACACAGCAACTGGCTTTTCAGCACGTGTTGCAAGATGCCACTACTGCTATTGCAATTCTGTCCAGCTGTCCTCTCTCATAACTAGTGATCCACGACATAATGGCCCAAGATATCAAAACACAGTCTGCAGCACCATACGATACTCGGGTGTCTGAGGATTCTTCAGGCCAAATTTCATCATTATATAGTTAGGTATTCACCCCTAACACGTGTTACACAGGAGTTACCCTCCCTGTTGACAGCAAAAATTTGACTAATAACCGGCAATATCTCAGAAATGGTCAGTGGTGGGCACAGCTAACCGAAAAGTTAGCTATCCGCTAACTCAAAAATTAGCTTCGTTAACACTAAACCGCTAGAGCAATTAGCGAAGTTAACGATAACTGCTAGCAGCTAACTTTTTATATGAATTTATCTTCTGGTTTCGTTTTCTTGCTATATAATCCTTAAAATAGACACAGAGAGCTGTAGTTTTCATATGTTCTAGCTTAGAAAACAGCTTTCCAACAAGGTACAGCATGACAAGATCGTAGTAACGACGGTCAAGATAAACGAAACTTTTTCTTACTTTTTACTGGTTCTGTTTTTTTTCTATTCTAATAAAATAAGTTTAACTAATCCATTCATTTTGGCTTGTCCTCTTGTTAGCAGACTTAATAAACTTAGCGGATGCTAATTGGTCCGCAAATGGTTTTCAAAGTTAGCAAAACTGCTAATATGCTAACAAAAACATTAGCTTCGTTAATTAGCGGTGAGCGGAACTGTGCCCACCACTGGAAATGATGCAAGATACGATGTAAGTTAGCATTATTCGTTAGCAGGGAATCATTATTTTTCATTTTATGCAGATAGCATTCACAAAGGCAAACAACAAAAAGTTTATAACATAGACAGATGAAGTAAAAAAAATTAAAGGCCAAATGCCTTCAACTAAGACTCGTGCATAAAGCCAACCTCTTTAATTGTCCGGACGACTTCAAACTCAGCACTAGTGTGGAAGTGATGTCCTTCTTTACGCAGCAGTAGCTGTAAATAGCGTGTGACGTCTCGTCCTGCGACGTCGGCTCGCATCACACTGTGTGGCATAGCAAAACCCTCATAGATTGGCACCGCATGAGTTACACCATCTCCTGCATCTAGGACTACACCCGTTGTACGACCTGTCGCATACCTTCAACAGCACAAGCCAATAAAAACAATATACTAACATAAGAATACTGCTAAAGTGCAGAGAAAACACAACAGTACAATGCATCACATTCTGTTGACGCCAAAACAATCAGAAATGTTTTCAGTTGTCATTTGAACTGTCCGTAGCTGATGTCTTGTAAATGTGTGCTCTAAAGTTGTATGAAAGCCAGCTTAGTCTTCAGCCACAAGTAACACACTGATGGCACTATTCTTATCAACGTGACTCAACACTCAAGCACACACAATTTACTGTTGCTACTAAAATTATTTACACCTCTGACAATCTCCAAGAAATGCATTTGTTTATCCATCAACAAAACTACTAAAAATATGGCTGAACTAATGTCATAACATACAAACATATAGGTGTTAAACTCTGAAATAATCAGTTACTAGATCTTTAAGAGTAATATGCGCCGCAGTCCGTTGATGCCAAAACAAGACACTTTGTGTGAAAGTGACGTCCATCTCTAAGCAGCAGAAGTTGCAGATAGTGTGTGACGTCTTGTCCAGCAACGAGACTTTATGTTTTATGTCCAAATCCAAAGCCAGAACAGACATACATATTCAGACTGTTTGACAGCTAATAAAATGCACCTCTGATTCAACCGATGAAGCTACTGCTGCCATCAAGACTACAGAAAAAAGTAACACCCATAAGATGCACACACAGCAGCTCACTAGGCAATAAACTACATTTAATATTGTGTATGTATAAATAATTAGTTATGGTGTCTGGATACTATAATAATAAATATTCTGTTATTCACTCCTTCAAAACTGTGATGAACTAGTGTGCTGATATGTTTGTGCTTATTTTCAAACATGTGTAATCACAAAAATGGCACCACTCAGTTCCTCGATATTTAATTCTTCTGAAATACTTACAGACTGAGAACGGCCTGCATAGAGATAAACAATGCTGGAACACCAAAGGTCTCAAAGAAGATTTCTGCCGCTTTCTCGCGGTTATGTCGTGGATTTAACGGTACTTCTGTCAGCAAAACAGGATGCTACAAAACGTTCATTCAACGTAAAAACTGTCATTACAACTGAGACACAGCTTCCTTATTATCACAAAACTCAGCAATTACAAATGTGCTACATTACATTACTAATTATAGTTACAATTTACAGTATCATTGCTACTAAAATAAGTCAACACTTCTGACAGAGTACAAGCTAGACAGCATGTGCTGCAGCCTCCAACCTCATCATACTCCAGTCCAGATGTATCTAAAACTTCCTGCTCACGGTCTACAGTTCTTTGCCCAGATGTCATTTCTAAATATTTTTGGTCGCCGTTTTTTTCTCCATAGCCCTATTCTATGTGGACAATATGTAAAAAATCCACGATAAGCATCACACTATAAACATTTTGCAATTATTCTTATAATAACCAGATTCTTATAATTACCAGCAACAGTTAATGCAACAATCAGTGGCAGTCTGCAAACTCTTCTGCTCATAACAAGCAACACAGACCATTGAAATTCCTAGTTCCTACTATCCACTGTATCACATATCATGATAAAAAAACATACAACTGAGTATCAGCAACTGAGTATCAGTAGTTTGCTATCTAGAGTCAGTCTTAGATGTACAGGTACCATATGTTGGAAACAGCGATAACTACCTCTTCAGCAAATGTCTGCAACTGTTCTTTGGAGAAAATATACTGCCAGATACGTTCCATATCATTCCAGTCACGTATAATGCCATGCTCCATTGGGTATCGAATGGATAGCAGACCACGGTGTTCCTTACACACAGCATTACATCACATCTGCCATATACATTTATAACCCATTAGGAAACCTAAACTCTGGTCGCAGACCGTGAGCAAAGCTCATTAGAAGCGCCGCATTGCAGCGCGTATTCGATGCGGCTATCGCTAAATTACTTTGGCATCTTGTTTGTCGTGGCTTCTATATGGCGATTTTTTTTCTACGATAACGTTAAACTGAGGCAAATGGCACAAAACGTTTATCGACAGTCGCCAGATGGCGACACAGAAAATTTTTTAAACTATTATCTTGGCTGTTTGTGGAATATTAGATAAGTTACACAGCTTTAGTAACATATTATGTACCTGTAGCATTTTTATTAAAATGTGAGCACAGATCTAATCTTTAGGCACATGTAACAGCATATTTGTTATTTATCTACCTAAAACACCGGAAGAAAGTATTTTTTTACCATTGTAACAATTGTCCGATATAAAGGTGTTCGTGTAAAACACCGGAATAAAGTATTTTTTTTACCCGTATAACAACTGTCTGATATAACGGGTCACTTAGTATTTTGTGAGTCAGATTTTCGTTACGGGTCACTCAGTACTTCGTGACAGGTAAAATCTACACACTAGTCAGCGGGGGCCAAGCACATACAAATAGTACGTGCGCACGCACGTGATCTTATTATGGCCGCAGCCGGCCAGGCCTTCGGCCTGGGACCGGTCTGCGACCAGTATTAGTGAGATGATCAACAACAACAACAACAACCGTTTAACAGTTTAACAGCCTTTGTTCCGGGACAACCTGGGTAGGCCGGTACCAGAAGAAACACTCTGCCTTCTGCCTTAGCATAGAGCTGTGCTGCGTTCAGGCTGGGTTTCCCCACCTCCTGTCTTCTGGATATTTATGGAGCAGGGAAAGATAATGGAGATGATCATGATGTGAAAAACAATAAAAGCAGCAAATGGTGCGGCAAAAATAACAGTTTACAGTTAATTCTGTATACAGGAACACAAGAACATACCTCTTGGTTCCCAACAAGACACTGAAGACATACATATTCAAATTTTTTGACAATAAACACTACGTGTGACTGACTCAACTGATGAAGCTACTGCTGCTATCAAGATAGCTATCAAGAACAACTTTTAATATACTGTACAGAAAAAAAATCACACCACATACACCACATAAGATGCACATACAGCAGGTCATTAGGCAATATACTACATTATAATACTGCGTACGTGTAAACTATGTTTATACTGATAAAATACCTCAGCCTTTGGTCCAACAAAGTATTCTCCTTCAAGAGCTCCAGCCATAACTCGAACATGCTTTGGTCGCCCAACACTACAGAAAACAAATATTCACTATTCACTACAAAGTTGTTCGTGTGTCGGTTTATTTGTCTGTCCTCTTATAACTCGGAAACGGGCAAATTTATTGCCTGCAAATTCTCAGGGTAGCTCCAGGGTGACCTGGGGATGGTTTAAGGTGCAAAAAGTTGGGGGTAGAGGTCTTTAGTAAGGAGCCAGAAAATTGGCATTTTTCATATCTCACGGCACCCACTAGCCAGGCACTTCGGCCTACCACTGCAGCACCGGCGGCATCGCTGCAGGCCTGGGCATGAGAGGCGCTGACCCAGGCCTGCAGTGCTGCCACCGCTGATGGACCTACAGTACGTACAGCAGTGTACAATGGGGCGGGGCATATAGGTAATGCCCGTCTAAACTAGGCACTGGGCACTGGACAGGCGGACATATAGGCGCAAACGTAAGCTGGGAGTCCTGAGCCTGGAATGTGTTGGTGCTAACGAGCTGACAATCATACACACAGGTAAGGGAACTGGGGGCCCTGGGTGGGCAAAAAGCACGGATGTGGCTGCCTATGTAACGCCTGACTGGGCGGGCAGAATGGCTAGTATATATATATGTAAAATGCAATCTGTCTGTCTGTGTATCAGTTCTCTGTTCCTTATGAATAGCCACGCTTTTCAGCGGATTTCATCCAAGTTTGGCATCTGGTATTCTTACACCCCAGGGATGGTCATAGGCAGTACTGTGTTGAGGTGCCACAAGCACCTGGAGTGAGCGCGGGCCACACTAAAGACTCCACTGACATTGCTAACTACCTTTGGGCAATTTCTGTTCAGTAATGAGTAACTCCCACTTGCCACCAGCAGCGAGGCACAGGAGGCGTGAAGACTCAAAGCGCTGAGAGGGGTAGATGCTAGTTATAACATAGAAGCAAACCTAATAAAACTTACAACCTGCATTAGGTGCCTTTTACATAATCCAGGCAGAAAACACAATGAGGTTATTCTACAGCTCCAGTCCTATGGCCTGCACAAGACAACTAATCCATGTAATTATAATAAAATGCAACTGCAGTTTATTAAAATACTTACTAGTTAGCAAAATGATACTTTGGAATAGGATCACCAGCGAAACCGGCTTTGATAACACCAGAACCCTTAAACACAAATTACACAAATATTACTAAAGACCAGAAAACAGTTGTGTAAACTAAACTGTTGTGTACCCATATTGCTTAATCACATCTGCCAATTCTTGAATTACATCTCACACAACGGTTTATAGTCAACTCATCCCCTGCCAACTCATCACCAAGGCTAACCTAACCCTGGCCGCAACTCCATGCCCTGACCCTAAACCTAGCCCAAACTCTAACCCTAGGTTAGCCCTAACCTAAATCCTAACGAGTTCTAGCGAGCTGAGTTGGGGACAAGTTGATCAGGGATGAATTAACTTTGGCACGAGCTGACCGCCACCCAATGCAGTTTTGACAGCAGCAGTCATACTAAAAGCAGATGGCAGGACAGCAGGATGTCACAGTTAATGACCCAAAGATACACAAGACAAGAAAATGCCTGGAGTCTAATGCCACTTTGACGCCACAACAGCACAATGTAATTTATGTAAACGATAGCACTGAATGACAGCAAGGACAACATGCACAGAATTCTCTTTATTTACATTTGTACTGTAATTTTTATCATTGCACGGTTTTGTCTACACTTGGCATTGCATTGCTGCGTTTATTATGATGTTATGTGGCATAACTGCTACCACTTCACACACCTGCACCCTCTCACAGGTGTGATAATAATTAACCGAGTTGGGGACAGATTAGGAAGAAGAACCATGTTACGAACGAATAATAGACATAACTGCAGACTTGCATACCTTCTGTAGTCTGTACCATCGTTTACACTGTGCTATCAAACAATAGGCATTGTCTCGTTAGTCATTCAGGGTAGGCCCTACTTGTTGGGTTACTTCACTGCATTTAATTTCACCGTTACTTACTAACACTAACCCTAATCCTAACCCTAAAATTAAATGCGGTGAATTAACCATCGAGCACCGTCATTTAGTGCCATCAAAAAAACAATTACCATAATTCCTCCAACAGAATCCAGGTCTCGAATACTAGGCAGGCCTCTAATACAAGTTGGGGGTTGGAGCAAAGTGTACAACTAGAAGCCGGGTCTCCAATACAAACCGGGTCTTGAGCTGACTGTAGACAGTCATGGTAATTTTAAAGATGAAGAAAATTAATGAACAACTAATATAAGACGACAATGACACAATGAGAGGAGGATGTTGAAATATTCGAATAAATTGAATCTCTTTTACGACATCTGCAAGAGTTGCTAACTAATATTTGCAAGAAATAGGCATACTCCTGTTCATAGGTTAACCACACAGCAGATGCATAGGAAGCAGTTTGACATTGGTCCGGCAAATCCCTTCCCTCTCTTCTCCCCCTATTCCCTTCCCTCCCCTCCTTTTCCCTTCCATAGTAGTAGTACAC
>Ga0126335_1001881_pt1 | contig 12184 bp, 11 predicted proteins | sample OlaspJWI45metaG_FD_108409 | JGI IMG/M metagenome (GOLD analysis project Ga0126335, IMG submission 108409) | Marine gutless worms symbiont microbial communities from Oahu, Hawaii - Olavius sp. 1 OAHU.JWI-45 metaG | ecosystem: Host-associated > Annelida > Digestive system > Unclassified | place...
AAAAAAATACTTTATTCCGGTGTTTTACACGAACACCTTTATATCGGACAATTGTTACAATGGTAAAAAAAATACTTTCTTTCCGGTGTTTTAGGTAGATAATTAACAAATACGCCGTAACATGTGCGTAAATATTAGATCTGTGCTCACATTTTAATAAAAATGCTCCAGGTACACAATATATTACTTAAGCTGTGTAACTTATCTCATATTCTACAAACAGCCAAGAAAATAGGTAAAAACGTTTCCGTGGCACCATCTGGCGACTGTCTATAAACGTTTTGTTGAATTGCAACGCATACGGCTCATTTCAACGTTGTCGTCGAAACAAACACATATCGACTTATAGAAGCAACGAGAAACAAGACGCCACAGTAATTTAGCAATAGTCGCATCGAATACGAGCTGCAATGAGGCGCTTTTAATGAGCTTTGCTCTCCGGGCTGCGACCCGAGTTTAGGTTTCCTAATGGGTTATATTAACTGTAACTGTAACTGAAAAACCATAACTGGAATAACACTGGTGTGTGAAACTAGTGCAATGCACCTGCGTGCAAGAACTCGCCAGTGACTGCGGTCTTGTGGCAAACCAAGCACGTGCTGCGTGAACAGGTGACGTTGACTCTGTTGTGCATCTTTTCGTACATTCTGTTCAGTATTCAGAGTTACAACATTTTGTAACTGTTCACTAGCAGAATAATCAGGTTAGTATGTATAATACATTGTATTCATATTTTCTGTACTAGTTTACATGCGCCCTTTATTCATTTCTAGTGTTGGAAGTAGATGGGCTGGTGTGGGAAGCGGAAGCTGGCTGTATAGTGATGGTAGGCCAGCGTGTGAGTAACCGGCGGCCCATGTGTACAGTTGGTGTGTGGTGGTTGTGGGGTCCAGGCCCACTGTAGGAGCAGACCTGGCCCCATCTGGGAGTAGTTGTAGTGTGGAAACCAGCCTTGTCTCTCCCACGCTGGTAGTCTGGCTCTGGCTGGAAGCATCCTGTGGCCGTGGACCGATCCGAGGAGGCGAGTCAGTCATGGTGTCGAGTGGGCAGTAGCCCTGGTCGGCAGGTTGGTCCTGGCCAGCCGCGTCAGTCCCCTGCACTCCCAGTGTTCCTACAATTGGGTGGGGGAAGACGGAACTGACCGGTCAGTCTCCATGAAATAGGTTACTTTCCCTGGGCATGGGAGGAGCCCGCGCCGGAGAGAGTACCTGGGATCCATCGCGGTGACGGGGCTCTCACGGATCCCAAATATGCTATCTTTACCTCGCTACGCCTTATAACCACGAGTTATTGACCCTTTGAGTCTAAACCTTGCCATTTAGGCCAAAGTAAATGAGGGCTTGGTCTGAGAAGGCAGGACTTTAACTGCCGGCCCTTTTCACTCACTAGGTGAGGGCTTTCACAGTTAGTTGCTTTTTTCCTTCCCACAGTAGTAAACATCTGTGATGGGTTTCTTGAGTGCAGTCACTCAAAGGGGTCTCATCCAGTTATCTGGTGGGACTCGTTGTATTTGGTTTGTGTCTGCCTAACACTTTTGTGAGCCACATGGCCATGCACTTTACAGCATTTCCGAAGAAATCGTGTTGTAAAAATGTTGATGAATGAGTTTTATGTTATGTTTGTCAAGACGAGTGAACTTCTGGTGTTCATGATGTCACCTTGGACCAGCATTCACTGCAAACTGTTTGTTCTTGATCTGCTCGTGTCAGAAGCAGCAGTTCTTGATGTATTGCAGAGTATTGTTCATATCAAGCTCGCTGTGAGTTATGTTGCTTCACACTGTTCTTCTCACACAGCTTGGAGATGCTTTTGTATTGTTTGTGCTATTGCATGTAAAGCTAGGAGTTTCAGATTTGTTGCTCAGCTTGCATTGCTGTACAGGTGTCCTGTAGAAATGATTCTTGCAGTACTGTATTTTGTCACTGTTTCAGTAGTCACTACCTGCACCAAGTATGCTGAAGATATCTTTTTATACTGAAGTGACACCAGCAGCCATTCTTTGTGTAATGTGTCATTAAATGCTACAGTGTCTGTGAGTCTGTCCTGGTGCTGGTGAGAGACAAATGATCTGATGACTGATGTGTAGGGTCCGAAGCTAGCTGGTTACTGCTATGACCTCGTCGTGAACAATGTGGACAGTCTGTCTGTAACACATCGAGATGAAGTGAATACATTGTTGATGTACCTGCAACAGTGCAATGTGCCTGTCATTAACATTGGGGCACGACTCTCTGATGACGACAAAGCTGCAATGATCCAGGTTAGCTCACAGCTTACAGTTTCTTCTCGTGTATTTTAAGTCGAATTTTTGTTAAAACCAATAAACCATAAAAAATTTTTGTGTTGTTTACATTTATGTGGTCTTTCATACTGTCAGCAATGCTGTTGTATTTACATGTGTTCTGTGTGTTGCGTTTTTGTTTTTATTTGTTGCATTTTGTGCCATATTGGTGTTGTCAGTCAGATTGTGTGCTGCTGGTAGGAGAGGTTGGCATGGAAAGTGAAGTTCAACGATAACAGAAAGAAATGGTTGCAGAATTATGGGCTTATGCTGCAACGGTCAGTTTATTACCACCTGCGTGTGCTAAATAGTAATGTTTTGTGTTACATTTGTTCGTCTGTATGCATGTCTGTCTGCTCAGGCAGTAAGTTTATAATGCCTTGATCTGGCCTCATCTGATTACTGATGATGGACTGGATTATAAGAGGGAACATTAACATAGCTGCTCTAGTTACAGTGATATAGTGCAATACTCTTGTTGTGCTATGTTCTAGGCAGCTTATAAGTCCAGCAGATAGGGTTTTTGTCACACTGGGACCCTTACACTGTGATTAGCCTAGAGGCAGTTGCGTACATTTCATATTGTAACACAGTGGAGTGGTTCTGGTGCGATTGAAGCCTATCTCAGTGGCCAACTGGCTTCCTTCAGTGCTTTTACACTGTTGGTTGGGTCATCTGACCTATAAAAATCATCCTCGAAATGACCTAGTGTCGAGTGGGACGTTAAGTTTCTACTTATTACTCATTACCCTAGAAACTTTGCTTTTGGTATGCAGTTGAGTGAGTGAGTAAGAATATTTGTACATTGCACCTAAAAATAAAAAGTCACCAAATGCCACAGCCTTAACTAAACAAATGTGTCTTCAGAAGATGCTTAAAAGTGCAAAGTATTGACGAAATGCAGACCTGCTGGTAACATGTCCCAGAGATGAAGATGGGAAACAGCTGCATCTTCATTGGTGCAAGTTTCAGAAGCAGGATCATGGTTTCAAGATGGAGGTCACACAGGCAACAAAATTTCACAGATAAAATGAAGATGACCACTGGAAAAACAGCAATTGCAGTTAACTTAATACGCATACATGGGTGGTTTGCCTTTGACTGAAAGGCAGCTCTGTTATTTATTATGTATTTATGTGCAGGGTGCTTCATAGACTCGATGACCTGCTGAAGACAGTATCTGCTGAAGCTATGGAGGTGACGCAGGTTGTGTGCTCAGCACAGAATCTGATTCGGAGGAAGTTTGTGGCTGATCTGAAGAGAGCAATGAGTGATGCGTTGCAAGTGAAGAAGGACTGGCAGCAAGCCATTGTTCAGCTTACACACGAACGGTCGGTTTAGTCTGCTGTGTCGAGTTTCTTTGTTCATTTGTCACTTCTTAGTGAGAGTCATCTTACAGCTGAGTGAATCATGATATAGGTTATTCAAACGTTGTCTGTACGTGTCTGTGCTTCTGACTGTTAACGAGGGCATTGGAAATTGTAAATGCTTTATTTAAAGACTTATTGACAAATTTTGATTACAAACCCAAAATTTCACACAGATTGCTTTGCTTTTTTGTACGTCATTGTAAATTTATGTACTCGACAGCTTTGTCACTTCGCTTCGTTGGCATTCAGCACATTGTTACCAGTGAACTTCACAACTTATGCTTCATAGAATTGCTGCATTATTGTCTAACTGATTATATCTGTGTGTGTGACCTGTGAACTGACAGAGGTGTGTGGCATGATCCACAGACGTATCCACTGTCCTGGGAACTTGATCCAACTGAAGGTCCAAGTAGGATACGATGTCGGCTGCAGCGCTGTCACCTGCGTATGGAGCCTCAATTTTTGCTCCCACAGCATCAACATAAGCTATGTATGCTCTGATCTTCAGTCACCAGTTTCTAGTTTTGTTTACACTGCTGGAATATAGGCGGTAATTTTTCTACATGCTTTTCTGCCTCTAAATGTATTCCCAGTCTACAGTTAGGGAGCAGTGGCATAACAACCGTAGAATGAGGATTCAGTTTTTGGTGAAATTCTGTGTTGATGCTTATTTGTAACTTTGAACAGTTTGTCAGACAACAGTATGATGCCAGTCAGGTGATGTTGCCTTCAGTAGGTGTTTGGTTTGCTGTCACATTGATGTGCATGTCTATTGTGTGTGATTGTAGCCGCTGGTGACAAGGAATTGCCGTTATCATATCTGTTTGTTGATGGTGATGATGATGAGGATGATAATGATGCTGATGCTGGGTCTGATGCTGCAGCTCTCATATACAAGCTTCACACCAGCGATACTATTGAGTATGTCAGTATACAAATTATATCTGATGCCTTGGGCATCATGTGAATTTGTTGGCCTGAAGGGCCTTGGGCAACATTTGACAACTATGATGCTCAAGGTATCAGGCATAATTTATTTTGTTATATCATGATCTGAAATGCAGTAAAATAGCTGTGAGCCTGTGAGAGGAATTCTATGCACCGAATCACTTTAATCAACAAACCAGTCAACTATCTTGTACAGTAAAGTATTAAAATGCATTTCTGCTGAACAAGTACAGAACTTTCAACGTCGAAAATTTAGTTTAGAGCATCCTTATGTCCGTATCCTCGGGTGTCAAAAGTTGAAATGAAACATATATCATACTTAATGAAAGACACATAAATTCATTTTTAATTAATGTGTATAGTATTTTTACTGCTTAAAATTGCTTAAAAGTCCATAAATGTACAAAAATGCATTTAATGTCATTTTTGGAACGACACATCGCACATCAACAACCAAAGAATATATATGTCAAATTGGAACAACACCTCAAGGAAGTAACGATTTTGCACTTTTTCTTTTAGTGATTTTTTTTATACCGGGTGCAGTCCAGTACGGGCCGAAGGCGTACTATTTGTATGTTTTGTATGTGGTTGCCGCTGCTGACTAGTGTGTAGTTTAGAAACAGGATGGAAGTAGTTTCTCAGTGTGACAGAAGTACTCACGAAAACTACGAAAAAGCGTGAACTTTTTCTTTTTGCAAAGGCCTCTGAAGCTGAAATTTGCACACGCGTTCGTCGTCGGTATTGACGTCTTTTGCTGGTCTCCATTTTGAAAATTAGCCAGGATTGACAGAGTTAGAAGCTGCCGAAGATCGGCAAAACAGCCAATTTTGTGTATCTAAAACGCCACAACAGCGGAAACAAAACGGCCAATTGTGTGTATATAAAATGCGTAGTGTCGTATCACAACAGTAATTAGTGTACTGCAGAATCGACAGGTAAATAGTAGACAAATTGAATGTATTGTTCTATAATGTGACCCCGTGTGGGTTCCGGGGCTTAGAATAGACCCACTCCGTCTCCTGGCCGCATGTCGTAAAAGGCGACTAAACCAATAATAATAATGATAATACCGGTTCTCTCATCTCTACGTCGCTTGCAATGAGCGCCCGGAGTTTAGGTTTCCTAATGGGTTATATTTAAGAATGCAATTCTTTTGAAAATAAGTGAACCAAAAACATTAATATTACATTTGGCATATATCTCTGAAAAAAATTTGCGTTAATTATTTTATTTAAAAAACACTCGCGAGTGCGTGACTGTCACCAATACCGGGCATCATTGGCAGCATTTGATGCCCGGCTAACCGGTCATCATTAGGTTTTTACTCATGGCATATGATGCGCATTTGACCAGTCACGATTGCGCATTTCATATCATAATATAACAATGAATGTTAACCATTATAAATTTTGTATTTTTAAAAATGATTATTGTTTGTCATATATTTCTGTGTTTGTGTGCATTTTATTCATAATAGCTGGCATAATTGCAGCTATTAGCTGAAAGCCCTGTAATTCTCGCTGCTGAATTTGCGAATTGCACTTGTCTTTTCACGTTTTGTCATTTTTTCACCATTTTACAGAATCTGTATGTGAAATACTGACAGGATGCTTAAAGTTTTTGTCAAAAAAGGCAATTAAAAACAAGAATCCAAATAAGACAGAATGTGTGCAACAAGAGAGAATATGTGTGATTATTATTATTACTATTATTATTATTATATCATTATTATATTTATTATATGAAGATTATAGTGACACTTTGCTAAAAAGCTGCAGCAACAGCTAGACAGTATGACGGTTGCAAGATAGCGCAGTCATGTCCAGTTCCAAAGGACACCTTGAACAGAGGTGTTTTTACATGACATTTGAAAGCAATGTCCAAAGTACATGTTCTTACAGATGTCAGCGGTGCCTGCCAGGCCCAGTATTCTATGATAGTGAGTAGTTGCATATGAGTTTATAGTAACATGTTGGCTGTTGTCATGTGTTAATTGTGCTGTGCAGGCAATTGTAGTTTTGTCGTTTGATGTCGTCACTTAGTGTAAATGAGTGAGCTGTTATGTTACAGTTTCACATTTGTCTGCACTAACGTTACTCCTCAAACGACAGCTGCCGGCTCACTGCTCATTGGACAGACAGACATATTCTTTGTTGCCGACAATGCTATCAATGAGTCTGCTTATATGCAGGTCTGATAACGACACAGTAGGGCATAACCGTGTTATTTTCTTTGAAACTTGTTAAAAATAAAAAATTTGTGGTAAAACTTTTGCAATTCTTTGTGTTGTTTTCCAAGGTTAATTTTAATTTGTATTTTCAGAAAATATAACCATACTTGTATTTGTGACATAACCAGTTTTAATGGCACTAGAACTTAATTTTGTCTTTATGTGATGATATAATAGCAAAGGATGTTCTTGACAGGCACCTATAACGTATCTCGTAAGATTGTGCAGTTGTTCACATGTAGACATTTTTGATTCAGTTTAAGTTGATGTTGTGTCATTAGCAACAAGCACTGCTGGGCAACTGTGACACACTTTTCATGACCATGCCATACGAGCAGATTCGTGAGTTTCACAAGCAGTGGTATCTTCTGAGAGACTGTGCTCTTGAGATCTTTCTCAGTACCGGCAAAACTTGTCTGCTGGCATTCAACCTCACCAAAGTAAGCCAAATATGTTTTTTTTTAAATTTAAATGCATGATTAATTAGTGAATTATTTTTTTGCATTTTGTACCATTTGCCATAAATAGGTGGTACTTATCAGGCTGCATCAAATGCATGAGATCCGGACTATTGCGATCAATGATCCCACTATCTGTCAGTCTGTGCCGCAATGCAGGCGAGCTATGCAAACATGTATGAATGGATCGACGTTGTGTATTGAGTGGAGCTTCCTGGAGTCCCAAGAAACATTCTGTTAGATGGAGATTCCCATTTCTCATGGCAAGGAGGAGGGGGTTCAATGTGGTCTTTGCCAAGTTACGTTGCCCCCATGTTATTGTTATGCCTCCAGCACCCACATTGTCGCCGGAAGAATTATGTTTTCACGTGTGTATGCTGTCTGTCTGTGATTCTTTCTGCCTGTCTGTCAGTCACATTGTCCCAACTGCAGTGTATATTGACAGCAAATTTGCAGCGACCAATCACATTCGACTACAGTTTTTTATCCTGCAGTTTTTTCTCTGCAGCCGGAACTATAATGTGACGTAACTTGCAGGCACCGGCAGAGGTACGATGGTTTGCCATAGAGTTTTGTCTAATTAGTTATTTTCTAGTAATATTGAACCTGACAATGTAGGCTATTTATATAAGAAATATTTACTCAGTATTCGTGTAACTGTAGGAACGTGATGAAATGTATCGTGTTTTACTGGACTTGGATTTGCCGAACAAGGAGCAGTCCGATAACTTACTTGCAGTGCAAGACTTGTGGTTGAATGGCAAAATGACAAACTTTGACTATCTGATGCAGTTGAACAAGCTAGCTGGCCGCTCATTTAATGATCTCATGCAGTATCCTATTTTTCCATTCGTTCTGTCACAGTACAATCAGAAGCGTCTGGATCTGTCCGACGGCAGCTGCTATAGGTTTGACAGCTGTCGTGTGTCACATTGTGCATGGTTATGCATTCTGGTGCCTTTGTCTCGTGTGTTTTTATGTTTGTGTGTCTATGACTTGGAAAGTTCATTTTTGGTGTGCACTATGCAGGTACATCTTCAGAAAGTCGCGGTCAAGTTCGTTTATCAGGGTCATTGGGTGAAGGTCAAGGTCACACGAGCAAATAAAAAATAATGTCTATCCTAGCTCACACTGGTACATCTTAATAATATCTGGGTCAAGGTCGAGTATCAAGGTCATGGGTTCGAAGTGGCGGCAAAGAAGCCACCAGTGTAAAATTATTGTTGTTCATACTGAGCTTTGTGTACAGCATGTGACAATTGCCGACACTTGCTGTTGTATAATGTATTTAGTCAGTGAATATCAGGCGGTGCATTTTGCTGATTGTTGGCAAGAGCACACTCTGACTGACTGATACACTCACACTGCAGTCTACCTGCACCTGTGATTTATAGTCTTTCTCTTTGGCATAGGCGACTTCTGCTAAACAGAAATGTTCAGTCATTGTAACAGCCATCCAGCAGTTTGCTTGTAGCACAGAGTCAGCTAGTAGTGCTAGGAGTGAGAGTCAGAAGTGATTGTGTTGAGCAAATTTACAGAAATGTGTTGAAATTATTTTGTGTTTTACTTATTGTTGCACTTTTGTGCTTTGTTTTACAGAAATCTTGCAAAAACCATTTCCACTCAGATTCCAGAAATGGAACAGAAGTACCAAAAAATATATCAGGTAAATTGCACATTTTTTCCTCAATGTAGAACACTGAGATTCATGGATGGTGAAATAAGCTGGTTGTCTGGGTGGAATGTCTGAGTTTGGTGGGTGGGTGACTGTCTTGATATCTCAGGACTGAGAAGGCCTAAGAATGTCTAATTAGGCACAATGGTGGCGTCTAGTATGAAGATGATGCATGCATTTACATTTTTGGATAAAGTCTTTTAATTGTGGCAAAATTGGCAAAAACTTACAAAAATAGGCCCAAAATGCCAATTTTTCTTTAGCCGCACAGTGACGCCACGTATACGCAAAAACAGCGTATACATAGCACCACCGTGCGACTGGATTCTCAACACGCTACCCCAGACAGCGCAGAGCACTGAGGACCTTGTGACAATAGTCGCCTTACTTGTTGATTTATTGCTGCTCATAAATTGCAAGTAAAAATTTTTAACATGTGCGGTGGCATTGCTATCTTTTACGGTTTTTATTGTTCTCACTGTATGTCTGTCTGTCATGTATTTCATGTACGATTTTATAATAAGTAATAATAATAATAATAGTGTTTTCAGTAAGTGTATAAATTCATGTATTTACATTGGAGCATGTATAATGTAATATAATTTGTGTTGCATTATAAAATTCTGACGAATAGAGACAAGAAGAGTTTTATGTATTTCCTGTGACTGAAATAAATCTGATTCCCAGTCATGAGTTGCAATTTAGACAGTCAAGAAAATAAGACACCAGAACAAGTATCTATATTTGAATCCTAGTTGGTTGTCGGTTGCAATGCAGAATGATGCCAAATGTTGCATTTTGAAATGTAATGATGCCTCATCCCCTGCCAACTTGTCCCCAACTCAGCTCGTTAGAACTTGTTAGGGTTTAGGTTAGGGAGGGGGTTAGTATTAAGGTTAGACTCGGGGCAAGGGTTAGCGTAAGGATTCTGGTTATGTTTAGGGTTAGGATATAGGGTTAAGGTCAGGATTAGGTTAACTTTAGGGATGACTTGACTTGGAGACAAGCTGGCAGGGGACAAGTTGACTTTGGGATGAGTTGACTGTAAACCCCAGAGCTGACAAGTGTGGGTTGTGGTTATGGTCACAGTTACAGTCAGATTAGAGGTTAGGGTTAAATACATCAGACTTTGTCGTCAGAGGGTCAAGTGTCCGGAAGTGTTCTAAGTGAAATGTCATTAGGTGCGACTGTCTAACATCTTCAGTATATCGCGTGATGTGTTACATGTAGCAACTGAGTAGTGAAGATCAGTCGTCACTGCTGAGTGCTGCTAGTGCTAGTGCTAGTGGTAGTGGAGATGACGTCATGTCGTCTCCGTACCATTACTCCAACCACTGCTCTAACATCTGTACCGTCCTTCAATATCTCGTCCGACTACCTCCATTCACTCAACTCTTTGTTGCCTTCCAAGGTCTGTTCTCATAACTACTGCCTGCCTATTGTGTTTTGCCTAATGAGTTCATTGTCTGTACAGAGTGAAGCTTGCAGGCTCTGTTGAATGCACAATGTGCGTAATGTGGACCATTGCAATTGGTGGTCCCGTAGCTTAGTGTGTCAGTCTATCATGCAGCTGCACTGTGCAAAGCTGGCTGAATGGATTGAGGTCCTGTTTTGGGTGGGACCCAAGGCACATTGTATTAGATTGGGGTCCCGATCCATTTCTGGCAAAGGGGAGGGTAGCAACGGAAAATATTGTTTATTGTGAAGTGTAGAAAATTGCTTGTATTCAATGCAGCCTTTGCCAAATTACTTTGGCCTCTTATTGTAATTTGAAGATTTTGTAATTGGTTGTGATTTGCGTGATGTCATTCAAGCTGTTGTTGGATAAATTGCTCTTCTCTTTACTCAACAATTGTGTTATAGCATTTGTTTTGTGTGATTTCTGGCATTTTTAGTTTTCAATTATTGTTATTCACAAGTCTAAAATTTTAAGCATAATAAATACGACATTTGTTGTCATTGCAGTAAGATTGTATTTGAGAACTCAGTTGTGTGTACTGTTAGTTCTGTTAGGTATCTTGTTACATTTGTTCTGTGCTCAGATAATCATTTTGACGTGCCAGACCGAACGTTTCACAGCCTTCAGAGATGCTATCAGCTGGTAACTATGCAGTCTGTTACTGACACAAAGGAACTTATTCCCGAGTTCTTCTACCTCCCAGAGTTTCTGCAAAATCACGAAGGTCAGTCTCTGGAGAACAAATGTTCTTGGTATGTAGTGTATTGTTTTTTTTAATTTTACATTGCTTACTCATTGGGTGTAGGAGGAGATATCTGACTGCTTTGAGCTATGTCTACGATCTGGCATCCAGACAGAATCAACATACTTCTACATAAGTTTCTAGGCAGCTTACCAGGCTGAACAAGTTAATTTTCAGTCACTTCTAACCTCGGGCTAGTCTCCAACTGCACATGCTCATCTGCAATGTTGTCCTTGATTTTAGCAGAAGCCCAGCCTTGGTTACATTCAAGTGCCACCATTTATTAATGTCACCAGTGGTCACAGACTATGGAGAACACTATCAAACCTGTCCATAAGGTAATCTCAAAGCATGCACTGTCGTATTTTTGAATTGAATTATTCAGCCGCCAGACTTAAGATTTGGACATGGGCTTATGTTAGTAACGAAACGAAGCTAAGTGTTAAGTCACTGGAAGGTTTGTTATCAGTTGACGGTCAGAAGTAGTTTGCTGAGAGATCTTTGTCGGCTGAACGTTGTGCAGGGTTTGACTTTGGCCTGATGCAGAATGGGGAGAGGGTGAGTGATGTAAAGTTACCTCCCTGGTGTCATGGTGATGCGCGACTTTTTGTGCTTATCCATCGTCAAGCGTTGGAGTCAGACATCGTCAGACAGTCTTTACCTGCTTGGATCGATCTTGTCTTTGGTTACAAGCAGCGTGGAAAAGAAGCAGTTGACGCAGTGAATGTATTCCATCCATCAGTAAGTCGTTGGTTTTGCTTGTATTCTCGTATTCTCACTTTCTAGAAACTTATCTGCATCAAATGCAAATAGGTACTTTGCTTTGATTCTGTAACAGATTGTGTTTTAGGTTTGTTATTGAAGAGTACCATGCAGATGTGGACTGGTTTGGCTGTTAATGTTTATAAGCGTAGTGAATATAGTCTGAGCATGCCTTCAGTGCTTTGACGCTGTTGGTTGGGCGGCAGGAAGGGCATCCGGCCTGTAAAAAACCTTGGGGGGTTGTGGGGGTGGG
>Ga0126335_1001882_pt1 | contig 12183 bp, 13 predicted proteins | sample OlaspJWI45metaG_FD_108409 | JGI IMG/M metagenome (GOLD analysis project Ga0126335, IMG submission 108409) | Marine gutless worms symbiont microbial communities from Oahu, Hawaii - Olavius sp. 1 OAHU.JWI-45 metaG | ecosystem: Host-associated > Annelida > Digestive system > Unclassified | place...
GCCACGGCAATTGGCTGGTGAAGCGGCAGGCGTCAACCGCCGGCAAAGAACAAAGACATCGCGTCTCGTTCGCAGACACTTCAGTGCCAGCATCTGTTCTAGCGCAAATTTCGGGTCGAGAAATTTCTCGTCAAGAAATTTTTTTCTTGAGCCTGAGAATTTTTTTCGAGACTCGTCTCAATCGAGACGTTAACATTCCTACTACTACTACTACTAATAATAATAATGATACTGCTGCTTGTATATTGTATGTAGCAGCTATCGTGGCTTAACCCTCCTTTCTGTACCAGGGAAGGCTTTACACCGGGTGAAATCTCGCCTTCTCTCAGCACATGTAGAAGTGGTTGGCTCCTTCGTGTGTTTGGACAGTTTTGTGCATTACATTATGTAAACCAAAGATACAGCGTTGTATATAGGTAACACAATTTCGTATGTCAGAACTTACCAGGAGTATTTGGAGATTGCCATCACTTTAAACACAAAACTTTGCCTCTATACAGGGTGTATATCTTGCCAGTCCTGCTATGTGGGTGTGAAACATGGTCTACCACGCAGTCACTTTGCGACAGACTCAACGCCTTTGATTGCCGGTGCCATCGCCGGGTCCTCAGATTGTCTTACCTCCAACGTGTTACCAATGAGGAAGTCATGAAGAGGATCACCACCATTCCGCCGGCTATGCAAGTAAGTCGTGACGCCAGACTATGCTGTCTTGGTCATGTCGCCCGATCGGGCAGTGTGGAGGACCACTGCCGTACAATCTCTGCTGCTCTAAAAGTTTGTCCCAACCAGGAATGGAAACATCAGCCTGGTAGACCGAGAGCCAGCTGGTTGAGGACTGTGGAGAAGGACGTTGCTGCGCTTAACACATGGCCTGGCAGAGTGCTCAGAACCGTGTCACCTTGAGCCACATCATGAACAGGGCTACGCTCTGTCAGGATGCAGCCACTGATGACGATGATATATTGTATGATAAAACTTCTATGATAAACCTTCTAGATTTAGAATTCACGGTCTGTGATAAGCTGAGCTGTGGTAGGTATGATAGTATACACACAGTAACTATAACATGGTTTTGGTGCAACTGACAGAATGGCAGACATGATTGCGAGCCTCACACACATCTGTGCTCCTGTTGTTTACGACCTCACTGCTATGTTGCCATCATTGAAGGAGCTACAGACCAGCATTGACAAGCTGCGAGAATTGTGCATTCCATGTGAGTTGACTGATATCCAGTAATGTTGCCTCACTTGATTTTCTCTGTTGTGATGCTAGAATTTGCCATCAGTTCCACATTATTGCACAGAATTGTTAATTTGGGAGAAAAGGTTGAAATTTACTAACTTGCTTATTTTTTACAGATGCCTGTTCTCAGTGACATTCAAGTGGTAATTTATTTACATCATCAACTGTCACGGATTGTATTCTCATTTTCTGTCATGACACCTGTACAATAAAATTCAGTTTGTAATTGCACTTTTTGATTGGTTTTCTTGCACATAAAGACATTGTAAGTGATATGAAGTAGTTGAACTGCGTTCTTATTAAACGCAGCTCTGAAGCAGTGCGATGTTCTGTACTAGCATCATGCAAAGAGCTCTGGAGCTCTGACGTGGCGTGGTATTCACAGTTGGAGGCTTCACAGTGGCTGATGCATGTCAGCAACGTCCTGGCTCTTGTCAGCAGAGTTGTCACAGATTTCGTTGATTCAGGAATATCTGTTATCCTACAAGGTTATTGCATTATTATTGACCGAGTAATGTTGCAATTAATTTCAGAAAGGTGAAAGAAGTTTAGTAAGCATGTCGTCAACTGAGAACTGTAGTCATAATTTTTTGTGTAAGTGGCACACAGAGCCACTTTGCTCTGTTGACATTCACCAGGTGGCGCCACCAGCCAGCCGAGTTTCGCATCTCACTGTTTCATATGTCTAGCTTCTAGTTCATTTGATGCTGAAGCTGTTCATGTTAAGTGTTCCGTTGATGTATGTATTGCAGAGCCAGGTGGCACAGATTATGTTCCAGTTGTATCATGTCTAGTTCAGCTTGCATTGGATCCACATTCTAGGACATTGTGTGGCTTTGAGAACCTCATTGAGCGTGAGTGGGTTGCACTCAGACATCGGTTTGTTGAAAGATGTGCACTTGTCGCTAGCAGAGACACAGAGCGGGTAAATTCCTCCACTCTACTGAATAGATGAAATACATGTAGAGTGTAGAACTTGTAGCTTACTAAATTCTCCTTTTATCATATGCAGTACTGTGGTCGTTTTAACTAAATAGGTTACATAACAATGCCATTTTTTAAACTTGTAAACCACGAAAAATCTTAAATGAACATTTCATTTAGGTTGGTATAATTGTAAATATGCATAAGTAATTTTTTAATGTTGATGTTGTTAACAGCAACAGCAGCAGTAGCGTAGTAAATTGTACTTATTGCAACTGTTGTTTGTAGGGTCCAACTTTCCTGTTATTTCTGGACTGCACGTGGCAGCTGATACAGCAGTTTCCTTCAGCATTTGAATTCACAGAAATCTACTTGACGGCACTGTGGGACAGTGTAACTTTGGGCATCTTTAGAAACTTCATGCATTCCAGTTCCCTGGCTCAACAAAAGGTTGATTATTCTAAGCATCGGCTGTCTGTGTGGAACTGGGAGAATCAGTTTGATAAAGACACTGTTGCTCTGTTCTGTAATCCTTTGTATCAAGTAAATGTCGATGACAAGGGCAGCGAAGGACAGAGTCAAACATTTCCAAGTTGTGTTAGTAATCCAGTCAGTTGTAGACGTACACATACGGGGCACTCTACAGCACGCAGTCTGCCGACGTGTTTGTCCATGTCTGTCATACAACCAAGGCATCATGTACCAGACCTGCAGATTTGGTCGCTGTGTTACCTGAGATGGTTGACACCAGCGCAGATTGTTGATGGTGGATCAGCGGCCGAGCTGACTGCCCAGTGTGCCCTACTCGCTGATATACGCACATTGCAGCACGACATTGTGCTACTAACCGAAGAACAGTCACAACGACCTATGCCACACCTGCAGCATGACACGTCAGTCATGGCACTACCACAGCATGTGTCATCGTCATACCCATTTGTTGCTTGTCAGCCATCACGTCAGACGACACAGACAGCGTACTGTACTGCCAGTTCACTTCAGTTGTCATACATTGATGATTCCATTAGCGTTGATGAACTGAGCATCACAGACGTTCCTCATCCTGAACCGTGTTTACCGTATTAGTTGCTGCTTAGTGTGTTAATCATAGAGCACATTGCTGAGTGGCAGTCTTAGTCACTGCTGCATATATAATTGGGCCCCGTCGTAAAAAGCAATGTTCTGTCACTTTTCTAGCTGAGACATCGCTGGACTTGTAACTCCATAAAGGAAAATTTGTTTGCATCGGACAGAAAAAACAACTGTGTAACAACTCCAAATGCCCTCCATTCTTGTTGTAGGGGGTGTGCTACATGTGTATTTTTGATGGACATTGACAATTTTTTTCAGACCAAAAGACAGTGAAGGTCACAATGTCACACAAAGCTAATACACTAAAATAGTCAGTATTTTGTGGTGACTTTGAACTCTGCAGCACCAGTTCAGCTCTTAGAATTAATGCAAAATTTAAATCTAATCAATCAGAATGATAATTAATATTGGAAGTAGCATTAATTATGAACATGTATCAATTGAGACAGAATTTACTTTATCATGTACTTATCCATATTTTTGAAATGAACGGACTTGTTTTTAAGTGCAGAATAGTTCTGTTATATTTGTATAGTGTACACAGATATTTCAGTTAATGACGATTAAATTCTTACTCTTATATGGGATACTTTTTTGTGTCATCATATATGAGTTACAAACTTTTGGTCCACCCACTAAACAAGCAAGCTGCTCTCTGCAAGGTTTATGGATTACGAAAAAAGAATTCTGGGATGAACTCAGAATTTGCCCTATGTTCAAATTATAGACTACTGTTGTGCCATCAGCAACAGGTGGCATTCTTCACTACAAGATATGTGTACTTATAGAGGAGCTGATGTCGGATCAGATCACAACCTTGTCATCGGAAACATCAAGATGAAACTGAAGAAAGCCAAAGCAGCTGCTCCCAAAAAGCCTTATGCAACAGGGAACCTAAAAGATGCAGAAACGTCAAGGAGATTTTACATCGATGCCAAGAACAGATTTGCAGCACTACAGCATGCCACAGATCACAAAGAGCAGTGGAATATATTCAGTCAAGCCATTGCAGAGTGCAGAAACAACACTGGGTAGAAGAGGCGCGAATTGAGAAAAGTGGATCTCTGCTAACACATGGGAAATGATTGACGAATGGAAGAAGATTAAGTCAACAAGAGATCAAACAAACGACAGTGGAAAATGGCCAATGAGGAATAGACGTCTGAACAAAGTAAAGAAAAAGTGGAAAGACAAAAGCAGTGGATAGAAGACACTTTAATAGATTAATGAGTGTTAAACCAGCCTACACCTGATGATCTCTTCAACTTAAGCCAAGAAGCAGATATAGCACAGTTAGAAGAAATCACAGTAGAGGAAGTAGTCAGAGCAATGCATAAACTGAAGAACAAGGCAGTAGGACTTAATGATGAATCGGCTGAACTACTAAAGCATGGTAATGATGCCATTGCAACGGAACTCGCCTACCTCTTCAACCTGATATACAAGAATGAGGATGTCCCAGACGACTGGAGGCATGGGATAATAGTGACGCTACCAAAGAAGGTGAGACTTCAGTGACTGTAACAACTGGCGAGGTATCACACCATTATCTATCCCCGGTAAAGTATTTTGCAGCGTGTTACTACACAGGCTTATGAAACAAAATGATCGTATTTTGAGAGAAGAAAAGGCCGGTTTCTGGAGCACCAGGTCATGCAAAGAACAGATCTTCACACCATTGAACAGAGCTTAGAATTCCAGAGGCCTCTTGTTGTAAACTTCATTGATTGTAAGAAAGCTTTTGACAGTGTACACCGAGACTCTCTACGGGATATAATGAAACTGTATGGAATCCCCCGAAATATGTTCGCATTTTCAAAGCACTGTATAAGAATTCTAAATGCTGCATTAGAACACCAAATGGAAACACCACGATGTTTGACATAATGACAGGAGTACGGCGAGGATGTGTACTTTCTACGTTCTTGTTCGTCCTCATCATTGACTTTTTTTATGAGGAAATCAATGAACAACCCAGTGTTTGGCATCAAACAGAAATACGACAGGTTGACAGATTTAGACTTTGCAGACGACATTGCCTTGCTCAGTGGTGCACACAGTAGTCCAGTACATCACAACAAGATTACACGAGCAGGCAACAAAGTTGAGTCCATGCATCAGTTGTGAGAAAACAAAGACAATGTCAGTTGGGATAGACCTTCCTCCAGCTACCATTGGACAACAGGCTGTAGAATGTGTAGACAACTTTCCATACCTTGGAAGATGTATCTCTCGGATAGGTGATGCAGAGGTTTACATGTGAGCCCGGCTGGGCAGAGCAGCCTCAGTTTATCAGCGATTGCATCAATCCAGCAATACATCAACATGTCCACCAAGTTACACGTGTACAAATCAGTTGTGATTTCTGCAGCAATCTATGCTGCTGATACATAGAATGGGACGTCAAAAATTTCACATACGTTGGACGTTTTCCACCAATTATATATATATATGCTTGTGCACCATATTGGGCATTTCATGGCAAGATCACATTACAAATGGCGAGTTGATGAAGAGGGCTGGGATGTAGGACCTATCAAATACTGTCAGAGAGAAGACTGTCGTGGCATATACTACGGCTACCACCAGATAGACCGGCAAGTGTGGCTATGCAGTGGGTACCTGATGGAGGCAAGAGAAGAAGAAGACATTCAGGTAAGACCTGGCGCCAGACATTCCAAGAGGATTGCAGGAGATTAGAGTCAGCTGGAGTGGTGTTCGCAGAGTGGCCAGTGATCAGTGTCGGTTGAAAAGCCTTGTCACCCAATACTCCAGCAGAGTGGGAGGATCCAAATCTAAGTAAGTTGTGCTACCTGGTAGGTGTGTCCAAAAAGTCAACAGTTCAGCCATAGACTTATTGTTAATATTGCACTGTAAACGATCTTGGCATCAGTCGAATGAAGTTGAGTGAGTGACTGAGCAGAGGTTTAACATCCCACTCGACACTTTATAGGTCATTTCGGGGACGAATGAAGTTGTACAGTACCACAGTTATTACCCCAAAACAATCAAACAATGGGAACCTAGCAATTCTGACATGATGTACATGCACGTGTATCCAACATGAATTGTAAGAAACACTCATTGTCACCAAATAGCTGTCAACACATTTTATGTGCAACTGTACAATAGCAGAAATCACACACACAACACATGCAGGCTACAAGTTCAAAAAGTAGCACCACACATTCACACGAAACACTCGGGCACCAACCACGAGAAGTTAGAAACATACGTAATCAGAAGCAGAGTTCAGTCGATGCACTGTCAACACAGTATGGCAGGCAAGTTGCATTACAACAGTACGATGAATAACAGTCAGTAAACACAAATATCAACTCGCGTGTAAACTCATTATTTCCAAATCCCAATATTTATTGATCAAAATCAGTATATTACTGTCACTCTTACAATAATTATTAACATAAGCCGACAACGCCAAACTGATCTGTCAGCACATTTCTTTGGATCATCATTTGTCCAACTGTGATGAACTTTGACAGCAACACAGAAGACGGCTAGAAAAATACAGGTTTTTAATAAAACTCCTTAGGTTTTAACACACCAAGTGAGGCCAGTGAACATCCTAACCTGGTCATAAATGCTGTATCCAGGACAAACTCAGCGAGCAAAGAACACCATGTAACCACCACACATCACAGTGAAAATCTGAATAGGACTTACATAATGAATAACTAAAAAAGCTGTAAACGTCTACAAGCTGCAACAACATTACAAATTAAGCATACCATATGAAACGTGATTGCTAACAGTTACCACTATTAACTTTTCTGAAGGTGACATGAAGGTCATGTTACAATAACCATACGCTGACCTAACAAACAAACAGAGCAGACTCAGAAACAAACAGTAAACACACAGAGACGCTATCGTCTTACACACCAAGTGTACTACATCTATGTAATAATTCTCCTTCTGAGTCTGTCTGTTTACTTGTCTGCTTATAATGTGGGAATGAGTGGCATAAACACATCCAAATTTTCAGTACAGCCCCAGGGATGTCTAAGTGCTAATAAATTTGATGGCAGGGGCAGGGAGCGAGAAAGCTGGTATTTGTGCAGTAGCACATATGCACTAGCACTGTGGGCAATGCCTAGAGGGCCTAGGGAGGCCCACCTACAGCCAGTGCACCACATTGACTGTGCAAGCGAACGGTCACATCCCCGCTTAAAACCACACTTAATTTACTCACCAGCGACAAGTACCTGCACTAGTTTTAATTGTAAGCAAAATTTTATCCTGCAGTAAATAACAGTAAGTAAATGGTCAGGAACTGGCAGGCAAAGTATCTGTTTCATCTGTCACATCAGCCTCTTTCAATGGTGACGATGTCAGTTGAGATTTCAATGCTGATTCTTGCGGTAATAACGTCATCCCATTAGTCTTACTGATACTGCACTGTTTTACTTCAGCGGCTGACACTAATGCAGGCTTGCTGACCCGAACTTGACTTTGAACTGATTCTACACTCTCTGCACAGATCAGCATAACTGACAATGCAATAACCGATTTCTGATGCATGATAATATTTTCACATAATGGAAATGTGTGGTCCCAATGGCCAACATGATCTCTGATACTCTATCCATTTCAAGACTGGATACACCCCTTGAAATCTTGTGATTACCTGACTTCTAAAGCCCAATTAATACACTAAGCTAGTTCATGTGGTTGCCAAAGCATTAGCTATTCTCAGAACATATGCCCAGCAATACAATCTCACAACATACTGCCTAGCAGTACCCGTAAACTGATTACAGCCAAAATAGAAAAAAAATAAGAAAGTATTACTTTGAAGTTTTGCAACAATAATTACAACAACACACAGTGGACGTACCAGAACTGCTCCGTACAGTGTCTGCACCATTAGCAATCAGCAGACTGTCGAGACTTGCTGCGTCATTGACAAAGTTGTACATAGGTGGAGGAATGTGTCCAGAAAGTGGAACAATACCAGGTGACATATAAGACGGCGTGTATGGCTTGCCAGCAGCAGCATACTGGCTCATCCACGCTGCTGTCGCAGCTGGCGGTGGCACAGTTGGTGGACCAAGAGTATCATAAACTACAGACTCCGGCTGTGAGTCTATCTCAGACACTGAGTCCAATGCATCCAGTGTTAATGAACCAAGGTCTACCACAGCAAATAGCACAAGACTTGGCTTCACTTCTACTTCAAACATTTTAATAAAAACCACTAGAATGTTGCCTAACATAATTTAAGAATATGCCAACCACTAAATAACAGCATTACCATTTCTAGGTAAGTGTTAGCTCAAAGTGCTAAGATGCAAGCACGAAATTGACAAAAAAAGAAAGACGTAAACATGCTGACAGACCTGTACATATTTCAGCAATGGTGTAGTAGCACTGTTCGGAGAATGAAGTCTTGTTGACAGTGTGTCGTATGTAGCCACTGCGCAGCAGTTCACAAGCGTACCTGCGAGCGTCTCGGCGCTCAGTGAAACCTTCGACGTGTGTCAACAGCCAATTCACTAGGTCAGACCCTGCCAACCAACAGACTTCAGTCATGTATCTCTGACTCACAAGTCACAGCTGATAAGTACCACCACAGTCCTAGTTGTATGATCAACACATTAAACTGGTTACTGGTCATCGGGGTCTGTATAAATCAGCATTTCTTTTGAAGCCCAAAGTAACAAACGGACTATGAACAAGCCTCATCAAATCTTGCTGAGCAAGATATACTGAGCCCCATAAACAGTGATGGCCAAAAATATGTAACAAAAAACTGTTGCATTGTAGCAAAAGTGTCGACAAATGTTAGCCGCTATATTATGCTAAATCCCCACTATTGTTCGTTGGGGAAATCACGTGCACATGCAGAAGTCCTTAGGAAATCTCGCAGTAAAAGCATTTGCCCCTGAACTGGACATCATACAAATTAACTGCTATTTTAGCACAGTACTGATGAAGTACTGAACATTCTGACATACCGAATCGTAGTATACAGGAATTACAAACTTTTACTTTTTGGCCCAGAATGTATATATGCTTGCTCAAACTGACAGTAAGCCTGCATTACCTTATTGTCTGTTCCATGATGTTTGCTGTGTTAAACCTTTTTCTACGTTCTATATACTGGGTTATTGTTAGTGTCATAAAGTGACCTTATAGTCCCAGTTCACGCATATTTGATTGTGCTTCCTCATACCGTAGTGTATATGTTTACTTTCTTGGTGTGTGAAACAATAACAAATAAATAAATAAATAAACAAGATTTAACTTGCCAATAAATGCATTCGGTATGGTAATTTTCAGCCACATTCGGTCACGAATTTCAAAACCAGAATCTGGTGCAGACATGGCATGCATTATGTCCATGACATCAGAGTTGACAGTCAATCTGCATGAGGGCGGCTGCAGATCTTCATCACACAACACACACATGTACTGAGTGGAACACCCACCAGAACAGAATTGCAAGCACTGAGCTGATATGCAGTCAAGAAGGCAACCCAGAGTCTAGCAGAAGTCCAAGAGAAATTAAAAACCCAACAGCAATATCTCTCAGCTCTAGCTGCTGCAAGAAGCTGTCATGGACACAAACAGGTCATCGCTAATGTCTTTTGCCATTGTGAAAAATGATACTGGGGTGCTTCAATGATATCGTAATATTTTTGTGTAAAACTTTAACACATCTATCAGGTTTTGGTTTCATCTTGTGTAGAAAGAAATTACGATTGAAATGCTGTATTGTTTGTACAGCTAAACGTGTACAGGTGCAGTATAAACAGCATAATCTGAGAAGGCAGTGTTTTATGGCCCACTCTGTATAACACAACTGTATGATACAGACAGTCACAACTACTAAATATAACTTCATGTCATAATGGACCAGATGTACATGTAACACTTACTCTTGGATGAATTGAGTGTAGCTGCAGACAACATTGACGGGTTGCTTGAATGTATGTCTACAACACATCAACAACTGCACACTGCACATTACACACTTTTCTCCTAGCATTTGCATCAAGAGCCATAACGGGTCAGCCAAGCAACAGCTTCATCATCAGCAGAGTGTAGTTGAGACACGCTGCCATTTAACTTCGTCAGACAACAGGAGTCAACAATGTGGGACATCGTTTGGATCTCACCATAGGGACAGGCCTGATTCCATTTCTTCTCACAAGCACTGCAGTGGCATGGTGTGGTCCAAGAATGGTGAAGACAGGCCTTCACTACACACTCGAAGGAGCAAGATCAGTACTGTGCTGCATGCACCAGTTCCTCATTTCAGCACTTGTATCTCTCTAAGCTGACACATGTATCAGTTGGAAAGAGACAATTAATCAGTGAATGAATGCACCAGCATTCAATGTGTGATAGCTATCTAATAGCTTATACACACTGTGATGCACAACTTGCTAGTACTCAGTTGACAATGAATGCCACAACTACTATAGCCCATGTGCTCTATCTGCTATAAATTGCAAATGCAAATACAGTGTCGTTGTGTATTCTACTGCTCTGCAGGTCCAATGTGTGCAGACATTCAGAGCAATTTACTGCATGCATTATTTCGAGGTATACAGTAGACACAACTACTGTTAGTTACCTTCACAATTCTTCTGCCCTTAGACAGCTGTCTTTGGCATCATCTAATTCACTTAGAAGTGAAAAATAAAACATATTCAGTTATGTAAACAGTACAGAATGTACGATATAACAAGCCAACACATACACGACGATTCAGGAACTGAAGGCATGTAAGCTGGTGCATTACTAGCAGCAACTCCAGCTACAGACGGAGGTAGACCGAGTCGACCATAGACTGCACGCACGGCTTCAGTATGAGCAACCCAAGCAGAGGGGTCAATAGGTCGGACAGGTTCTTGACGAGGTGACAAATAACTCTTTGCTGCTGGGTCCCAACACTTGGCTACAACGAGTGTGACAGGCCTGCAGACAACAGTAATAATAATAATGTCTTTATTACAACTGCAGACAGAATGCTGCAAAGGACAATTAGACAACAGACCTAATCTGACAATAGATCTGCCACGCAGGACAGTACATAATAACAGAACAAACAACAACAATCGTTTAATGGCCTTTGGTCCGGGACTACCCGGGTAGGCCAGTACCAGAAGAAACACTCACCCACTAACACCCATCCTGATCATCGGACAGCCTTTAACACCTTTCTCCATTTACAATGATCCATAGCATCCTCTTTGTTTAGTTTACGTGTTTTACAGTCCTCTTGGACAACCTCTCTCCAGGTCCTCTTTGGTCTTCCCCTTGATCTAGGGCCCTCAACTTCATACTCCATGCATTTCTTCACCCAATCATCATCATCATTTCGCAGTACATGCCCATACCAATGCAGCCAGTTTTGCTGCAATACCAATGCTATGTCATCTACACCCAGTCTCTCCCTCAACTCCTTACTTGGGAGTCTGTCTTTTAGCTTAACGCCACACATCCACCTGACCATTCTCATCTCTGCTCGCTGAAGTGCCACCACATTTTCTTTCCTTACAGGCCAGGTGTCACTTCCATGCAGCACGCTGGTACACAGACAGCTACTGTACAACCTTCCTCTCATAATCAGAGACACGTCCTTATTGGTAAGCAGTAATACCAACTGCCTAAACTTATTCCAACCAATTCCATTTCTGGCCTCCACAGCTGCATCAGCATCTCCATCCACACTCAGCATGTCACCTAGGTAACAAAACTTATCCACTAACTCCAACTTTGCACTGGCCCCAATATCCACACTAGTGCGACCTGTACTAGTTACTGGGTTCACGCAGCCTCTGTAAATGAATGACTTTGCCACCTTCAACATGCTACCCTTTATACCACTACATTTCTTATGAACCCATTTCTGGCAGCTAGTACACTGTAATGAATTTCTACCAAAAC
>Ga0126335_1001883_pt1 | contig 12182 bp, 9 predicted proteins | sample OlaspJWI45metaG_FD_108409 | JGI IMG/M metagenome (GOLD analysis project Ga0126335, IMG submission 108409) | Marine gutless worms symbiont microbial communities from Oahu, Hawaii - Olavius sp. 1 OAHU.JWI-45 metaG | ecosystem: Host-associated > Annelida > Digestive system > Unclassified | place...
AGAAGCAACGAGAAACAAGACGCCAAAGTAATTTAGCGATAGCCGCATCGAATACGCGCTGCAATGAGGCGCTTCTAATGAGCTTTGCTCACGGTCTGCGACCGGAGTTTAGGTTTCCTAATGCGTTATATAATAAGCCACATTCTAACACGTTTCGTGCAAACTATGTCAGTATTGTTCATCACTGTAATATTAACACGACAAAAAGTAAAAGTGCAACAGACAACATAGTACTTAATAACCAGGCATCTACACTCCAAATGACAACTAAACATTATGTTAGCTCTCAACGTGAGATGATTTACCTGCGAGCACAGCCGACGCCGACAAAGATGATGATAAGACAGATAGCCAAACCGACAAATGAGATGGAGACGATCAAAAGAACTGCAACGAAAATGCAAATTAACACAATCTTTAAACGCGTATATCATACTCTAAAATAGGCCTGCGGTTCGTATTACTTACGAATATGTAAACTAATGCGCAATGGTTATACAAATTCGTTAACATTTAGACCTACCGGTACGGATATATTGCGAGCAAAATAAAGTTATAAAGCTTTATTTCATCACACAAATGGTAACATAATGAAAATAATTGAAGCAAATATAAAAACACAAATACAAGCATGCACGCAGGTAAATACGATCTAGTTTATACTCACGTATGCTATGTAGTCTATTCAGCAATACTTAGTGAATATACCGTTAATAAAATGCAAATTATCTTGCTTCGTATCGTCGACATCAGAATCAGACGTTAGCACAGTATCATCATCTACACACTCAAACAAGCATTCTAAATTTTGCATTTAATACTTTAATATCGTGTTGCATTGTATTCGCATTACTGTCATTGCTTCCAACATCATGCACTGTGTTGTTACATTATTATGAATATGGAATTCATGAAGGTCAATCTCGATACCAGCTGGTGTGGAGTTAGAGCTGGCGGCAGGCTGCCCATTTCTTTCCGCCATTTCCGCGGTTATCTTCTCAACCAAAAGAATCACCAAATAATGATCGGTAACAGTATAAACTTATGGCAAGACAAAGAAAAAGACAAAACTCAGAAATAACACACGTCAGTTTCTGCTTTATACGAATTCGCAAAATAAATATGCTGAAGATTGCCATAGTTTGCATTGCAGATGCCGATGGTTCCAATCCAGCGGTTGCCGTCACATCGTAGATTCCATCTCTGACGTGTTGTGTAACAGCCGATCGTTGCCTCGTTGTCTGTTCGTCTCAACCACGCATCACTCGAAGGAACCAAGTTGTTGCAGCCCACCGCTGCACCATCATAAAAATATTGATCACATCATGCTTTCCGCATTACTCGATACAAAACACGGTTTGTATTATATTAACCTAGTAGTAGGTAGTAGTGACAGGCATGCAGGTTATTAATTCCTCTGTCCATCCGTCCATGAACAAAGATGCTGTGGGGCGCTGCAGAGTGGCGCCACCTAGTGACTGCAGTTGAAAAACATACTACCAGTCCCAGCCGTAGCAGCAGCCGTTCTAGGTAGTGAAATTTCCAGCTGATAGATAGGCCTACAGAAAAATGGATTGCCTTTTTAAGTGTCAGTGTTACTGTATACCTATGTTGCAATTTTGATATGTCACCAATATGTTTTTATGAAAAATTACACTATCGTTGTTTTTTGTATAAAATAAACTATTCTCAACATTTTTGGCACAAACAATTTAAACTTACCTTCAACAGCCAGCAAAAAGTTCACTGTCATATCCTCCTCTTTATTAGTAGTTGGTTTTGGTGTCAGAACGATCTCGACAAGATTTCCAGTGGACTGGTAGAGATGTTTGTGTCTTTGTTGGACAGCAGTTGAACAGATAGAAACGTTGTTCTTGTTGTTCTTGTCTACTACGTATCCATACTGGACACTGCAGTGGTCAGTGACCAGTCCACGACTGTCCAGTTGAGTCTGACCACCGTGTCCACTGAAGTCCAGTAGACTAATGTTGACCTTCTGTCCAGTCTGTGCCTCCAATAACCACGGATGTGATCGCGAACCACATCTCGTCCTGCTGATGCTGCGTCCTACAGATGTCTGTTTCCCAGCGACGTGCGACCGTGAACCAACTTGGAGTGATATCCGACAAGCCCGATCTTCGTCCACGACTACAAGACAAACCTGCTTCATTAATAAAGTTGTGTAAGAACGGGCTCACTTCAGCACTTAAAACCCCGTTTATTGTTTATAGGTACTAATATTCAGTTTTCGAAGCATTACAATAGTTTTGTTTGGTTGCTTGCTCGTTGAGATGAAAACTATATGGCTTATTCACAACTATAAGTTAACCATCAAATACATAATATTGTAAAACTAATAATGTGTGCTACGTCAAATAATTTCACTTATTAATTTGATCGTTTTAGCTGCTTAAGAGAGTTTGATGCAATTTAACAGATAAAACGTTGTCATGTTATTCACAAAAGTCAAAATGTACATTTTGGTACATAATATAGCTACAGACCTAGGCTTATTACAAAATGCATGAAGAGCCTTTAACTGTGCATCACAAAATACGACTGACCACTAAGACAGGAGTAAGTCGCTTCAAGATACATTGTGAGTTGTTTCGGGCAAGGTCGGAATTCATGCAGTTCTGGACTGGCGACGCTGACATCGCATGCCGACTTGCCTGAACAGACTCGATCGACATAGCTGAGTACATCAGCTGAGCATCCGAGAACTCTTGGGTCCAGCTGCTGCAAAGCCGTCAGGTAGGCATCAGAAGCGATGCAGCGCCCGACGCGCATCCGTCCAAATAAAGCCGTCTCCATGACGATGACTTCGCCATGTTGACAGCGGGCGCGAAACGTCTCAAGGTGACAAAACTCGCGACCTGTGTGCCGCACGACATAATTATCGAAAAACATCCGTTTTCTCTTCACTGCAATAAATCGAATCCCGAAAAGTTTCCAATTCCATGCAGCTATGGGATGTTGGTTAGCTTGGTACGAGACTATAGGCCTACGAGGCAAGAAGTTGCTGCGCACGGTTCTACTGTTCATCATTACTATGCAAACTGATATTAATAGGTTCACATGTATATAGGTTTCACATAGGCTACTTGACATCTAGGCCTATACGTCTCGCACTTAGTAGACTCCAATAATTAAGCGTATTGTGTACATACACTTTTCATAAATCGGTGATATACGGCCTTTTTAAAGGTAGGCTAAGTTCTTAGAAGTCTGTAAGCAAAGTCATCTATTTCAGTGAAATGATAAGCTATTTATTCAGCTGGAAGCCAACAAAATTAATTGCAAATTCTGTTTGCTATCAGCGTAAACTATATCTGAGCATACAAACATTTAGCTGCAGAGACTCAGACTTAAGTTTTATCGATGTAGCCTATAGGCCCTACAGCCATACCTGACTGAAGCGGAACGTTACTGGTACTGCAAGTATCAAAAGACAACATGGCAACCACAAGCAACACCAGATTGTGAACTTCCATCGTCGTTAGTGCTCAAAACACCAATAGGAACGGTGAAATGCTTGTTCAATGCTCAAACAGGCTTGACGTTTGTAGAAGTGCGAGTTCTTCCCACCTCCCACAGATACTTTTCAGAAATATCGATCAGAAGATAATAAACACTTGCAAATAATTGTCAATTCACAACGCACTCAAGGCAGAAACGAAACGTATCAAAGAAGTCTTTATGACGATTCTCTAGACATACTGCTGTGATCAGACCAAAACCACAAATGCTTTTCTCTACAGCTGTGCTGAGGTGACTATGCTGCGCTTGCGGACTGTGGAGAGATACACTCGACGTCGTCCTAGTTAGTAATTGGCTGAGCGAAGGGGCCGTCTCAAACTCAAATACGTTGGACTGCCTCAGCCAATATCGTTTATCTTTATCCCTGTACAGTGTGGAGCCATTTCAGTGTTCCCAGTATCTAAATGACACAGCATCAGGCCTGCACTGTTAATAAACGTCGGTCAGTCGGCTACGTTAATTTCTAGGCCTATGGGGAGCCACGGTGATAGTGCTACTCAGTGGTATAGTTGCAATGAATAGCTCACTCTGTTGGCAAACGACAAGCACACATGTGCAAATAAAACAAGAAGCTCAGCTAGCGCTAACAATCCATCACACGCTTGTGCACGCTGATATTCCATACTGTGCCGTCAAGAGTTGCCCTCTGGTGAATGACTACGATTTATTGGCCGGATTTTCCGACTTTTACCTACCACTCTCTTATTTGACGCCGTCATTGAGAAGGATCCCCTCGAGCTATCGGGTTCATATTTTGTATGGAAAAACTAGAATGGCTGGACTACAATCTGGTGAAGGTCACATGATGATCGACTCAGTCGCTTGAGCACAATATATCAACGGACAGACAGACAAACAGCCACGTCGCCATAGCAATGCCGCGCCAAAACACTGCGTCGGGCGGCAACTATTTGCACACTACTTTAAAACTAGCGCAACTGACTATGTAGCATACTTTTACAAAAACAAGAGTTCAAAATTTAAGTAGGCCTACTGTATATGCAGTTAACCATCGTTAATAATTATTAACAAACACACATATGGAGCCTAGGTCTATTAGGCCTAAGTATCATGCGCAGTGCACACCGCATAAACAATGTTCAGCCACACGAGACCGTTCTAGTTATTTGCATTGAGAGTCACATGATCCTTGTCCAACACAAAGTACTGAGGCGGATAAGTTTGTCCACTGTACTGAACATCAAGCTGGCTGTCGTTAATCAAAGGTCCATCGTTAGTTCGCTCCAGGAAATTCTTGGCTCCTGAAGACAGGCCATGATGCTTGTATCTGCAAAAACACACCCAAGAATGGGTCACTGTGATTATGATCAACGAACAACGTTCCTACATTTACATAAACAAATGTCTAATTTCTGTTCACCGAAATGTATGCATGATTGCACGTTATCCGAGAAAGTATATTTTATTCACGAGTGTTGGGGGTGTTTTATATGCATAATCACCCACTATTTTTCACATCAGGCTTAGGCCTACAACTCACCAACGAACCGATAAGGAAGTAACCTGCGAGCGCAGCCGATGCCGATAAAGATGATGATAAGACAAACGGCGAGACCGACGAACGAGATGGAGACGATCAGCAGCACTGCAACATGCATTTGTAAATATAGCAACACCGTCAAATGTTTAACTCATAATTTTGCAACGAGTTTCATATACGCTACTGCAATTATTCAAAAAGTGTTAAGCTTCTTTATATATGCAGACGGAACAAACATACGAATATAGGCCTACATGCAGACCTAATTTGATTTAATTATTCATATATTACAGCTTCGTCTAAAATCTAGAGTATTTATTACCCGTAGGCCTAGTTATTTTTCATTTATTAATTAATTACAGTATAACATAGGATAGTTATATAAATATGTCAGTATAGCAAGTTATAGCAAGTTACCGTTAATAAATTCTTTGTTTTCAGATGCACGAAAACCCACGTCTGAGCTTGATGACTTTGGAGTTGCGCCAACATCTGAAAGACAGCCGCAGCCGCACAAACTTTATGACGTTCTTTTACAAACGAACTGTGGAAAAAACGAAAAGCAATCTGCTGCGTCCCTGTAGAAAAAGTAACATAAATTCCAGGATCCGCCCCTATGAACAAATAACAACTGTTACCTTCAGAGCAGACGCCGATGGTTCCAGTCCAGCGGTTGCCGTCACATCGTAGATTCCATCTCTGACGTGTTGCGTAACAGCCGATCGTTGCCTCGTTGTCTGTTCGTCTCAGCCACGCATCACTCGGAGGAACCAAGTTGCTGCAGCCCACCGCTGCACCATCACAAAATATTGCTCACGTCAGGCGTTACTCGATATCTGGGTTTGCATAGGCCTACCATAATACCATTTAACATTAAACATGATATAAGATAAGCATGAATCAGCCGGAACAAATATTTATGCAATAAATACTATTTTATTAGGCTAATAATCAGGGTTGGTCAGTATGTCTCCATATACAAAATCACAAGTCTCTACAACCAGCGGTTGCCATGTGGCCTACGGCACACTGGTTAACAGACAAACACACAGACGCCTTTCGAACAGCTTTTGTATGATAAGCTTTGCTAGCTAAAATACTTGAACAAGCATAGAAAACAAATGTGGCATATTTTTATTGGGACACGTACTTTATTTTTACAAACAAAATGTTGCCTACCTTCAAAAGCCAGTAGAAAGTTTATGGGCATATCCTCATCTTCATTAGTAGTTTGTTTTGGTGTCAGAACGATCTCGACGAGATTTCCGGTAGACTGGTAGAGATGTTTGTGTCTTTGTTGGGCAGCAGTTGAACAGATGGACACGTTGTTCTTGTTGGTCTGGTCCACTACGTATCCATACTGGAGACTGCAGTGGTCAGTGACCAGTCCACGTGTGTCCAGTTGAGTTTGTCCACCGTGTCCACTGAAGTCCAGTAGACTGATGTTGACCTGTTGTCCAGTCTGTGCCTCCAGTAACCACGGATGTGATGACGAACCACATCTGGTCCTACTGACGCTGTGTCTTCTAGACGTCTGTTTCCCAGCGATGTGCAACGGCCAACCAACTTGGAGTGATATCCGACAAGACCGATCTTCATCCACGACTGGAATGAATAAACAATGTTATAAAGTAATAGGACTAACAATAAGGTAATGGGTGTCTTAAGTTAAATTTATTTAAAATTGTCACTGTAGAAAAGCCTGACTGAAGTTAGTGGAGTAAAAGAAACAGCAAATGTTGTATGGATCATCATCACAGGTGACACTTTTGTTCAGTCTCAAATTTCCAGCCTAAAATTTCCAGGCCTTTCTCTTTAGGCGGAGTAAGTAACAGAAACAACGAGATAAATCCAACAGAAATGTCACTTGATCTATTTGGATTGGAACTCGAAAACGAGTTTTGTAAATCAGCGAAAGCAGAAACATAAAAACCTGACGCAGAAACTGGTAAACCACTTTAAGACTAACCGGCGACACATGTGTAGCTGGCCTCTAAATACACGGTAAGCTGCGCTGAGCATGGTCGAAAAGCGTTCATTTCCGGGTTGGGCACACTGACATCACAAGCCGACCTGCCTGAACAGACTCGATCGACGTAACTGAGTACATCAGCTGAGCATCCAAGACTTGTCGGGTCCAGCTGCTGCAAAGCCGTCAGGTAGGCATCAGAAGCGATGCAGCGCCCGACACGCATCCGTCCGAATAAAGCCGTCTTCATAACAATGACTTCGCCGTGTTGACAACGGGCGCGAAATGTTTCCATGTTACAGTATTCGTTTATGCCTAGTTGAATCGCTAAAACACCGATCATACAACAGTTTGTAACTTCAGTTTAATTCCATTTGTACCATCTGTATAATATTGTCTTGTTTTAGTATAAGTTCGTCATGTAGTTTACTGATTAATATCGAAAAAGCTAAAAACTACAGCTTACATTAATTAAACAGGTCTATGTACTGTTTTATATGAGTCCTTTCTACACTGTGTCCCAAAAGCACTTCCGGCGTGTAACTAACTATAACTCCGTCAAATCTTAACCAATCTCCAAAATTTCTTTAACAGCTGGAAAGAGGATGAAATTTGCTACAAAGACTTTAATATTTGCCAACACGCCGTAAATACGAGTATGTTGCTGCACTAACTTAAAAAGTTAAAAGTTTACATTTGCTGCAAATTTAGAAAAAAATTCAAAAATGTATTGATTTTTACATTCACCCATTTTATTGCATATCGCTTACTTACTTATTATATACTTACTTACAACTCCAGTTCTGTTCCTATTAAATATTCTTTGAAATAGCATACTGCTTTTTGCCAACATGCTTACATGTTATCAGCTCCCTGTACCCGAGGCACGCGCCACTCTATGACTTCTCAAGCAGGAAACATACGTAAGGTGTGTCGAAAATTGTTACACGTGTTCTATAGCTAGCAAATTTCATACCTTCTCCTGCAGTGAAAAAAATTGTGAATATCGATTAACAATTGACCAAGTTAGAGCTAGTTACACGCAAGAAGTTTTTTGGGGACATAGAGTAGATCAGAGGACGGTCTGCTATTTTGGCTGGCAGAACGCTTCACTCTGACAGACAGAGAGACACACAAGTTAACGCCATACATTGTTGTCCAGTGTCCATACTGCCGTCAAAACATAACGAGTAGCATGGCATGCACGCGTAGCTAACACAAAACGAACAAATAATATACCTATATACTCACGTGACGCTAGACCGGCTGCAAAGGATAGCGTTGCGGAATAAGACATCGTCAGCAGCAGGATCGAATATATGCCAAATAGTGATACTGCCATGATTTGTAGTCCGGTTGCACTTTTCAAATCCTATCGATCAAAACTGCAAAACAACTTACGTAAAGTAACAAGAGATCACTTTCAGTCAATCGAATATTGCATTAATCAAGTGGATGTTGACTGTCAGTCAATGAACAGGGAAAGTAAAAGTCTGTGTTTTTACAGCTATATCTATTGACAGCAATAACGGATGTTACGACAAAATAACGTTTTTATTCTGCATCGGATGACATTAGGTTTGTTAGCCTAGGTTACGAGAATTTGGCTGTGAACTTTAATGCACTATTACGAAACGAATCTGAAACAACACAGCAGCTGTATCAAATGTAACTATAGCTGAAAATAGCAAACCAACTTGGTGAAAGTTCCATGTTAACGATAGGCCTAAGTAATCAAACAAGTATCTTACCTACAACACTTGTATAAGCATGCGTCGAGGCGCGGTAACGGGTGGCAGTCACTCCCCCAAGTCAACTCGTTAGAACTCGTTAGGTTTAGATTAGTGTCAGGTTTAGTGTTGCTTATGGCATAGGGTTAGGGTCGGGCTTAGGTTAGCCTTGGGGACAAAAGTTGACTGTAAACCGCGGTAACACTTGAGTAAAAGTGAAACTATTTTCATAAAAACAACCAACGACAAATTTCCATGTATAGGCCCTACGTCTGTTCAATAGAATATGTTAATCACCAATCACTGAACGTCCAAATGTCTCTAACACATAACTTAAACTTAGCTGCTGTAAACTTACTGTCTACACTTCGCCGTAATTGCAATCTGCAAGAGACGCAACCGAAAGCGCTGCAGTGAGTGACCACACAGAAAAGCACTGGGATGAGTTGGCGCGCAGTGATACGGCAAGCCTATGACATCGCCTCTACTTAGGGACCGTCTCACATATAATCATATAATCATTTGTTGTTACTGACAGCGTATACGGTAGGCTCGTAGTCACGCACACATTTCTCGAAGATGACAAGATGCGGTGCTTCACCACTAGCTGAGACGACTTTTAGGCTGCATCGAATGCATGAGATACAGACTATTGGTATCGATGTGGGCGGTGTCTGTCTGTCAGTCTCTGTCTGTTCGTCAATCTGTCTGTTACGCGGTTCACAACTCGGCTTCACTGTGCGGGGGTCATTCGGTGCAGCCTTTGCCTAATCACTGGCCTCTTGTTATAAAAAATTGTAATCATATAATTATTATGACTAGATAATAGGCTAGATTTGTATTTTCTATATAGCTTTCTTGTCTTTATATAGTTAGGCATTGTAAGCCTATATTTATACAACTATAGGCGCGATGGGCTTAGGCTAACTTAGTGACATCTTTTGCTCGATTTTATTAAAAAGACTATTAGTGCCTATAGCCTAATGCTTTTCAGCGACATGTATGTTTTAAGAAACCCCTAACACCATAGCAAGAACTGTTGTTGGCAGTGATCGATCAGTTGACCTAAAACTAAGTCTGCTGCAATTATTCTATCTAATTTCTTTATGATCCGCCGGTAGAAGCCACAAATAACGTGTTGTACATAAATTTGCAAGCATCGTCATAAAACTGCAAAGCTTGTAAAGCGACTCATGCGCCAATTTCATGCAAAGCAAGCGGTCATTATAAACGGTCACGTCTGACAGTTGCAGTTTCACTCGTGTCATCTAGAAACATGACGACAACTTGGTTTGTGTGGATCGTCAGCCGCAAAGCATAAGTCACAGAAATGAGAAATGAACGTATAAAACGAGGAATCCACCATGGACATGAGCGTCGTTCAAAGTGTACACTACAAGCTAGTGGTGTGATGACGGCGAAGTGTTTCTGAGCGTCTTCACGGTGTTGTCGACGACCGAGCGATGAATCGTCTCATGATTGTTTAGCGTTTTTCTCGATTGATCGCCGTCAACGATCAGCTGTTTATTGCTGGACTCAATCGAGGAATCAACGATTTGGTACCTGTAATCACATTCAGTAACGACGATTATTCAAAGAACGATGAATCTTATCAGGATGCTGTAATACACCATGCAGATAAAAATAATTAAGATATAAAGTCTGGTTCAGATATCGACAACTTGACATGATTTTAATTCGTATCACTACCACCACCAGCATCATCATCATTGTTATTTGCCAGATATAGGCTAAGTTCAAAAGTACAGAAACCAAATCGCGTTGCTTTTGGCATTTACATGTATAAAAGTAAGCTTAAGTTGTCAAAGTTTCAGAAATTTTTTCAATTTTCTTTTTCTTTTTTTATCTTTTACTTACCTGCAGCCCTGCTGCAAGCAGATATTGTTCTTGGCGGCGTCTCTGTGTCTGTCCGCACAAAATTTCGAAAACTACTGATCAGAAATTGATGTAACGTAAATGGTAGGCATATGCCCCATGGTGAACGCTAGAAGTGGTTGAAAGTTGGTGACATTTGACCTTGATCTTTGACCTTGACAGCTATTTTCGTATTTTTTATTTGCCATGCATATCTCATCCATTATTAACAGTTTCGAATGCCTTAACCCAGCAACTTCATTTTCGGCGTAAAAGTACACTTTCAGAATATCTAGGTCACCTTCGAGTTTTAAGGTCATGGGATTAATATCAAGGTCACGACGGCAAAAAAGCGGCCGCGCGCAGGTACGTGCTTCTCTCGTAGACAGATTAATTATTATTGTTGTTGTTGTCGTTCGCTGACGAAGTACACAAAAACACTCAAAACAGACAGCTGACAAAAAACATAAAGCATACACAAAGGCCACGTGGCATGGGGCACCGGGGTACCGTGCCCCTCTAAACGGTTGTTGTGCCCCTGTCACAGTTTCTCCAAATTATGAAAAAATGGCATTGTACAGTGTGCACCCGGACGGTGCCCCTTAAAGAGTCATGGTGCCCCCATGTGCTAACGACCTGGCGACGGGCCTGGCCTCATTTGAATAATACACGACGAACAATCAATAATACGTCATCTAAACGAAAGGCAGGCCTAAGACAGATGTAGAGCTAAGGACAAAGCGCCTCTTAATAAAGGAAGCTTACTGCATAAGCGTTCATGTATTGCACGCGTTGTCAAGGAATTTCACAGTTTAATCTGCATACCCACGCGTTTATCCTTTGCCTTTTCAGCCGAAGCTACCAACCCCGGAGGGATGGAAGGCTGAGTTGGCCTAGCTGACTTGTTACATGAGCCTACCTAGATGGTTCACATACCTTAAAACAGTCACCCATCAAGTACTAACCGGGCCCGACAGTGTATAACTTCGTTCATCGACACCAACTCTTTAGCTAAAACATTTAATCAGTCAAAAGTGACCACACACGAATTTAGATGTGAATCTTACCTGCGTGCGCAGCCGACGCCTACAAAGATGATGACGAGGCAGATGGCAAGACCAACGGTACAAATTGTTACGATCGCTACAACTAACAACAACATATCGAAAAGTGAAACGTAAAGAGGTAATTCTATCAAACGTATATAGGCAACGTGGGCCTACTAAAGATCCAGTCACATCCATTTTGCCACCTTGCTACGATCATTGACAACCAGTTTCAAATCGTAATGACATGTCGTAGAAAAAAGACTGTCGCAAAATTCGCATAAATCGTGCGATCAGATGACAGTAGCTTAAGTAACTGTTACAGCCAGAGGCGTAACTTTAGGGGGGACGGGAGATCCGGACCCCCCCCCCGCTTTTTTGGAGAGGGGGGACGGACCCCCTCACTTTTTGCGACCACTTGGTTCCAAAATATTACAAGTCCAAAACACGATCTCTGCCAGAGGTCTATAGTAAAAGCATGCAAGATTGCTCTGTGGTGAGTAGCAGTAAGAATGTATATA
>Ga0126335_1001884_pt1 | contig 12182 bp, 4 predicted proteins | sample OlaspJWI45metaG_FD_108409 | JGI IMG/M metagenome (GOLD analysis project Ga0126335, IMG submission 108409) | Marine gutless worms symbiont microbial communities from Oahu, Hawaii - Olavius sp. 1 OAHU.JWI-45 metaG | ecosystem: Host-associated > Annelida > Digestive system > Unclassified | place...
GAAAACAGCCGTCAAAGACTATAAGGAGAAGTGCGTCCTAAAATAATGGAATGGTATAAGTGCCTGTAATTATAGTATTTAAAAATTATAATAAAATATATTGACAAAAGGACTATAGGATGTTCCGCTTCTTCCAAAGTTTCAAATAATTTCTAATGTGTTAAAACTATCAACAATTGATTTTTTCCATGGAAAATCTCTAAATACCATTCTTTTAGCAACATGATGGGACAACCAGAGGTTAAATACAAATCCAGAAAACCAAACCAAAGACAAAAACATCTCATTACTAACAATATACCTTAACAAATTGATCAAAATTACTATAACAACTAAAAATGCAAAGAAATGGATGTTCAGAAAAATCACATAACGTACAATACGCATGACCTGTTTACCTCCAGATAGCCATAGAGAATTATATATACTTATTCTTATTGAGACATCTTCCGAAGGTTATATAAAAGGCTACCATACTCTTCAGTTATAATACTTTTATTTATTGATCCATAATCGCTATTCATTCTACGACTCATGGTAATCCATGTTTCCCTCTTATTTCCACCAACAATAAATTGGTTGATAAGATCTCTCAATATGTTAGAAGTATCGCTTGCCTTCAACCGATATTTCTGTAGAAATTCAGAAAGATCATTTTTTCCTTCCTGGCAGTCTCGAAAAGATTCTTCTGTTCCACGAGCGAGTAATTCGAGAGCCCAAAGGTTCAATTCTGCTACTTCCGCAACTCCAAATGCAACCACATGAACCACGAAATCCTCTATTTCACCATAAGATGCCTGTTCCCAATTATTGTCTGCGCTTCTTTGAAAAACACTTTCACTAGTCTCTGCAATAGTCCAAATACCACCTGCAGCCTCAAAACCTGGTTGAAAAAAACTGTGCGCCGTAAGTCTTGCACCTGAGATTAGAGTATCTTTTAAGTAACTAGAATCAAACAATCCTTTGGGATCAACACTATTAATCGGATTATTGGTCGCAAATGTAAAAAAATTAACTCCACCTAACATCCCGATGGGATCCGGCCTCAAGTACCTCCCTGCCTCCGGATCATAATACCGATGGTAATTATAATGCAGCCCGGTCTCGCTATCGTAGTATTGGCCGGCAAACCTAAAATTATTCACTACCTCAGAGGCCGGATTTACCAGGGCCTCGCCAAAAGGCGTATAAGTTGCTTCCCACACCAGCATATTTGCCGAATCCACCAGCATCTGGGGGGTGCCGAGCTGGTCGTTCTGGTAATAATAAAGTGCCCCGCTCTCGACATCAACCATAGCCGTCCGGCTGCCGGACCAGTAGATATATTCGTATTTTAAAGATCCGTCAGGTGCCGATTCGGCGATGATGTTGCCGTCAAAATCGTAGTGAAAATAGGTGGATTGAGAATCGGCCGTCTTTTTTACTCTTTGGCCGAGGGCATTGTAAACATATGTGCCAAGCATGTCGGCGCCTTCTTCGACCCGGATCAGGCGGTTGTTCTGATTGTAGACCAGAATCCGGCTGCCGATGGCCACTACATTGCCGTTGGCATCGTAATTGTAATCGATTGTGCCTTCAGGATCAATAACTTTGCTAAGCCTGTTCGTGTCGGGGACATATTCATAGGTTGCGGTTTTACCGTTTGCGGTCCGCGTCTGTCGGTTGCCCACATTGTCATAGGTGAAGGCATAGTCACCGTAAGGCCCGTTGGCCTGAGTCAATCGATTCAATGTATCATAGGTGTAATCCTGGTTCAGCCAGGGGGCGTTGGTTCCGATTATTTGTTCCAGGTTCCGGTTGTGGTCGTAGAAAAACTGCTGCTCGAGCGGCTGGCCGGGATTGGCGATCTCGACGCAATCGCAGGCACTGGACTGGTTGTTGACGATGCCGCCCGCCCCGTTGGTCAGCTCGTTGGGCGGTCCGAACGGACCGTAATTTTGGACATCGGCCAGGGTGACCTCGTTTCCGGCAAAGGTGGTGGTCATCGTTTTGAGCTTGCCGCGGTGGGTCTCGCCTGATCCGAAGCGGGTGATATCGATTCTGCGGCCGGAAGGATATATAAACGATTCGAGTTTGCCGGCCGGGGTAAAGCCCCTTTCTATGGTGTAGCTGATGTCGTCGACAAGACTGGTTTTTGCGGTCAGCCGACCGCGATCGTCATAGGCGAACGTGGTGCTGCCGGATTCATCGACGATGCCGGTCCGCCGTCCTTTGGCGTTTGTCCCGGCATCGTAGGAATACGTGACATTTTCTGATGCATCCGGATAATTGGCGTTTGTTAAACGGTTTAAATCATCATAAATATATTCTACCGTGACGCCCTTGGCATCTGTTTTCCGGGTCGCATTGCCGGCTTCATCATACACGTAAGTGGTGGTGCCGGTGTCCGGTGAGGTGGTGGACACCATTCTGCCCATGTCATCGTAGACAAAAATGGTTTCATTGCTGTTGGCGTCGGTGACCGAGACCAGCCCCCCAAGGGCATTGAAGCCATACCGGGTGATGATATTGCCCGGCTGAGTAACCGAAAGCAGCCTGTTCAGCGCATCGTAACTATATGCGGTTGTATTGTCTTCCGGATCCTTGACCCAGGTCACGTTCCCGGCGCCGTCATACCCGTACTCGGTGTAACTTTCATCGAAATTGATCTGTTTCCAGAGCATGCCCGGATAGGTCGGATGCTGGTAATCCCAGCGGTTCCAGGAGGTCCTGACGTTATCTGCGCCGTATTTGCTTTTTTCGGTCCGGTTGCCCTGATCATCATACAGATAGGCAAGGTAGTTGTTGTCATCATCCAACTTTTGTTGCAGCCTGCCGCTCGTAGTATAATATATGAAAGCCCGACCGACAGTATCCTCATCTGTGGTCGATTCCGGCAGGCCGGCATTGTTGTATTGAAAGCTGCGGGAGCTGCCGTCTGCCAGATGATGTACCCCTGTCACGCGTCCGCGACCGTCATAATCATACTGCTCGGTCTGCCCGTTGACATCGGTGACCTGCCCCACCTGCCCGGCGGCATCGTATTCGCTAAAAACAGTCGCACCGACGATCGGTTTGGTGATCGAAAGCAGATTGCCGCTTGAGGCATCGTATCCGAACGACGTCGTGTCACCGGCGCCCGGCCGCGGACCATCGATGCTTTCAACCTGTCCGTTGTGGTTGTAGGTAAACGCGGTGATGTACTCGTACGGCACAATCGCTCCGGCAGCATCGCGGGTAAATCCTTTTTCAATAATCCGTGATATCAAACGAACCGGATTTTCATTGGGGATATCGTTGCCATCCGAATCATAGTCCCAGATGGTTTCTTTGCTGCCATCACCCAGCACACTTGCCTGGCTGCGGGTCAGTACAGCGTTTATTTCGGGGTGGTAGGTGTAAACTAGACTGCGCGCTACCGGCGTCCCGACCGCCAGAATAACGGTATCCGGATTGCTCCGCGCGTCAAAATCCTGAAATTGACTGACCGTGCCGCCGCCGTATTCAATCTCGACAAGGTTCAACGCATCATCGTATTGCCACCTGACAGCGTTGCTGCTGCTGTAAGGGGCCAGCGGAAGCCCCGACACGGCCGTTAGTCGTTTCAGGTTATCAAATTCACTAATGGTATAGGATCGCTGGGTCTCGTAGGCATCGGTAACCTGAACAGTGCTGTCACTGACATATTCGATACTGACGCCGTTGCCGTTGACGCTGGTCTTGTTGTCGCAGCGATCCTGATCATCATAATCCCAGGTGCCGATCAGATGATCGGCCTTGTTGCGTTTTGCGGTCAGGTTGTGGGGATCGTTGGGATCCTCGTACATATAGGTAAAACCGGAACCATCCGCATAGGTGACCGATGTCAGGTTATCGGCAGTGTATCCGTATACCACCCAAATCCCATCGGACACGGCATCTGTAACCGGTCCGGCAATAGATTCGAGTTTGCTGTTGGGGTTGTAATTGAAGGTCAATATCCGGCCGGTGGCCGCGTCGTTGACTGTTTCAAGCCGTCCCTGGGTATCATAGGCCAGATTCAAGCGATTGGATTTTGCATCTTCGATCCAGGTCAGCTTTCCGGCAGGTGAAAAACCGATTCTTGATCCGTCCAGACGGTACCAGACAAATTCACCGGTGTGGTTTTTTACTATGCTTTTCTCCTGGTAGGCACCGCTGAAAACACCGGGTGACGCTTTCTTGAAATATACTGCACGACCGGTTTCATCGATAATTTTTAGATAGCTGATGCCGTTTTCGATAAAAGCCGGTTTCAAGGTGGCCGAATAGGTGTGCGACCAGCCGTATCCGAGCATATTCGAAACATTGGACCGGCTGTTGTAGGTGGCCCCAAAAGAAAGGCCGCGGCTGTTCGGCGATCCGAAGCTTACGTCCGGCCGATGCTCGATCATGTTGCCGTTGAGAATCCGAACCGTTTCGCCGACCAGTCCGCCACCGCCCTGCTGCTCGTCCTTACTCAGGCCCAATTCCAGATCACCGATATCAGATTCTGCAACTGGAAATGAATTGCTATCGCGAGGGTCAAAGCCAAATTCGATTTCAAAGCCGTCCGGGGCACCGTCATTGTCGGCATCAGCATCGTTCAAATTATCCAACCCATCGGCGTCCATGTCACTGTTCCACTCTGCACCCCAGTAGGCCAGTTCGGCAGCATCAGAAAAACCATCCTGATCTGAATCGATTAGAGCTGTATTTGTCCCGTATGTATTGGCTTCTTCAAAATCGACCAGGCCGTCACCATCGCTGTCCCAGGCATGGTCCATCAGGCAGATGTCATCCAGCCTTCCGCTGCCCCGGATCCAGAAACCATTTACTTCTACAATCCTCTCACCGGGCTGGGCCTCCTCCAGATCCGCCTGCAGGTCTCTAACGTACGTATGCCACCGGCCGTCCAGGGCATCCGATCCGATACCGTGGATAACGTACTCGCCTTGCCCGAGCAAATCATAGTCCATCGGCGAGTACTGCATGTAGCGGTGGCCGGCCGTGGTTTCCACATCGATGTACACCAGCACCGAATAGGTGAATTTCATGCGCCAGCCAACCACAAACTGTCCCGGGTTGCACCACGGCTGGCCGTCTTTTTTAAGCAAACGCATCCCCTGGGTGCCATCCCGGTTGATATCGATAACGTTGCTTTGCAATTGGTCATCGAAAACATTGCTGAATTGCACCCCGCCAACCGGTCCGTCATACACGCCCCAGCCCAGGGTCTGCCCGTCCTGGGCATCCTCATACATTGTGGCCGGCCTGGCGTCCGGACTGGCAGGATCAAAATTCTGGTCGATTTCATCGCCATCCACAGCGCCGTCATTGTCCGAATCCGCGTCCACCAGGTTGTGCAGGCCATCCCCATCGGTGTCCTGGTTCCAGAGTAAATCCCAGAAGGCCAGTTCTTCTCCATCGCTCATGCCATCGTCATCGGTGTCGGCCCTGGTCGGGTCGGTTGCATAGATATCGATCTCTTGGCCATCCGTGATTCCGTCCGCATCCGTATCGACAAGCACTGGATCCAATTCATAAATATTGACCTCTTCGAAATCACTGATCCCGTCACCATCATTGTCCCAGGATCGATCCATCAGGCAAATGTCATCCAGCCTGCCGCTGCCCCGGATCCAGAAACCATTGACTTCCACAATCTGCTCTCCGGGCTGAGCCTCCTCCAGATCCGCCTGAAGGTCTCTTACGTAGGTATGCCACCGGCCGTCCACAGCATCAGAACCGATACCATGAACGACATATTCACCCGCACCCAGCGGATCAGTGTCCAGGGGCCCGTATTGCATGTAGCGATGCCCGGCAGTGGTTTCCACATCGATGTATATCAGCACCGCACCGGCAAATTGCATGCGCCAGCCGATTACAAACTGACCCGGGTTGCCCCACGGCTGGCCGTCTTTTTTGAGCAGCCGCACTCCCTGGGTGCCGTCCCGGTTGATCTCGATCACCTGGCTCTGCAACTGGTCATCGAACACATTGCTGAACTGCACCCCGCCAACCGGTCCGTCATACACGCCCCAGCCCAGGGTCAGACCGTCCTGGGCATCCTCATAAATGGTGGCCGGTCTATTGTCCGGATTGGCGGGATCAAAATTCTGGTTGATTTCGTCGCCATCCACAGCACCGTCATTGTCCGCATCCGCGTCCACCAGGTTGTGCAGGCCATCCCCATCGGTGTCCTGGTTCCAGAGTAAATCCCAAAAGGCCAGTTCTTCTCCATCGCTCATGCCATCGTCATCGGTGTCGGCCATGGTCGGGTTGGTTGCGTAGATATCGATCTCTTCGCCATCCGTGATACCGTCCGCATCCGTATCGACACGCACAGGATCCAATTCGTAAATATTGACCTCTTCAAAATCGCTGATCCCGTCCGAATCGCTGTCCCAGCCGATATCCATCAGCCGGATCTCATCCAGACGACCGCTGCCGCGGATCAGAAAACGATTCACCGCCAGGATCTGCCCCCCGGGCTGAGCCTCCTCCAGGTCGGCCTGCAAATCCCGCACGATGGTATGCCAGGCGCCATCAACCGCATCCAGGCCGAGCCCGTGAATGACATATTCACCGGTGCCCAGCGGATCATAATTCATCGGGGAATACTGCATGTAGCGGTGACCGAAATTGGTCTGCACATCGATGTATACGAGAAATGTCTCGGCAAACTGCATGCGCCAGCTAATCACAGACAGTTCCTGGTCGTTCCAGTGGATGCCGTTATCCTTGGTGAGCCACAGACCCTGGGTACCGTCTCTGAAAATGTCGATCGCCCGGCTGCCGATTTTATCATCGAAGCGGTTGCTGAAGGTCACCCCGGCCGCAGGCCCGTCATAGACCGCCCAACCCAGCGTCTGTTCGTCTTCAGCATCCTCGTATACGACCAGAGGGCAGCTCGAAGAATTGGTGGCAGAGTAACCCAATTTAACTTCAACATCATCGGTCACACCGTCGCTATCCGTATCGGCCAAAGCCGGATCTGTACCGTGGATATTGATTTCTTCACCGTCCAGAAGATTGTCATTATCCGCATCGGCATCGACTAAATTCAAATGGCCGTCGCCATCTGGATCCAGGTTCCAGTCATCTGCCCAGAAGTTCAATTCAATCCCGTCGTCCAGCCCGTCGCCATCTGTGTCAGCTGATTTTGGATCCGTCCCATATACAGAAGTCTCTACATAATCAGGGATACCGTCAAGGTCATCGTCATCCTCATATGTAATCAGGTTGTCTGAAATGGCGTGGTAAGAGGCTTTTATAAAGCTTTCAGACAGGACATTGCCTGTAATTAAAAGTTCATCGATGATGCCTTTAAAAGGAAGTTCCCAGCCGTAGTTACCATAAATAATACCAATTCTTAAATCCTCGAAGTTGTTGGTGTTTGGAATATAGCCGGCGACACGACTACTATCGAATTGCCCATTGATATACAATTTCATATTTCGATTCGATGACTGATAAGTGCCGACGACATGATACCACTGATCAGCTTGGATCGTCTGACTCGATCTTAAGTATACATCTTTTCCCTGCGCGTCTTCAAATCGGATAAGTACCTTGTCTTCATCAATCCTGAATTCATAATTGCTGTTGTTGGTACTGATCTTATCACTGCGGGTAAATTCTTTATTGACAATCGCCTGACCCCCACCCAGCTGGTCCAGTTTAATGAAAGCAGAAATCGAAAAACTTGACAGCTGCAGGGAACTGTCGTGGTCGCAGTGCAGATAGTCGTTATTGCCATCAAATGCGATTCCCAGAGCAGAATTTGTTTCAACCAGATCGGCAGAATTCATGCTGCCGCCCGGCGCAAGATGGTTCAGGTAATTGGTCGAATCCCAAATGCTGACGGTATTATTGACCGGGCTCTGGGAAAAATGATAGACCGCCCTGAATTTCGAATTCCAAACACTTCCGGCAGCCGTGCTGTTGGTGGTGCCGATGTAGTCACTGTTATCTGAATTGTTTGGGTCAAAATAAATATACAGGACAGTGTTCTGGTCAGCTTTGACCAAAGGCAACAATACGTATAATTCCGCTTTTTTTTGGGTTGCATCCCAATAAACGATCTCCGTGTTGAGCCGATTGTATAAGGCATCTGTAATGGTCAGGGCATTAAAATCAGACTGCAATTCTTCAAAGACAGAATCGGCATTAAATCCTCCAATGCCGCAAAAATCCGATAGATATAAATGCAGCGGGAAATCAGTAAGATCCTGATCGATTTTGGTGTGGTCAATTATGGCGGTTATCATCTTGTTATGGTTGGGAAGATGGGATGCAGCATCGGCAGGATTGTAGCCCCGATCGATCTCTTCCAAATCAAGAAATGAATCATTATCCGAATCGGCATCGATAAGATTCGGCACTCCGTCATTATCGAAATCATTGTTCCACTGATTTCCCCAGTAAGAAAGTTCGGCACCATCGGCCAAACCGTCATCATCGGTATCCGCAGCATCTGGATTGGTTCTGTAAATTGAGATTTCATCTTGATCCGAAATACCGTCCCCGTCGGTGTCCCATTCATCTATTCGGACCAGGTTATCCATCAGGGTCAGATGGGTGGCTTTCAGCCAGGCATCGGAACGGTTTCCGCGGGAAATGCGTACTTCGGAAATAAAGCCCTTCAGATTAGCGGAACTTACTGGAGAAGTCCTTCTACCAATAGCCATGGTATTGAATGGGTTTGTGTTCAAGAAGGCATCGTCTATGCTCGAATTGCCATGTGAATAAGAGACCGGCTTTGTTGCTCCATCGACCATCATGCTGCTGCCAACCAAATCTGCTACCCGTACGCCGATATAGTGCCAATTGTCATCGGCATAATGGCTTTCTCCCTCTCGAACGTAGAACCGCAAATCGTTAACATCATCAAGTTTATGTAGAAATCCGATGCTTTCATCAGAGTATGAACTGGTAATACTGCCATTGGCGCTAATAAATACCAAGTCTGTGGTCGCATTGGCTTCACCGCCGCCTATAAGTGACATATAGGTGCCGGCGTCAGCCGCTCTGATCTTAAAAATCATCTCGATGCTACCGCTGCTGGAATAAAACCCATTGGTATGGCTGCTTAGCAGAATCGAATCGTCGATGCCGTCAAACTCCAACGCTTTTCCGACCGGACCGCCTACAAGATCGGCAGCGGTCATCCCACCTTCAGGCGTGCCGTGATACTGGTTACTCGTGCTATCCAGCACAGACGCTCCGCCACCCGTGGGATTCTGGGAAAGGTGATACACCCCATCGAACGCATCATCCCAAACTTCCTGGGCAGCGGGACTGCCGGTTCCACCGATGTAGCCGCTATTATCGGCCTGGGTCGGATCGTAACTGATTTTTATCTGCGTATTCTGAGTTGCGCTGATCTGAGGAACTTTGATGTGAAGTACAGCTTTTTTGTTTATTGCATCCCAGTATTCGACTTCGGTGTAAAGTTTATTATCATTGTCATCGGTTACTACAAGTTTTTGAAAATCGCCTTGCAACTCATCGAATACGCCGGATGCGTCGAATCCGTTGGTTCCTCCACTGGCCGATATGTCAACGGCGATTGGAAAGTCGTATAAATCTGCATCGATCTTGAGATGATCTATAATTACCTGGATGGATTTTTCAGATTCTGCAAAGATAAGATTTGAATTCACCAAACAAATTAATGAAGCAATAATGAAGGTAAAGACCGTTCGGAATGATAAAACTAAATTTACCATCACGTAATTGTTTATCCTGGTCTGATTCACCATCCGAAGGAAACCGATTTTAGTGTATGGCTCCATTAGAACTCCAGTATCCGTTCATGTCGACTTCAAGAGAATGCAGGCTGGCAACAACAAATGAATTCGTAATGCTTTTTTATCGAACGATTACAAATAAAAAACCGACTGGAGGCCATCTATGAAAGATAACCAGTCGGTTCAAAAGACGGAACTTTTCGTTCGATTGAAAGAACGCATGCGCTATACCTTCTGATTCATTTCTGCTCGATCAACCCGCGTTAACTGTATGTTTGGCATAGGACATTTTTTTTTGGCTGGGAAACACACCACGCTTTTAAATACTGTAGATCTGTAGCAAAAGAGAGTTCAACAGTCAATAACTGATTACAACTATTGACTTAAACTTGAAGAGTTTTATAAGCGACTGAATATATACTGAATAATGGTGCAGAGAGGGTCGATGTACGACTAGTAGTATACCTTGTGATATGGGTAAAAAAGTACATCCGTGTAAATCAATTCACAGTTTTATTTCATAGAGTAATAATTTTTGGGCAAGCGCTACAATTTCCGTGAATTGGAGAAGATGTATCGACTCTCAGATCTGAGACATGGATGGAATCGTTATTGTTTTTTTTCGGGGTGGGTTTGAAACGGGCATCTGCGATTAAATCGGTAAAAATTGAAATTAGCTGTATCAGTTCGACAAAAAGAATTATATTACTTTCAGGTTAAAAAATAGGTAAATTCCGTCATACCGGATCAGATCCGGGACAGGCCACTCGGAATATGGAAATGTTTTAACGAATACTTACGGGACGCAACACTAGCCTTCTTCGATGTCAAACTCTTCAAATCCGTACCAGTAACCCATATTGCCGACATGATCCAGTTCGAACTGGACCGCCTCGACATGGTTGTCTTCTATTTCCAGAAAGCGGGCGAACATCGCTTTTGCTTCATCCTGCATCTGGTCCACCATCTTGCGGTAGAAATTACTGGTGTCCAGTTCCAGCTGGAGGGCCTTACTGAGCATCAGTTCCTTCAGGCCTCTAAATTCACCGGTCACCCTGGAACGCATTTTTTCGGCTTCTCTCTGAATCACTTCCCGCGAAGGGATGGTCGATTCGAGTTTTTCAACCGTGATGCTGCCGGTTTCCTGCCATTGATTCATTTTGTCTTCGAGATAATCCACATGCCGCTGCTCGTCATCGGCCAGCTGCTGAAAGATTTTGCGACCGGCTTCATCTTTAGTGGCTTTGACGGCATCCACATAGGCATCTCGAATTTTGACTTCATATTCCAAAGCGGTTTTTATGGCTTCTTCTAAGGTCATGCTATCCTCCAGATTAAACGTTTGGTGCAGTCTGTCCCGCCTTTTTGCGGGATTGAGCCGGCTAAGACATGCCTGCCCTGCGAAAGGCGGGGTTTGGGCAGTTTGGCCGGTAGCAGCGAGATAAATGCAGGCAAATCTGCACCTTGCACCCAAAACCCTGCACCTTGTGCCCTATACCCTGTACCCTATACCCTGCACCCTGAACCTTGTACCCTACACCCTAAACCTATTGCAGATTCAACGTAAGCGTTTCAAAGCTAAAGGTCAAACAGGTTTTCGCCACCACGGTTAGATCGTCACAGAGCCCTCATTTCATAATGCTCTCCACAAATCCAAGTACCAGAACGACAACGGCAACTGCCCCTAAAATCACAAACCCCCGCAAGGGCATTGCCGGCGGTGCTAAGACGAGCCACAGGAGAAGTGCGCCGGCGCCGCAGACATTGATCACGATGGCACCGTCCAGTCCCAGGCCCCGGATATTTTTTGATGCACCGAAACGCTCCAACAGCAGGGCAATTCCGATGCCGAACAATACAGCACCGAGTATCGATGGATAAAAACCGGTCTTAAAAGCCGGCACACCCAGTATCTCAGCGGCTCCGACAGGAAAAAGCAGAAGCAGAATGCCCAGCACAAGATTGACGAGGCCGTCAATGACCAATAATGGTTCACGCTTTGACTTCATTTTGGATACTTCCGATCAAAACCTGCTTATTGCAGCTTTAGAGCGTTTGTCAGAATAACATTTCGATATGGGTTGTTTTTTGAGTTTTGTGTGGATTGTCGATAACGTCTATTCCTCCAAACGCTCTAAAAGTTCTTTATCATTATTTCAAATTTCAAGTTTGATGGTCTCGTAAAAAGTCGGAAATTCTTCTATAGCGTCATTCCGGCGAAGGCCGGGCACGCAGTGAAGCTTTAGCGCTATCCAGTAATTTCGATAATTATGGATGCCGGATCAAGTCCGGCATGACGAAATCGGACTTTTTACGGTTTTATCAAGTTTCAAGACTTCGACGAGCTCAGTCGAGTCGTTTCCAATATTTGACAGCGCGCAAGCGCTTCCACAACCCTGGCCCAGAACTGGGTACAGATCGGATCTCGAATTATCTGAGCAATGAAAA
>Ga0126335_1001885_pt1 | contig 12181 bp, 7 predicted proteins | sample OlaspJWI45metaG_FD_108409 | JGI IMG/M metagenome (GOLD analysis project Ga0126335, IMG submission 108409) | Marine gutless worms symbiont microbial communities from Oahu, Hawaii - Olavius sp. 1 OAHU.JWI-45 metaG | ecosystem: Host-associated > Annelida > Digestive system > Unclassified | place...
AGACTATAACGGGGGTCTGGGGGCAGATCCCCCAGAGGGGTCCAGGGGAAGAGCCCCTGGTCAGGGGGGCGAAGCCCCCTGAAGCGGAAAGCATTTTGGTCATCGGATGTCCAACGGAGCCGGCAAATCAGGTAAGGGCAGTACACTTCTACCATAGCATACGTTATTGCATGTGTATTTATCAACTACAACGAATTTATCTTAACGAAAACAGCATGCTTTGTTACGGTTCACTGGTGTCAGAGTTGGGGGGGGGCAGAGTGCATGGTGCCCCCCAACCCCGTCATTGGGGGGCCTGTGCCCCCCGGCTCCGCCGCCTATGCCGGCCTGTCAATCACTCAGGTATTATGGCTCAGTGCCAGACTGATTTGACATGACCCATTCAAAGACTGCACAATAAAAACGTCTTTCTGAATGCATCGTTCATCACAGAGGCTCCATGTACCGAACGAAATAGAATATACAATGGAAAGAATGGGCAGAACTTCAAGACACATTAGCCTAGAGATATAGTCTACTGCACAGACGCGGTACAGAGGCGCCGACAAAATATGTTGGCTCGTGTTCAAGTTTATGTCAAGGGACTGTCGCCATCTTTCACACACTGAACTAAAGCAGTAATCGTCACATCTATGCTATACAGAGCTATTTGTCGCCGAATGCCACTGTCGACAGGTTTCAGCACTGCAGCATTGTACTGTAAACAGCAGGCCCTACTGCATTGCTGGCATTATCTGTCAAATGAGTCATTCTAAGCCTCAGTTCATTGGCTAAAGTCACTATCGCTGAGCCTATAGTGAGAACAATCCACTACCCAGTTTTGCCATATATGGAGATAAGATAAAAATAAGCAAGATAAAAATGCTGGTAATGCTTTCCGGTTGGTTATTTAATGATATTTCCTGTCTGAAAGTGCTAGTTTCAAGCAACGGTACTATTCCGCACAATTACCGTCATGAACCGCGTCAAAATGGCTGGACACACTGAATTAGCTGAAGAAATACAGCGAGTCTACGCCATCCGTCAACAGTACGCATCGGCGTTCAGGTCACTTCCCCTGATGCCTTACCGTAAACTCAACTTTGCCTTTTTATTTTTTGTGGCATCACAGTTTGAAGTTCAGAACTGTTGTCAACCAACCCCTGACAACCATCACAAGAAATGTTGCTGACACAAAGCGTCTGTCTCACTTCGCTAACAGCACGACGGACAATCTTGCAGTCAGACGTTACAATTTACAACCATTTCACGGATGATCGAATCAACAAAAGTTTCAAATGTCAGGCAGCATCGCGCTGTCTCTCTGCGACAGCTGAGCTTCCGGTAGTAGGCCTATCACCGATCACCATCATCAACATTCATCAGACGCCACATATACAAACCGCGCTTCACAGTCCTGACCGTTCGCGTTTGCTGAATGACAGCAGAACCAATACAGTACCTGCACACGTTCTACAGTTGCACTTCAACGCACGTCAAAATTTGGTCAAATTCTGGCGAGTGGATTTCGAGATATTTCGAAAAGTATTGACCCAGGCTTGTATGTATATATAGGGCCCAAAAAGACAAACACGGAGTCTATACTCTGTTGGATACTCCTTCACAAAATAACATAAAACATAACAGACTAAAGTAGCGCTGCTTTTGCGCACTAGGACTAACGATAACCACCTGCACACTAATCTGCATTCTGCATTCAATAGTTACGACACAGTGTCCCAGGAAATCAATTAGTACATAGACCTCAGCGCTGACATTATCTGAACAACTAAAACATTACGTAACATGCTCACGTGAACGAGTTTTGTCGTAATGGCGCTTCGACGCCGCTGATGATATATCGGTCCTTGCCTCGCTAGCCACGTACGCCCGCGCAAGAGAATCTGAAAGCCGAGAAGAAGTGCAACGCCACGCAACTATGGGAGCCACGGCAGACACCTGTTTTAGCTATGGCCTGTCGAGGCTGACAAACGTGGGTATACACAGACGTACGAGGCGTGGCCAGAGTACATTGGTCTAGCTAGACGAGCACCTGCACACTGACGTATACCGGCAGGCACTGCGGCCCATAATACAAACTCGTGCGATTCGTTCTGCCTCACTGTCCGGTTACACGTGCTTAAGAGGCACCTCAAAACAACCACCGCATAGTCGTCTATCATCACCAACGGCGTAGTGCATTAGCATCGATCGTGCGATGTAGCCGCGTTCGACGCCTGACCACTGCGCTTTCGGGTAGAAGCTGTGGGCTAGCTGTGTATACCAACTTGCCAAATGACGCTTGACAATTTTAACAGTTAACGACTGCAATATCCACCAAGTAACGATCCTGGGCAGACCTTTTACTCACCGTTGTGGTGACTATGCCAACTCAGCCCTCCAGCCTTTCATGGTTGGTAGATCAATCTGCCGGGAAGGCAAAGGCAGCTATAGCTCATTCCATGAATTTATTACCTGCGCCTCAGCTACGCTGCGAGCAGGTATTGTTTTTGGTGGCATCTGTCTGTCTGTATGTCTGTGCATCTGTCTGCACAAAATCTCGAAAACTACTAATAAGAAATTGATGTAAATTGGTAGGAATATAAACCATGGTGAACGCAAGAAGTGGTTGGAAGTCGGTGACATTTGACCTTTGACTTGAGAGCTGATATCGTACTTATTACAGTTGTTAAATGGCTTGACTTAGCAACTTCGTTTTCGACAACACAAAACTAATCCAAAACCACTAAAGTAAAATAACACGTATATTGTCATTTTTTATTTTGTAAATCATCAGCATAATGCACAGCACACGTGCATGAAACAAGTGAACAAACGGACCATAAAAAATGAAGGCAAAACCAAGTCACACAGTTCAGGTTAACAAACTACAGAAAATTCGTAAATTAAAAGTGCAATGAACGACACGAACAAAAAAGTAGTACAAAATTACGAATAGAATTAGGATAGATAAGCTATGTCAATTCAAAAAATGATCGCTTTGAACTGACACAGCTTATCCAACGATCGACATGTAGAAGAACGAACACTGGTCATTGGCATTAAGAATAAAGATAACACTGCACTTTAAAAAGCTATATCGTGGTCACTGGTCGTCACGAGTAGAACAATGAACACCGAGTGATAAAGGTATAAGCATACATTCTAACTAATAAAAATCATGCATGCATTGAAGCAACAGACGGATACGGATAGTAATTTTCCGACTTGACACGGATAGGACACTGATATTAAAAAGTGCTATCCGCGCATCTCTAGTTACAACCACTGTAGCATTAACAGTGACAACTTATGAATGTAGAACATGCTCCGTCAGAATGCTCCACCAGAATTGAGCAGTAAAAGAGTCTAAACAACTGCAAAAGTAATTTGGCGATGGCCGTATAGAATCCACCTCTTCCTTGCCATGGGGAATCGAGACCCCATCTAACATATCGTTCCTTGGCCCCTAACGTCTCCACCCCAAACAGAACTTCAATCAGTTCAGCCGTTTCTGCAGACAGAAGGCGCATGACATTAGAGTCCCGAGCTGTAAGCCACCGTAGCGTCATAGGCTTTATGCACGCGTCATGACTTGATGACTTGCTAACACTTGAGAGATGAAGAGACTTGGTCACAAAAGTCAGCACAACTACAAAGTATTAATTCAAGTAAAAGTAAGCTTACATGAACTACTAGTAGGCGACACACATCAACAGCATAAACGTGTACTAAAAACTATCAACTAATAAAAGCATTACTATGTAGTTTATTACCAGGTATTGTTTTTGGCGGCATCTGTCTGTCTGTCTGTGCATCTGTCTAGTCTGCACAAAATCTTAAAAACTACTGGTCGGAAATTGATGTAATTTGGTAGAAATATGTCCCATGGTGAACGCTAGCAGAGGTTGTAAGTGACATTTGACCTTAACCTTTGACGTTGAGACATATTTTGTATTCTTTCAATTCATGCTCTATAAGTTATGAATGCTTTAAGCTAGCAGCTTCATCTCAGTGTGAGGGTACATTACATCTTTAGAATATCTAGGTCACCTTCAAGTTTCAAGGTCAATGGGTTAAGCTCAAGGTCACGACCACAACCTAAACAATGGCAGGAGCATGCAGGTTTGTGCTCCTCTTGGACACAGTTTAGTTGTTGTAGCCATAAAATAATCGGTAGCCATCTGACTAAAAATACCACCGTAAGCTGCGGATAGCTGGCTAACTGCCGCAAGCCACAGCAAGCTGGCTAGCCAGCCGCAGACTAGACGGTCATCAGCCGTAAGAGGCTATGGCTCGGGGGTAGTGGTGCATGATAGAGGCGTTGGCGGAAATCACCTTTTTTGCGACTTATAAACGACAGCAAACAGTGTTAGAAAGGCAGACAAGGCTTAACTTTCTACCGGAAATGCAATCCAAAGTCACTACTAACTGCAACAACTCTAGCGGGACCGAGTATAAAACATGGGGTTTTGGATGGTACATTCTTAAAAAAACGACGAAAATGCAGAAATTCCTCTAAAAAGCTGTATAAGCAGCATACGGAACAATGGCACCACCTACTGAATTAATCAGAAATATTTTTAGCTAAAAATTTTGATGCAGACAATTGTAAGGGATATGGGGTATAACGGGACCCATGATGACGATGCGCTGCGACCGCTTAGCGTCGGGGTGGGGTTAACGCCCAGGGGGGCGGAGCATGAGGGAAGCTGGGGAAGGCGATTGGCTGTAGGGACAGGCGGCCGACCAACCGGGAAGCTCGATACCTTGGCAGGGATGAGGTGAGCGGTAGAAAAAGAGGGTCACAAGGAAAGGAATTATTCGGTGTTGGGGACGCTGGGAGCCGGATCGGAAAGCGGGAGCCGTAGTCAAGACCCGAGTTGGGGGACAGGGCGGAGAAGAACTGGGAAGCGGTCGGCGAGCAGAGTTACTGCATGCATCGCGTGTTGTAACGTCAGTGCAATTAAATCGAGTCTGTCGTCGTATGTAAACTCTGTCATTGTCGTTGATCACTGACCGAACTACGTCTCCTGAAGAATAGTACGCGCTCTCTCGGCCAGGCCACGCTACCAAGGCAATCTAAGGCCGGAGAGAGGCGTTACAACAATGTTGAAGAACAAAAATTTTGAGGGGACAATGCACAGAAATGCATCTGTAAACTGAATAAGCAGCATATGGAATGGTGGCGCCACCTATCAAATTTATCTGAACTATTTTAGCAAAAAAATTGATAGAGATGACATTGAAGAATGAAAAATTTGGTGGGAAAACTCACAAAAATTTATCCATAAACTGAATAAGCATCAAACAGAACGATGTTGCCACGTAGCAAATTTAGCTGAACTATTTTTATGGAAAGATTTATGACCAAGACAATTTTTGATTAGGATTATGTTAACAAAACTAGGCCAAATTGCGATGAAAAACGCCAAAAAAATTTACTAGTTAACTGTATAAGCAGCAAATAGAATACACAGAAATTCCTTTAAAAAGGTGTATAAGCAGCACATTGAATGGTGGCGCCACCTATCAAATGTACCTGAACTATTTTAGCAAAAAAATTGATGGAGATGATGTTGAAAAAGAACGAAAAATTTGGTAGGAAAACTCACAAAAATTCGCCCATAAACTGAATAAGCAGGTTGAGGTTGTCATATTGATCAAACTGAAAAACAAAATGCAACCAAAGCACAATAACTCACTCGGCATGTAACTACAAACTTGGCAAATTGGCTCACCCAGTAATGTTTGTAAATAAATAGTGCTTGCTCGATGACTAATAAAATGTGCTTCAAAAATAATTTTTCAAAGTACAAGTAAAACAAAAAGTGTGTCGCTGCTTACAACAGATGTAAATATGGCAATACAAGTACACCAACACTTAATAAAATGTCCGCAACAGACTTAATACACTCAGCATATGTGGAACGCAAACACAAGTTCGAACATTCTGCATTAGAACTCAAGAGTAGACTCAAAATTTCTGCTTTCCAGTACATTATTTCTTCATACTTTGTCTTTAATGATATTTCCTGTTGTTTGTAAGTGGCAAAATTGTAGTTTTTAGAAATGGTACTATTGTGCATAATTATCGCTTGGGGCTCTACGAGACAGACCGACAGACACACCATACCACAGGATCATCGACTGCAATACACCCCATTTCAAGCATTCAATGTGGCATAAAAACAGTCTAGTTGAGTGACACGTGCACAGTTAGTAAATTTATGTACGCTATAATTATTAGCATGGTGCAAGTAAAAAGGATTGACATCATTAGCCATTCATGTGTAAAAAACGTCACACTGAGTCTGCAGTAATGTCGATGGGGTGTTATATTTCAGAACTACACAATTCCATTAGTGACAGTACTTAATGAATGATGTGAACTAACGTACATTTAGCAGTACACTGCCTCTTAGTGAAATTTCACACCAGCTGCCGAATCATCAACCTGACTGATCACATAGGGTAGACAAACAGGCCACGTGTAAAATGCGAATGCGAATATGTGAAGGGTAAAGTGCAAATGTTGATGCAGATATCCTAACACTAACCATAATCTTAACCCTGTCCATAATTCTAACCCTAACCCTAACTGTAATATTAACCCTGACCCATATCCCTAGGTTTGAACATTCGTATCTCCGCATTTTACCAGTGCCCGATAATATAATGTCGCATATCCTCGTAAACTCTTACAAGTTCTATAACATTGCAGCAGAAGCGAAACGGCATGCACACATTGATCTGGTGGTATATGTAGCATGCGTCCAAAACGTTGAATTGGGGCATGCATGACAGCGCTTTCAACGGAACTTGTCAAGTACTGAAGTAGCAACAGTCGCATACTAACCTAAAAGTGCTAATATGTTACGATTCACAGATTCCTGGCGGTTGCCGGATGTTCAGTCGTTCTCAGTTTTAAGTTACAATCAAGTTAAACGAAATTTTACACAAACCACGATGTAAACAAACACACGCTCTCAGACACGCCCATTTGACCCCCCCTCCCACATTTGCTGCCAGAGGCAAGAAAATAAGTAACAAACCAATAACGCCAGACTCAGGGACTTACGTAATACCAGAGATAGTATAATAATTTAGAAACGTTTTAAGGTCCGAAGTGACGCCAGAGAACATTCTACATAAGTTTATCCATCTAAAATACTGTATCAAACTACAGACAATTTTAGTAAAAAAGAATTGTGACAAATTACAGTGCAAATTTGAGCAATACTTTTATTAAATTACGTTTTAACAAATTACAAAAAAACTGTTTTAAACCTTTAATCACATAAATTGGATTTTTTAGGTTATTCAAACATTAGTCATTGACGCTGTCAATACTCAATAACCTAGCGTATTTTTTAAAATTATTTTACAATTCGGCTCTACAGCCGTATTTCTGTGTTAGTAGACTCAGACCTTTATCGCGTTTTGATAATGTGCCAATGACAAGGCTTCTTTGTGGACGCCATCTTTTGGACGCTGCGTTGTGCAGTAATTTCTAAGATTCTTAATTTTGAAGGCCCTAAACACTTTAGAAATAAAAATTTAAAATGTCATAAATTTCACAATTAAAACTCAACTGTGTTCATGGGGAGCACAGGCCTGTGCGCTACTAAGCTGTGTTGTCACGTTTGGAACTTTAGTATCTGCATAATAGTAAATATGAAGAAAATTTGACAAAAATATACAACTAAATCCCCAGATAAATCCGCGCAGTGATATTATAGACATGCATGATAAAATTTCTCATGAATATGTCAACTCTTTGAAATACAGCACCCTGCTGCCTCGCGCACAAGCCTGCAGGCTAGTACAAAACGATAATGAGACATTGCAAGACAAGTAGCAACGCATTCAGAAAGTTCTATGCCTAATACGGCTCAAATCTTCAATTTTGGTAACGTCGCATTGTCGAAATCATGGTTCATATTCACGCCGTCGCCGATGTTGTTTACATTGGCTTCTAACTCGTAGTGCTAGGACCGGATACCCTAGCGCCACCTATCGAATGATTGACGTCGGCCTACTATCATGTAAAGCTCCCCCATAAGCTAAGCAGTCGACACGCAGTCCGTAGGGGTGAGTGTGTAAAGGCTTAACGTCCCACTCGACACTTCCTAAACCAAAGGAAGGCTTGCAATTTGACAACTTCAGTGTAGCTGCATCTGAACGTAACATCCTTGAACGCTGGTTTACTATTGTCGTTCCTGTAGCCATTTAACAACTGATTCCGTAAACATACCAGTGTCTAAGCTACATCCTCTACCAGTTACCACCTTAAAGACAGGCTAGACAGCCATGCATTACGTTAGAAAAAAATCGTCATTCTCTATCAACATGTTGACATGCAAAAAATCATCTTATTAACATCCACTGTGACATCTTCCCACATCCATCCGCTGACAGTAGGCACCACTAATTAAAAAGATCACACCACTCTAAATATCTACAGACCATTCAGTCAGCATGAAAACAATTACACACATATCACCATTCCATATCATTGTATTATCTTTTGTTACATCATAATAATCACTTCATTTACTTGAAGACAATTTGTTTATGAAAACTAATTATATTTGTTCAGCAACTGCTAGACTGCATAAAACTAATACACAATCTTTTGTATCATTCTAATGCCAGTCACAACTCTTTCAAGCCTATAGCAGGTATCCTTTAACCATTATTATTCCATACAGCAAAGTTATTTTATATTAATGTTACACACACCACTGTCACCAACACAGTGCCTTAACAATACAATGATGTTCAAACAAAAACGACAGCTGGACTGAGTCTAGATTTTATTTGAACTGAGAAACGTCCAAGATCTGTGCGGAGAGTCGTTTGTCCTGGGGGTCAGATCGGGGATGCAGATTAAGGTTTTGTGGGGTGTCAAGGGTCTTGACACACAAAGAAGCGTCTGTCCAGGGCTTCAATGTGGGGTGGAGCATTTTCTGGGAAAGGGGAGGTTAGCAGTTTGCATGGGGGCATCTGTGCTGGGTACTGTGTAGAGATGGGTGGAGGGGGAGCATATGTGATAAGAGGTTTACCCCGGAGAAGCATTGTCTAGGGCACCATCATATTTGCTGCATGCCAATATCTGTCGGCATGCAACATTTCAGTGAAATTGGACAATCCATGACCGAGATATAGCAATTTAACTGGCTACCATCTGACATCTTTGTATATTTAAAGGAAGCATATTTGGGCCACTCTACACGTTGGGGGAACCCATTTTCTACATACCCACCAAATTTGGTGAAAATATCTTGATCGGTGGCAGAGATATGCCCCCACAATCGAAATCAAAACAATGTCCCCTGGCCGGGGAATTCTACTTCCAGTTATATTTTTGACACATCTTCCTATGCGACCTTCATATATGTGATCACACAAAATTTCAGCCAAATGACACACAGACCGGTGACAATACCCAATCGCCATTGAAAAGCCCATTTCCTATTTCTGCCACAATGGTGGAATGGTGGAACCGTACTTGCAGGTCGCGAATCTGATGGTAGATTCTGAATCGGGAAGCAGTTTCCTAGTAACCATAGAGGTCTATCTTGCTTAGTCTCAGAGATATTCGCAAGTGACAGACTGATTTTGGATGGACAGACAATGCAAACCAGTACTATAGCAGGCCCCCACATTGTGGCGGGACAGCTAATAAACACACAAAATCTTACTACAAAACTGAAACAGTTACGGAACTGCACTACAGTACATTTCATAGACAATGCACCGTGCAATACAAGTAAATTAAGGTGACTATCGTCACAGGGTCCTCAGTGCTTTGCACTGTTTGAGGTTGCGTGTACAATCCACTCGCACAATGGCGCCATGCATATGCTGCTCGCGGCACCACCGTGTGAGTGAAAAAATTGGTGTTTTTACTGTTTGCCGGTTTATGGCGGGCTTTTTTGCAAGTTTTGCCACAATTAAGAACTTGTTCCAAAAATCTAAGTGTGCACATCATCATCGTACTAGTCACCACCTTTGTGCCACATTTGATGTTCTTAGGCCTTCTCAGTCCCGAGATATCATTTGTAAAGTCACCCACCCAGACACCCAGCTTATTTTGTCATCCATGTTGCAATGAATCCAAAAGTAACACTTGTACTTCATATGCCTTGTACTTTATAGATTCATACAGTGGAGAAGAATGAAGTTCAGTGACAAACTTAACTAACAGATTCTTTATATTACATAAGTAGAAAACGGAAGAAATGTTTAATGTGAAATGAGTAATCTAAAAGCACTGCAAATCAGCAAAGATAACTCTATTCCATGCATAAGCAGTCTCAAGCACTGAAAGTTCATTTTTATTTTACAGTGACCTAAATAATTATGGACGATGAAGCCATAGAAAGTCAATTTACTATGTGAGTTCAACCTCGCCATCTTCCACTGCACACTGCCAGCTGTCTTCCTCAACAACTGGCGACGAGTTTTCAGCGTCATGGAACGGCTCGTCATCAGATGCCAAGTGGTCCACTTCACCATCAAAGAGCACACGCTCACTTTCCATTGGATTGACATTGGCAAATAGGTTCAAGTTCGTAGAATGGTCCGCTGATTGTGTACCAAACTGTGGGCGAAGGATACCACCCGATCGAGAATCCATCTCCAACTGATCATAGTTTGCAGTAACCCGATCAAGGTTCGGTGCCGAGGCATGCGGCTGTTGACCAAAAGTTGCACACATCCTGTCTATGACAGATGAGCTGCAGAGATATGAATGTGATGCACTAAACATCGGTGACTGCGAACATGTCGGTAACAGATGCGATGGCTGCTGTCTTGACTGAAAAGGACCAGATGACTCTTTATCAGAACATCCATCGTCACTGTAGTCATCGTCCTCTGGATATCCATCCCATCTCTGCAAACCAATGGGTAGATGGCCATCGTATGGTGCCTTGAATGACTGCTGTATCCCACTTGGATCAAAATAACTGTTCAACAGTTCATTTCCAGGCCTGCCGTAATTATGTGCAGTGGACGGTGGCATGGCCGCATCCATGAAACCTGCTGATGTTTGGACATGTTCACTTGGCGGCTGCTGGATGCGTGACTGCATATCAGCCGGTAAGTCAGCCTAGTTAACAAAAACAGATGCATGAAACGACATAACGTTAAAAACTTGAACGTTCAAATTAAAGACCAGCATGCTGAACAAACTATCAACCCTACTACTGCCATAAGTACCAGGATGATTAACTGCCTATTATGTGCTGAGTGAAACATTTACTTGTGTGCGTTTAACACATACCGGTTTTAATTAATTCAAAGTGTTCCAAAAATGACCACTGACCAGTTTCAAAATCTAATAAACCTCCATGATGCATCACTAAACATACAAACTCAAACATCTAAGCACAAGTCTCACAATAACCAATACCAGATTCATTAGTTCTGAACTACAAAAATGATCACTGCAAATACTGACTGCTTTGTAGACGATATGTGCCCACTTGACATCGACGTCAAATCCCGGATTTCGGGTGAGCCATTCTGGCAGGTTGCGTAGCATCGGTGCCTTGGTCCCCGTGATACGTTTGCCTGTATGACGATTCACCACCGTAACATTCTCATCACCTGTCAACTGGTCAATGGTCAATTTTGATGGATCAACTCGTGGTCGGCGTCGATAGACTGGCTTCACTGTAGTTCCCATGACCTGCAACATATCAAAGCAACTGAAGATGTAATGTATCATCAAATCAGAAAAAACACAGCACACATATAGACATATGCACACATGCTTGACATTTTAATATTTTCCTATGCTTTGAGATTCTGATTTCTTGGACAGGCAAGAAGATATACCACTAATGTTGGAGATTTGTTACAAACGGCAATATGTCCCGCAGTTCACAAAGTCTAGTCCTGAGGATTTGAAAGAATGACTAAAGCACAAAATTCATATCATCCATTACACACAAATAAAATACCTAGGCGACATTAGCCGTAAACCTAGCGCTAGGCTGCCATAACCTTCTGCTGAAATTGCCAGCTGCAAATTTTACTCCTTGGTGACAGAGACTTAAGGTAAGGTAAGGTAAGGTAAAGTGTAGATTTGTATAGCGCTATTATCACAAGGTCTCTAATGCGCTAAGCATGCTAGTATCTGGAGAATAGCCAGGTTTTCAGGCCCTGTCTAAAGGACTCATAGTCCTGC
>Ga0126335_1001886_pt1 | contig 12180 bp, 14 predicted proteins | sample OlaspJWI45metaG_FD_108409 | JGI IMG/M metagenome (GOLD analysis project Ga0126335, IMG submission 108409) | Marine gutless worms symbiont microbial communities from Oahu, Hawaii - Olavius sp. 1 OAHU.JWI-45 metaG | ecosystem: Host-associated > Annelida > Digestive system > Unclassified | place...
CCCCTATCCCGAACCCCCTATAACTCCCTGGTCCAGTCTACGAGTGAATGATGGATCGCCAGGCGGGCGCAGACGTGTCGGAACTTGGAAGCGAGTTCCAGAGGGCGGAGAGCTGGAGCTGCCGGGCGCCAGCACACGACCATATTGGCGACCGACCGGCACCACGCAGACATGCATAGACAGCGTGGTTGCTAGTGCCACGGAGAAAGTCAGAGGCAGTGAGCGCCACCCTGAACAGTCTCTGCTGAATGCCGATGTACTGGCAGTCAGTTTTGCATCGATAAAACATTGTGGTCAGTGAAACGTGTGTTATAACTTTTGGCATTTTTCTGGCGTTGTGGGCATTAATAGTAGCCGTTTCCATATTCGTTGGTGAAAGCGCTGGCAACTGTCGATCGATCGAGCTAAAGTCATTCGCCAGGGGTCGTGTGCTGTCTTGTTTGTGGTTTTTAGTTTGGTTGCTGGTTTGAGTGGTAAATAGGCTACCGGTGCGGAATAATTTTCGAATTACGTATGATTAATAGATGCACTTCTTTGTAACAGCTTTCAGTAGTGATGGTTGCTAGCCATTACGAGGAAATGATGTTTGAGAGACAACATACGTTTGAACGCCATGGCTGATGACGTCGAAGACATCACTTTCTTACCAGGTAAGACAGACGCTTGTGAAGAAAACACAGTAATAATATATATAGATAGATAGATAGATCGTTTGGCATATTTATATTTAGTTGGTGCTGGTTTGCCATGAAAAGGAAAAACGAAAGCATCGTTGCTGTATGCCCGGCTAGCTCAGTCGGTAGAGCATGAGACTCTTAATCTCAGGGTCGTGGGTTCGAGCCCCACGTTGGGCGTAAAATTTTTACGTTCTTTTTTTAACGACTTTCATACTGCAGTATAATATATTTTGTCTTGCAGATACTATATTATACAGATTTGTTGTATTGTAGAAATGCAGGATGGCAGGAAGAGGGAAAGTTATGGACTCAATGCCCAGCGAATTGTGTGCAGCCAGAAGCATGCTATTCTATTCATATCCACTGTAGTCTGCATAATAGTCAGTATAGCTGCCATTGCTGCATTTGCACATCCTTCCGGCACTCACTGCATTGCAGCCATTTCTGCACGAAATGTATCAGATGCCAGTAAAAAGTCGCAAGGACTGTTACTGGCAACTAATGGAAAGCCATTTCCATGGACCAGCATCCGGCTGCCTTTGACAGTCGAGCCATTGTCATATGAGCTCTTTATACATCCAAATCTCTCAGCATTCCATTTTGATGGCAACGTGACTGTGTCGTTTTCAGTCAGTAAACGGACAGATAGTCTGCTGTTTCATGCTAAAAGACTCGAGATTAGTTCTTACGAGCTGTTTGAGGTTTCTGTTGGCGGCCAAACTGGCAACAGAATTGAAATTATTGAAGTTCTGGAATGTGTAAAGCTGGAGTTGTTCCACCTGCAGCTGATGTCAAACATTCTACCGCAGCGAAAGTACCAGTTGAAGCTCCAGTATTCTGGCAAATTGACGGACAGTCTTACTGGCTTTTACAGGAGCTCATATGAAACAAGATCTGGAGAAAAACGGTAAAATTATGTATCTGTTAAATTTTATTATTATTTCATTTTGAACTTTACAACATATTGTTATATATAAAAGCCCATATATTTTTACATTGATTTTTCTCATTTTCATATTGATGCTGTTGGATATAAAACAGTCATCTCAGATATCTGCCTAGTGCTAAATGCAGGAAAACAGTTCAACAGCATAAACAGTATGTGAAATATTGTGTTTGCCTAGCAGTGGGCAACTAATTCAATGCTGCACCAAACATACACAGCCTCAGCTGTGCTGAGGACCATGGATGCGAGTGACAGTAGTCAAAGTAAAATATGATAATATTGAGTAATAAAATTACTAGTAACTGGAAACTTGAATAGGCTGGCCATGCAGGAAATTGAATAGATAGCTGCATTGTTGAAAATGGTAACAAGTGTGCTTACTGCTTATCGTGTTATTTGGCTATTTGATCCGAACGCGTGCCCGACAGTACTGTGTGTGATATAATAATGTGGCATTTGTTGTGCGTCAATACATTTTGCAATCATTTGTTTGAAGGTGGCTAGCAACTACACATTTTGAGCCAACCGATGCTCGTGCAGCTTTTCCATGCTTTGATGAGCCGCACATGAAAGCCAACTTCACAATGTCACTAGTGCGAGAACCACACCAGATTGCACTCTTCAATACAGAAAAGATCAGCGAGGAAAACTTTGAGAATGGGCATCTCCGCATTGACCATTTTGCTACGACAGTCAAAATGAGCACCTACCTGGTTGCTTTTGTGGTTTGTGATTATGCCAGCAAAACAAAGCTGACGAAAAGTGGAATACAGGTTTGCCAGTTTCAATTTGTTTTTAATATTTAGCTGCAACTTGGAACATAGAATTTGCCATAAATAAAAGGAGTAGAATTGTCAGCCAGTCAGTACATTTGTCAAGTGTGTGACTGTGGTAGTTGTAAACCTTTCAGTAGAAGCTGACGTCTGCTAGACTTCTGCTAGACTTCTTTTCCAAATCAGGTGCCAACTCGGTTGAGTAATATTGCACCACTTCTATGAGTCGTATTCAGTTGAAACAGTTAAAAAAAGTAAATTTTACTGAATTTTAGATGTTGTGATTAATTGTGTATCATGTAGACAGTTTCCTTACTATAGTCATAAGTATGTCAAAATAAAGAAATGTAGAAGAAAAGAACAATTTTGTTAACTATGAAGTAACACACCAAGACTGGTGTGGCAATATTCTCTTGCTGCAGAAGTCATTGACATTTACGTTTGAGTATTGTGTTAGTTTGTATTCATATTTGTATCGCATTTTTATTATATACATATTCTGAATTTGAGCATCATATTGCATGTTTGATGTGATGGTTTTGTACGTAATTATAAATAATAAATAATAAATGAGTGAGTTTAATCAGTAACTGTTTTTGAATGAATTTTTATCACTGACGTGATGATGTTTGTTAGGTGTCAATATATGCACCAACAGAGTTGATTGATCAGACAGAGTATGCACTCAATATAGCAACAACAGTTCTCGACTTCTACGAATCTTACTATGGCATCAGATATCCACTACATAAGTCTGGTGAGATGCAGATGTATTTGAGTAAAGCCCAAACAGTGAATGGTTGTTGAAAATTAGGAATTGCATAGTTTCAGACCACTACTTAAATTGAGTAAATAAATGAGTGAGTGAGTGAGTGAAGGCAAGTCCCACTCCACACATTATAGGTAATTTCAGAGACGGTTTTTACAGTTTGGTGACCAAACCTACTGTGTCAAAGCACTGATGGAAGCTAGCTGGTCATCAAGATCAGGAGCTCTATTCACAAAAGGTCAGTCGTACATACACCGGTCGTACGACGTTGTTACTTATTCACAGTGCAGGCCGCATGTATAACTGTCATAAACTTGGTCGTAAATCTACGACATACCTTCACATGTCATATCATCATCATCGCCGGCCACTGTCTGATTGCTAGTGACTTTAATCTATATTAATGCACTTTTAACATAAAAATTTACATTTTTCGTCAGCGTTTACATCATACATCAAAGCAAGTAAATAGGAAGCAAACTGATAAATTCACTTGTGACGCCACCTACTTCCAAAGAGATTTCCTTCCTGTGCATATTCGTGGTCGCACTTATGACCAAGCATTTGTCCAACTGTGAATTTGCAACATCCATTATGAATAGTTCGTATCATAGGTACACACTCGATCACACAATATCAGTCGTATTATATGTACGACAGACGTTGGTTAATAGTCACCCAGGCTTCAGACCCACTAGGACCACTCCACCATCTTAAATGTTGCGTGAATGAGTTAGTAAGTAAGTAAATTAATTAGGTAAATGTGTTGGTAGATCATATTGCTATACCGGACTTTGCTGCTGGAGCAATGGAGAACTGGGGCCTGATAACATACTTGATGCGTTCACTGCTGTACAACCCGCAGGAGTCATCAGTCATTGACAAACAATGGGTTGCTCTTGTAGTTGCTCATGAACTGGCACACCAGGTAACGATGATGACGTTATTTGTTTATTACACCACATTGAGTGAGTGAGTAGAGGCTGAATGTCTCATTCGACACTTTATAGGTCATTTTGGGGACGAAACGCCACACTGAATGTGTACTATAGACTGTCAGTCTGTTTGTCTTGTGGCTTTTTGTGGCTTTGGCTTTGCTGTGCAAACATAGCTGGATGGATCGAGGTCCTGTTTGTGGTGGAGACTTATGGGGACCCAAGGAACATAAGTCAGGGGTCCCGATTTCCCCAGATTCAATGTGGCCTTCAAACTACTTTGGCCAGTTGTTGCTTTCATAATTCATTATCAGCACTAAACTACAGCTTGTTTGATAGTAATATCACCTGAGTGCATTTGTGTACCATTAAGTTTTTATATTTTATGTTTTTCGTGTAATTTTATTTTTTTTGTGTTGAGTCATTATTTTTGTTTGCTGTACAGCTTCTGGCAGCATAGCAAGAGTGTTTCTTGTCTTGTTGTTATACTCTGAGCTTGATTTTATACGTGATTGTTGACGATGGTTTGTGTTGAATGCTGCAGTGGTTCGGCAATCTGGTAACAATGAAGTGGTGGAATGATCTTTGGCTCAACGAAGGATTTGCACGATTTGTCGAATGCGTTGGCACTGATTATGCCGAACCAAACTTCAAAATGGTTTATTTTGGCATCCTTTTATTGCTTACTTTATTTTTTCTTTTTAGCTTGTGTTAATGGGGCACTTTCTTGTGCCGAAACCTGAAATGATTCAGTGCCAATGATGTAGTGCTTTGTACTTTACGTTGCTTGCAGAATTTTCTAATGTAATAATTCCATTCTCTTTTGTTGTGTTCTCTTTTGTGTATCATAGTAATCCATAGTAGCATGACTGTTACTATATTCTGCTGACTGTTGTGCAGATGGAGATGTTTGTGGATGGTGCTGTAAATGTGGCACTGTACAGTGACGGACTTTCAAGCTCACATCCCATCTCTGTTCCCGTCAACGATCCTTCGGAGATTGGTGAAATTTTCGATACAATCTCATACGAGAAGGTTTCTGTCCGACATACTCTGTAGTTAAGAACTGGTTGTAAAATTATCATGTTTTATTATTTTTATCATGCCAGATTGACTTCCCAGATTTTTGAAGTTATTCTGATTGCTTTTGCTCATTATCAATTATTTGTTACAGTTTTGTTAATTTGTGTTAAGCTGACTATTAGTTGGCTTTTTTCTTGCACATGAAATGACTACTTAGCATGTTATGAAAATCTATGTGAAGTGCATCAAGATACGGTATTCAATAACATGATACTAAATTAGTCTCAGCTGAATTCATTAGTGACAGTATAACCAAATGAAATTTTGCATGCAATAGTTTCTTAATCACATTATTTTGTCAAGTTCAGGTACTACTACTGCAACATGGTTGCATAGTTTGTCATTGCTAGGGTGCATCAATAATTCGTATGCTGGAGTCGGTGCTTGGCAGTGAGACATTCCTTGCAGGGTTGCGTCTGTACCTTCAGAGGCATCAGTATTCTAATGCCGAGACGAGTGATTTGTGGGCGGCTATGACGGAACAGGTACATATGGCACATCATGGAAGTTGTTCTATGGTCTGCTGCTTTTTGTTCCAACACCTCTTGTTAAATTTTGGCAAACTGTTCCATTCTACAGTTTTTAGGGGACTGCATTTAACCAAAAATGTGAATGTCGTTACAGAATGGCCGCAGAATTTTTTCTGCTGTTGTTGTGCATGTCAGTGGCAGTCATTATATCAATATCAGCTCTATCTCTCAGCCATGCTCACTGTGGGTGTGCCACACATAGTACGGACCATTAGTATGCCACTTGGCTTACATGAATGCATGGGAAAGTAAGCGGTGGCGGTGTTCTTAACGACCACCCACGGACTGCTGCATCTGTATAGCAGTTGTCAGTCACTGTAACTTGACACCATTCCAACACTCAGACTATGCAGCGAGGGTCATTCAGTCAAAGCCATACACAAGTTGCCAGTTGACACTCATGCATTATCAAGGCACTGATCTAGGGCAGTCATTCATCACCAGTTTTCCTTATGGGCTTATACATGAGTCAATAATGTTTGTTAAACTTTTGGCCGTGGGAATGGGGGGTCGGCTTATATGCGAGACAGCTTTTGTGCAAGTACATAAGGGTAGTTATGTATGTATCATGGGAGCTGTTTTATTTTATTGAGGTATATGTATACTAATCATCTAAATAGAGCTTGGTTTGACTAAGTTATTGCAAAAATGAATCCACGCAATTTTTATGGCTGACTGTATGTATGTGTGTGTGGAAAGTACCAAAGGGATGCTGCAGGAGACAGCATTGAAATAAAGGCAATGATGGACACGTGGACTCTACAGATGGGTTATCCAGTTGTGACAGTCAGACAGACGGGCAGTCAAATATCTGCCAGTCAGCAGCGTTTTCTCTATAATGCTGAGGGCAACTTCACGGAGGAGTTTTCTTCTCCATACGGGTTAGACTTGTGTTATTCTAACTGCTTTGCAGACTTCTTGTGCTTATTGGCATTTGTTATTTTGTAGTTTGATTGTTGTGTGATAAACTATGCTGTCATTTTTGAGTGCACGTTGAAGATAAGATATTTTATCGTGTTGTATTATTACTACTCAGTAGTACTTAGTAGTGTCTGTGTATCCAGTTTGGCTGTAACTATTGAATGCTTGTCCTAGAAACATTATCTTTTTGAGGTCATGGAGTTAAGGTCAATAGGAAATACCTGCATAGCTAATTGCACGCACACACACAGGTAATCTAGGCACTCGTGTTCGTGAATTATTAACAGCAGACTGAGACTGATGTGTCAGTTTTATTACCTGGGTGCCAGCTATGCTGTGAGCAGGTATTGTTTTTGGCGGCTTCTGTCTGTGAGTTTGTGCATCTGTCTGCAGAAAATCTCGAATACTACTGGTCAGAAATCGATGTAATGTAGTAGGAATATGTCCCATGGGGAACGCAAGAAGTGGTTGGAAGTTGGTGACATTTGGCCTTGAGCTAATTTTGAATTTTTTTTCATTTGCCATGCATTTATCTTCTGTTAGGAGTTTTGAATGGCTTAACATAGCAACTTCATTTTCGGTGTGAAGGTACATTTTCAGAATATCTAGGTCACCTTCGAGTTTCTAGGTCATCGGGTCAATAATAAGGTCACAACAGCGAAAAAGCAGCCGTGTGCAGGTATGTGCTCCCTCGGACACAGTTTAATTTTTACTGTGAAGGAAATTGTAGAGAAACAACTAAATGATGCTGATATATTGGCATAATTGCAGCAATATTTAACGTTAGCAGTAAAACAATGGATGCTCACGTCTTGACTGACATTTTCTTCTATTTACTGCCTTTTGTTCACTTTCCACTTTATGCACGGTTAACTGCTCTTTTACTTTATCAGTTTGGTTTGCCATCTGTGACATAGAAACTTTTTGTTGCTGGCAGAACTGTTTCTGAGCTGAAATATATGTTTGATGTTTCGTTCTGTTTCAGATACAAATGGTATGTACCATTGACTTACATCACGTCGTCATCACCACAGCTGAAGTCGCCAGTCATCTGGATGAAAAAATCTGGAGGTTAACATTTCAGTTGCTGTGCATTAATATAGCACAATTTATTTGTTGCTTTTTGTCTTGTTTTGCTTTTTGTGCATCACTGTTGAATCAACACATTGCTAATAATAATAATAAATATTCGTTTATTAAGACATCCGACAAACCGCAGATGAATACAACGGCAACCACAGGTATTAGCGATGCCAGCCTACCAGCACCGCTCCTGTGGTGCACTATGTCCCAGCTAAAGCTGGTACCAACTTATACTGCTTGGTGGACAGAGGCACATGTATGTAAACAACTTGCCCAAGGTTGTTACGTGGTAGCGCATAGACCGGGGGTGAACCCGCGACCTTTCGATCACGAAGCCGATGCCCTACCATTGAGCCACCACGCCACGCATTTTAGTTTAATTACCATACATACTTGCTTATAAGCTGTTGCATGTATAAGCTAACCCCCATTCTCACGGTGTTGAAAATCTGGCAAAAGTTAGTGACTCGTGTATAAGTCAATAACACAAATCGCCAGTGAACGAGTACCCTAGATCAGTGCTTTGATAATGCCTGAGTGCCAACAAGTTCACAACAACCACAGCAGCAGCATATGCCGTGCAGTGAGTGCCTTTACTTTGTTGCACACAAACATGCATTACAACTGTCAGCTTGTGTGTGACTTTGGCTGAATGGCAGCCTTGCAGGAGTGTTGGAATGGTGTCAAGTTACAATGACTGACTTAACTGCTATGCAGCAGCAGCAGCAGTCTGTGTGTGGTCATTAAGAACCCCGCTGTTGTGCACTGTTGCATGCATCTGTAGGTCTAGTGGCCTACTAATGGTCTATGCCATGTGCCGCACGGCGCACACTATCGCTGAGTGAAAGCAGTGATGCTGAATGTTGACTCTGGCTGTGTAAGCTAACTCCTCAAGCTTTTGCCTCAAAATTTAGCCAAAAATTGACGACTGATATGCGAGTATATACGGTATGTTCATTGTAAAGCGTGACTGATATGTCAGCTTAACCTTCAGTCATATCTGTTGTGAAGGCTTTGCTTGATTAGATGATACATTACAGACATTTTGTACATCAAATTGATGTTTTTAGGCTGCACTGAATGCATAAGATGCAGACTGTTGTTACCGATGTGCGGGTGTCTGTCAGTCCGTTCGTCTGTCGAGTGCAGTGTGTGAGGTCATTTGGTGCAGCCTTTACCAAATTACTTTGGCCTCTTGTTTTGTGTTCTACTCAGAAGTAACATTTCGTACGTCGTCGTCGTTCCTGTCTGTGCATTAGTTTCATTCAGTCTGGAATCTGGCACCAGTGACGTGAACTGGATCAAGTTTAATGCTAACATGACTGGCGTCTATCGAGTTCAGTACGACGATGATAACTGGCGCGCACTTATTGCTCAGCTGAAACAGGACCATTCGGTATGTACATCAACTATTTTTAATTTAAAGTTTGCCTCGTCTTTTTTATTTAATGCTTTGAATGCAGACTGACCAACCAGTCGTGGATGAAATCCAAGACTTTTAACCAGTAGAGTTTTGTTGGCACACTGTCTCTGATATAGCCATCCGTAAATCACCAGTAACTTCAAAACATCTGCTTTAACCTTCCTTGTCAGTGCTCTCTTGTAAGTTAGTAAGTAATGTTAGTAGACAAGCTGTGATGCGTTGTATTTTGGTGTTAAGAGCATTGAATTGCAGTCACAGACAGTCAGTTGTGACTTTAGTGATGCGTGAAAATGGCATTGCAGTTATTGAAAGTCAAAAAGTCTTTGAAATTTGTTTATTTGGATTAAAGTGTCAACTAAGAGTTCAGATTAGGGCTAGTAAACACATTAGGCATCATCCATACTTGAGGAGTGATGGGCGGAAATTCAGTATTGTGAAGTAGTGCTATTGCTAATAGTAGAACAGTGGGATAGCATTGTGCTTGTGTGTTTAGGTGTTCAGTATAGCAGACCGGGCCAGTCTTCTCTCCGATGCATTTGCACTGGCCAGGTTGGTTAACTTTTCATGTGAGTTTGTTGTATTTGTTTCTGTATGCTACTTTACAATTATGATGCACAGTCACAAGCGAACCAGCAAATTTGTGTTGGAAAAGGCAGATACTGTATTCAGGAAAGTCAAGTTCTTTGGCTACGTCATATGGAAACCAGGAACTTGTTTGGATAAAGAAGTCATCGAGGGAACCATGTCGGGAACAAGAGTACGAGGAAGACATGCTGTGCAAGACAACATCGAGACATGGACAGGTCTATCGTTGGTGGAAGCAGTGAGGGCAGACCATTCACAATGCAGGAAGATCGTCCATGATGCAGCCAAACCTTGTACCTCTGAGGAGGGTTAAAGAGCAGAACAGAACAGTCAGTTGCATCAGAAATTGATGTAACATGATAGGAATATGGCTTATAATGAGTAATCCCTAGATGGTCTAGAAGTACAATTGGGTTTCGGTGATATTTCACGACATTTGACTGGGAGAACTGTTTTTGTACTTAGACTACTTACTGCTTTTCAGTATTTTTATTTGTGCCCTCAGCCTTTAGTAGCAGCAGCATGCAGATCTGTGCTGCCCTAGGACATGCAGCTTAACGACCATTGTGATGGACGATGGATTGTGTTCGTGTTTGCAGTTCCGGTCAGCTGGACATTATCATTGCTCTGGAGCTGTCTGAGTACTTGGTGGACGAGACGGAGTATGTCCCTTGGCGTACTGGACTGGATGCATTGAGATACATCAACGGCTTGCTCGAGGGACATCCCGATTACTTGTACTTCAAAGTAAATACACTTATTTATCACAATAAATACATTTTGTCATCGTCATTAAATTGTGCGCCTGTTACTATGATAGGACATAGGTGCATTACATAGTCATTAACGTCATCAACAGACGTCAAACACCAACTGAAAAAGTGTGTTTTAAGTTGTTTTCTGAACAGTCCAATATCAGTGACAGCATGTAAGACCTCCGGTAGAGTGTTCCACAGAGACAGAAAAATTTGTGCATGGTTCTCAAAAAGCTTAAAAATTACTGGGTGCAGAGCCTCAGTTAGACTAGTTTTCTTTTAACTGATACTTTAGTTGTGTATAATCATAAAGATGTGATGTAGCTAACATGTGGCAGTAATGTGCATTGACTTTGAGTCAACCTAATTTCTTATAGTTCTACAGTGTGTTTCAACAACAAAAAAACCTACATATGTTTTTTTTATATCTCTTAGAAAAATGAATGAATTTGCACAAAAATTTTAGTGAATGTCGCCGAATAAATTTTGACATTTGCTATGCAAAAATTATTTGAAATTTCGAATAAGAGTTCTTTGGTATCGGTGATGGAATCCTGGTGTAATGGCACTATCGTGACCAGCTGATCACTGACAGCATGCACGTGGGACTCGGAGCATGTTTTACAGAGAAACAGACATTTAGAGCACAAACTTGTTGTGTACTTCAGTCATATCTTTATTTATTTATCATTATTAGCACCTGCTAATTAAGCTTGTAGAAAAATTTAGCTTTTAGCATTTCATTTAGAACTTTTGTATGGTTCTTATCAGATTCAAGAACTACAATCCTGCCAAAAAAAATTTCGTTTTGGTCCGCTTACAATTTACCGAGATACAGTGCAAATACTGCAAAATCAATTTCAGTGTTTTTTTTATCGAAACAATGTGTGTGTACAGTCACTGCATAACAATTTGCTTCAATTTGTTGGATTTGTTGTTTAGTTGAACAAAGAAACTGGAAAAGAAATTGCCATCAATAAAATTTGCATTCATATTTTCCTGCATGTGATAACATGAAATAACTCTGCTACACACTACTCGTGTGTGATGCAGGATTTCATGCAGACGTTGACAAGTAAAATACGATTTCACCTTGGTTGGAACGACGTTGGTGATCACTCAACGAGGTTGTGTCAATGGCTTTTACATACTTACATTTTCATTTCTGGCTTTCGACGAGAATGTGCTAAATGTTGGCTAGTATGTGCAGCAGAAAGATGAGCAATGTTGCTACCAAGTACTCAGCTCTAACGGCCTAGACTTAGATCTTAAAAGTGTAAGGACTGATCGTCCAATGTAAGCATATTGTCTAGTTGTATGTACACTATGCAACGAACGTTGACAAGCTGCAGCCATTTTGCCATGTATTGTGAGCTGTCAGCTGTACAGCTAGTAATTCTGTGCTGATCTTGTTACAAGTAGTATTATGTCATGTGTTTCATTTCACCACATCTCTCAGCCAGCAGGCTGCTGCTTTATCAGCCAAGTGTTGGTAACCATCTTTGCAGAATTTCATTATCGGACATTCTTGCAGTTTGTGAGTCATTGAGTGGTATGTGTTGTCAGGTTGCTGAGAGCTGCTATACTCGGCCAGTCAGTCCTGTGTGGCTACAGCGATAGTGTCGAGAAAGTGAAAGAAATGTTCTCCAGTTGGTCCGGACATAATGCCAGGTTTGCTGTTAGAAGAATGTTAAATGTTA
>Ga0126335_1001887_pt1 | contig 12173 bp, 7 predicted proteins | sample OlaspJWI45metaG_FD_108409 | JGI IMG/M metagenome (GOLD analysis project Ga0126335, IMG submission 108409) | Marine gutless worms symbiont microbial communities from Oahu, Hawaii - Olavius sp. 1 OAHU.JWI-45 metaG | ecosystem: Host-associated > Annelida > Digestive system > Unclassified | place...
AGGTTGTTATAGCTAATTAGAAATCTTTTTTTGCTACTACTACAAAGTTGCTGTCACTATTTCGTTCGTTCATATGTTGTCAGATTACTCTGATTCGGTTTAGAACAGCTGCACTCAATGTCATAGTGCGAATCATACCCATTTGATTTGTAAACAATGTCGCGATAATTCAATAGAAACATAAATGTTGGAAAAGTAATTTTTTAACGTTACAAGTGACTGAAAAAGTGTATCGCTGCGTACAACAGACACATATAATACGGCAATACAGGTACGTCAACACTTGAAAAAATGTTCGCAACAGACTTAATACACTCAGCGTGTGTCGATCAACGCAAACGCCCAAGTTCGAACATCCCGGATAAGAACTTTGTGCAGAGTGAAAATTTCTGCTTTCCACCAAATTATTTCTTCATATTTACATCTTTCATGATATTTGGTGTCATTTTTAAGTCGTAAAAATGGGTGTTTCTGGGTCCGGACCTTTCGGTAACAATTACCCTACTTTGCATTACCGTAAGTATGTATTCTGTTGTTTTTTTTAGACGAAAGACTCTGACGATGATACCAGATGCAAATGACTCTGCAAATGACAGTGTTCCAGACACGAAGAATACAACTTTCATTTGTGGTGTCATAGAAGGTACGGTACTGTTTAGTTATTCAGTAGGTGACAACAGACTGAAAGTTTACTGTGAGCAAGCTTAATCCATGTGTCCAACCATTTTTTTGTAATTTATACAGACCAGTTATGGACTGCAGTTTGTGGACTGTGTATTTTGCAAACTATGAAGGTCGTTACACATTTGTATTGCATGAGTTATCTGCAAAATTAACTAGAAGTTGACCAAGATTACCCTTCAGGTGCTTTTCAGTCACAAATTTGCTATGTCTGTTGTGACAGACCATGTTGCTGCTGTCAGTGTATCCACACCTCAAATCTCAGTTGTGTTTCTACAGTGGCTTACATATTTAGGTGCCAGCAAGTTAACTGAACTGAATCTGCCCAACGTGATTTAATAACACGGTGTAATGGTGCATGTTGCAGGCTTCTATGGACAGCCATGGACTGTGGAGCAACGCCGGAGGCTGTTCACACGGTAAAATTACTTAGATTTTTTAGCAGTGTTTTGAGTTGTAATACTCATTGCCATAAAATTTTAAGTTTTACAATTGTTTCAATGCATATGAAAGTGTAAGATCTTTTTTTACGTACTATTTAGTCTGTTTTAAGAAAATTATTTCTTCAGGTTTTTGTTTTGTAGCACCTTCTGTCAAGTGTTGTCTTTCATTCATGAGATTTCAAGGTTTGTTGGTGATGTGCTGTCAGTAGATTTCATTACTGTTTTCTAAATTTAGTAGAAGGCAGGTATCATGTAGAGCACAAATACACCATTGTCATAAATTGTTCGTTTAGACAAATTATTATAGATTTAACGATTGTTGGTGTGATTGTGATATTATATAGCATGGCGTTGCTTGGCATGAATACTTATATCTATGCACCTAAAGATGATCTGAAGCACCGCATCCACTGGCGAGACTTGTATAGTGTTGATGAATCAGGTATTGCTATATTGATCGATATGTACTTGTGATTTCTGTTAGTATTTGATTATACTCTGTGTTTCATAAAAAACAACCCCCTAGTCTTTTCATCATTTTTTTCTCAAATGTTGGTCAATTGCAATAAAATTTTCAGCATGTGCTTTGTGTAAGAGGCTTTAAAACTAATTTAAAACTACCTTCACACAATTTATATATTTTTTGCTGTCATGTCATTTCCTACATAGCCAGGTATAAAATGCATTTGTCTGCACAGGATAACAACAGAATTAAAGTTTTAAGTTGAATATAACATGTTTTGTGTCATTTTTGATACAATGAAACTTTGACCCCACAGCTTTATTGAACAGTAATGTAATCATGTATAAAATGTCTCTCTGAGCAGGATAAGCACACAGTCAACATTTTGAGACAGCATAAACTGTACGCAGCAAAGAGATTGTTAAAAAATATCTCGAAATAGAAGCTGGTACTAAACATGATCAAATAATCTCTTATGAAGAAGTCTATAGCCACTGGCAACATTGATGTCATTCAGGCAGTGGTTGGCTACACACCGCTTCTTATGAAACACTCTGTATATTTCATAATTGCTTTCTGTTCACAGTTGTATTTGGTATTACATTGATAATGTGAAAGAAATGCATGCAAAGGAAAATATGCTGTAAATTAATGTTTATACTGATCTACTCATGTGACAGATCCCTCGGGTCGAATAGGTCCAGCCTGACAAAAAAGAATGTTTTAAACTTGTGCCTATTTCCATTTATTTGTAATTACAGGTGGAAATTCTACTAACTTCAGAATGTTACATGATTTTACATCAGTTTCCCATGAATTCAGTATAAACTAACTAAACACAAATAAATATACTTTCCTTCTGGCGCCATTCGCATCTGCGCAGGAATTGGACATCGTCCGGCATGAAAAATGGTTGGCCTCTGTGGTCTGGCCAAATCTGGACCGGTCTGGCCAGTCTGGCCATTGTTAAAAAATGCAGGCCAATTTAGCCGGACCTGGTCGCCTGTCGAAAAAGAAAGGCCAGTTACTGACCAGACCGGTCGGACCCAGTCAGACCAATGAAAAAGAACATAACCAGTGCATAGGCTGGGCTGGAATTTTTCAACCTGTGTGCATCACTAGTAAACACTATACTAGTATTTTATGTGGTACTTAGAACTGACGAAAGTGTCAGTTGATGTTTGTGTGTCTGTGCCAGAGCCACTGACAACACTGATAGATGCAGCACGTGAGGCTGGCGTCGCCTTCGTCTACGCAATATCTCCCGGACTGGACATCACTTACTCGAGCGCAAAGGATGTCACGTGCTTGAAGCACAAGCTGGAGCAAGTGGCTAGTTTCGGCTGCGAGGCATTTGCGTTGCTGTTTGACGACATTGATGTGGAACTGTGTGATGCTGATAAATCTCAGTATCAGTCATTTGCCACTGCACAGGCATGTTATCTGTTGTCTGACTTGGTCTGCTGTCAAGCTAGATAAGACGAGACAAGAATTTGTGTGGGTGAGTGAGTAAGAACATTTTTGCATGGCACCTTAAAACAAATAGTTGCCAACTGCTGCAGCCTTACTTAAACAAATGTGCTTTCAGAAGATGCTTAAAACATGCGAACTCATCAACCAAATGCAGAGATACTGGTAACATTATCCAGATACCAGGACCAGCAGCAGCGAAGGACCTGTCACCCAGCTGTGTTTTGGTCACTGGCACTAGAAAAGTCCGACAGCCATAGGCTGAATAGCTAAGTGGATGGTCACACTGTTATAAAATACCACAACAATACATGAAAATTGTGATGTCTCAGAAATGCATGAATATTTTTGCACCAACTTTTTCCTGTTTATTTAGCAGAAAAGTCTATACTAGATCGAAGAATTACGGAAATCATTAGCTGAAGTTATAGTTAAATATAGATGGCCACATTTCTATGGAGTACTGTGTATATACAGTTTGTGCATATGATGTGTTGTCATTGATTTTCTGTTAATGATTAATGATGTGATTAACTGTAAATGTGCATGTTTTCCATTGTTTTGTGAATGTTTCTGTATAAAAGTTGGGTTTGTTTAGGTGTCCGTGACAAATGAGGTCTACCAGCATCTTCATCAGCCATCCAAGTTCTTCTTCTGTCCAACTGAGTACTGTGCATCGAGGTCTGTGCCGTCAGTCTCACAGTCGGAATATTTGAACACCGTTGGTACAAAGCTATTGCCAGACATAGATGTTATGTGGACCGGACCAAAAGTGATCTCGAAGCGGATTACAATCCATTCTGTTGAGGAGGTGTCGCGTGTACTGCAACGACAGCCACTCATCTGGGACAACATCCATGCAAACGATTACGACCCAAAGAGACTGTTTCTAGGGCCATATGATGGACGATCGCCGCGACTGGTACCTTATATCCGTGGTGTTCTGACAAACCCAAACTGTGAATTTGAGTCGGACTTTATTGCACTGCACACCTTAGCACAGTGGAGTCGGGCGAGGGAAGAAAGCAATGTTCAGGGCAAAAAAGACTTCATTCTACGTGAGTTACACATGTGTATACCTACCTGTTTATTTTTGTTTTTTGTCATGATAGTTAAATCCGATTCAGATTCCAATGACATGTCTAGAACAAGTCCAAACTTTTTCGTGGATATGTCTCTAACTTGTCATCTACTTTATAATATAATGACATCTCTGTATCATCTCTGTGGAAAGGTTAAGGACTTGCTATGGAGTTGTTGAGTTGTTGTTGTTGGGCCATCTTGATATTGGAAAAGCTAAATTTACATTAGACATGACATGGCATGAATATCAGAGTACTGACTGATCATAAAGTCATATCGTGAACTTTGGTAGGTCAAGTAAAAATACCAGCTCAGTCATATGCAATGGCAGCAGAGTTATCTTATTCATTTAGGATGAAAGATGAAATAACTTTGGTTTGGGACTGAAGTTTCATCACAGCTGTTTAACCGAATGCATTGTAGAAGTCTGGTTTGTAACTGGATTATTTAACTTCACTTTTAATTGAAGCACCTGGATGGCTGTTCAAGCCTCCAGGGGCTACACAAATGGCGATCTGAGCTATCCAGTGGGCCAGTGTGGCCCTGGAAAGAACTTGACGTTTAAGAAAAATTATAGCACAAGTTTGTTGTTTGTAGGTGGCTGTCCAGGTAACGCAGATGTGCGTTTGGAGACGGAAGGCAGCAGTACAGATGATGACGATGATCCAGTGGAATCAGCTGATAATTCCACTATCACTTACATGCCACGGCAAGCTCTGCGGCAGGCTGTGACAGCGTGGCTCCCAGATTTCTTTGTAACGACTACACCATGCTGTTCGCCATTGCACAAGCCCATGCCTGGTGTTATGCTGCCACCTGTGATTCCGCCAGTTGTGCCTTCTATGTGTATTACTGGCAATAAGGCTGTCAGTCAGATGGCAATGTTAGAAGTTGCCGATGCTTATATCCAGCCGTTACCTGCCACCATGCCAACATCTAGTCTCCGTGAACTTTCAGAGTCGGAAACGGAATCATCAGTGTCATCATCTGTTGCAGACATAGAGCCAATGGACTGTGCAGTAACACCAGGCACAACACCGGCGTCAGTTGATTCGGCTGCTGAGAATTGTTCACACAGTACTTGCGACGACAACAGTGGCAGCGATACTGTTGTCTCTTGTGACGAAACTGTCAGTACTACGGAGAACAGTTTGGCAGCGGAAACAATGCAGATTGACAGCGAAGTTTCAACTTCGTCCGTAGCTGTCGACGACGTAATGACTATCGTCGACATGTTCTATTTGCCGTTTGAGCACGGACCGCGTGCCATTCGACTTTTGTCTGATTTCTTTGACATTAAACTACAGGCAGCTGATTCGGTGGCTGATAGGGCAGTGCCTGACAGCAGTGATGAAATACTGGGAAACTGTTGCGACGACTGTGATGAAAGTTCGTCAGAACCGTTTGATAGTGACACAAAGTTGAACAAATGGAGTGAATCGGTTCGGACATTTATGATGCGTCTGCAATTGATATGCGATGTTATCGATCGTGTACTTGCTATCCCAAACAAAGCTTTGGTGTTTGAACTGTTTCCGTATCTATGGGACATAAAGGCTGTAGTCCGCCTGCTGGAGTGTTTCGTGCAGTGGCTTGGTATGTCTCCATTTGGCAAACTATGTAAGTTTAGTTTTTTTCTGGAAATTATTACTTCTTAGATAAATTTCAACAGTAAGTATTGAATATATTTTGAATATTAATCAATAAATAATAAAGTCTTTAAGGTTTTTTCTAAAGATGCTGCCAATCCAGTTCCTTTGCCTGGTGGGCCTTTTCTGTAGCTGCTTGTCCATTGGCATGGAGCTCGCTGCCAGACTACATGAGAGAGGAGTCCGTCGGCAAGGACATGTTCAGATGACATCGGAAGATGTTTTTGATTGCATATGGCATATTAGTGGTTTCTTAAGATAAGATTATGTGCTATATAAAAGTATAAATTGACATTGAAAATAGCGAAATAGCAGTAGCTTGTTAGAGGCTTATGATCAGTTGCTTAGTGTAATAGTTGATGCATGGTTTTGTTCAGCTACTTTTCAGATTAAGTTACTTGCTGTGTGTACATGTTACAGATGTTGAAGATTTGTTGAATAATATTATTGACATTTCTAATTCAGTTCTATTTCTTATTTTGTAGCTGAATGCACGAAACTGTCACCGGCCAGTCGATATTATCTCTATGGCTCGCCATTTACATGTATGGTTGCAGCACATCTATGTTGTACTTTATATATTGCTTTGTATTCTAACTTATTTTATCTTACAGGAGAACTTCAATTCACTGAAGATTATTTTTGTTTCGCCGTGCAGTGCTGTGGTTGATGTCATGAATTGTTGCTGTTTTGAAGACTCGGCAGTGCACTACATTTAGCATGTTTTCAAAATATGTTTGCCCAATAGAGCAGCAATCTAGACTCCACTGAAATATAATTTACTGTACTTACCTGCTTACAAAAATAGGAATATATAGATGAAAATACAAAACATACTGAGTGCTTTCCTTATTTAATGTCACATAGCTGCAACTGCAAGTTCACTGTGTCAAAAATAAACTTACTGGGTTGTGGATGTAATCCGGGTGGTCTTGGACCGGCCACTAATTACAGAGTTCTTGGACCTGCTTAGGTCAATTTATGCATGAATTGTTCTGTCTCTAGTTACCTGCACGCATGCTGCAAGCAGATATTGTTTTTGATGGCATCTGTCAGTGAGTCTGTCCGCAGTAAATATCAAAAACTACTGGTCGGAAATTGATGTAAGTTAGTAGGAATATGTCCCAAGGGGAGTGCTAGAAGTGGTTCAAAGTTGGTGACATATAACCTCGACCTTTGACCTTGACAGCTATATTTGTACTTTTTCAGTTCAGGTTATATATTTTGAATGGCTTGACCTAGCAACTTCGTTTTCAGTTTGGAGACACATCTCCACAATATCTAGGTCAGGTTCAGTTTCAAGGTCAGGGTCACAGTAGCAAAAACATGCAACACAAAAACTGCTGGCCAGAAATTGCTGGGGGTTGATTGGAGTATCTATTACGATAACGCTCATTGTAATTAGCAGTTTTTTACTTTTGACCTCGAGACATTTTTGTATTTTTTCAATTTAAGCTTTGAATGCCTTAAGCTAGCAGCTTCATTTTCAGTATGAGGGTACATCTTTAGAATATTTCGGTCACCTTTATATCTATAATCTATCTCTAGTGTTTATGCCATTACTTACATCATTATGCCAGTTGTGGCTTTCTGAATGAAAGTTGACAGTGATGGTAAACCTGACCAGTGACATCATGTAATATGCATAGTCTAGGCTTATTGGTGAGGGCTAACATTGTGTTTGACAATGTCAAAATATCAAGAATCAGTCAGCGGAAAATACTAGCTTCAATGTCTTTTTGGTTTTGTATAAATGCAGCTTACTTTGATATCACAGTGGATGCAGACTTTGGTCAGTGATTTTTGTCTGCATTCTTTTGGTACAAGCAAACTGGTGTTTTTACTGAATACTTTACAGTGTAGTTTTTTGCTTTTTGTTGCCTCTTGCAAAATAACAGAAATTGGAAAGGCTAAAAATTAAACATATGTTTGGCAATGGTAAATCTGACAGCTAATGTTGAAGATTGCACGGATGAAACGCAGTTGAGGGTTGTGCAGTACTGGACTTACAGTCAGAACTGTGACAGAGATTTTAAATATCTTTCAACCACAGCAGTATTATAAGTTGCTTTGTTATGTTGTACTGTAGCAAATATGGACTGTAAACTGAACACAAAATTATCATAACATGGAGCTTCAGACAGATTATTGGACACTGAGATGTGTTTTACTCTACTTTTATATATCAGTTAACTGTAGTTCACAAATTTGACAGAAAAATATAGAAAATTTATTTGTCTGAAAGTGAATTTTTTTTCACTAGCGAAAGGTTCAGTTGAGTTCTGGTATTTGCATGTGGTGAGTGTCACAGGTGATGGTGTATGATGTAGGGTGTATGTGTTCCACAGTAGTCTTGTTTGAGATCGATGTACTGAGATTGTTAGTTGTTTGTCACACAGGGGCCAACAAGTTCTACCGTGAGCAGCTGATGTGCCGAGAACAGGAACCGTGGCTGTTCCGTGGTGGTTTACTTGGTGAAATACAGGTATAGTGACACCATTTGTGTTGCTTCCAATTGCCATCAGCTTGTCCACTTTATATGTATCTTCTGTATATTTGGGAGTGGGCAAATTAATGATTAATTGTTAAAAATTAGTGCTAACAAAACATTAATTGAGGCATTTTGACTAAGGTCACATTGCTAAGAAAACATTTTAGAATAGCAAAAACTGTTTTGCATAGCTGCTGCACATGCATGTGCACAACTCTCCCAGGACTACTGTCAGCATATTATTTGTGTTTTGTGAGAGCTCTCAGGTTAAATTTTAATGCCATTATCAACCCTTTTTTTCATATGAAGTCATTGGAAGTTTTTCTGCAGTACTTGGTATTTGTACATGAAAGCAAATAAACTGCAAATTTGTTACTTCAATTTTTTGATTGCATTATGTTGAGTGCCTTTCTGAGGACGTTGAGGATTTGTCTGGTTGCAGAGGATGCTGCCATTTGAAAATTGTCCAGATCTTCTTTTCTATCCTTTTCCTGCTGATCCACAGGCCAACATGTACCGGGTACGACCATACAAACTTACGGACAAGGTAAGCTAGAGTGTTTGTGGATATTTGTGTTGACATTGGTGTGGATATGGATTTCATATGTATGTCTGTCCATTGAGAGAAAATGCACATGACTATTTATTCCTCAGATAGCTGAGGTTCCTGGCAATTAAATTCAGTTAATTTGGTGCTTGCATGGGTTATAATGCTATTTTGTCTGATACAATTACCCATGGTATCAGCTGCAGTACAGTGTGAGGAAGATTTCTTTTCATATCGGCTTTTTTATCAATTTTCCAACAGTTCATTCCATTCAGATATGAAAATGAACTAAGCGATTGACGATGAAAATAATCTTGAAATCCCAAATAATAATGGATCACATCAGTTAGTAAACATTTCAAGTGACAAAAGCTCTTGTGCTTACATATACTTGCAGCATCCTTCCTTTTAAATGATTCCTCAGTTCCTTTCTTTAGCAATCTCTAACATTTCGTTTGTTTGAGTCTTTATGAAAAACTGCATCATTGTGAAAGCTGTGAATGAGAAACAGTATTTTAGTTGATTTCTGATACTTGATTTTTGAGTCAGTATTAACTTAATTAATTAGTATTTTTTGTTTGTTTTTTGGTTAATTGAACTACTGAAATTTTACTTGTTACAATCCTAGCATTTATGACATTATGTAGATTTTGCATTTTTGTATGTTTGTCTGCATGCTAGATATTTGACTTCAGAAGTCACCATCATGGTGTTATTACAGTATTACACATTGTACTTAGCTATTGTTATGCATATTTCTAAACAATAATACCGGGTGCAGCCCGGTCCGGGCTGAAGGCCCAGCCGGCTGCGGCCATAGTAAAATCGCGCGTGTGTGTGTGTGCTGAGTTGCTTTGTATGTTTTGTATGTGGTTGCCGCTGCTGACTAGTGTGTAGTTTATCGGTGTGACGGAAGTAGTTTCTCAGCGTGACGGAAGTACTCACGAAAACTACTAAAAAGCGTGAAATTTTTTTTGCGAAGGCCTCTGAAGCTGAAATTTGCACACGTGTTCGTCATCGATATTTGACGTTTTTTGCTGGTCTCCATTTTGAAAATTAGCCAGGATTGACAGAGTTAGATGCTGCCGAAGATTGGCAAAACAGCCAATTGTGTGTATCTAAAACGCGTAATGTCGTATCACAACAGTAATTAGTGCACTGCAGAATCGACAGGTAAATAGTAGACAAATTGAATGTATTATTCTATAATGTGAAATTTGTAATAATAATAATGATAATACCGGTCCTCTCATCTCTACGTTGCTTGCAATGAGCTCCCTCTCCGGGCGAGCGCCCGGAGTTTAGGTTTCCTAATGGTTATGCATTAATTAACTTGCCCGTCTGGTAAGCAACACAAAGTGTTTGTCTGTCTGTCTGTAGGACTGTGTGTATAATATCTGTAAGAAGACTTACAGCGATGGAGCCGATGGTTCACATCTGTGTCCGGAGCATGCTGAGCTTATTGCCGACAAGTAATGTTATACACTGTTTTCTCTATTTTACTGTGCGTAAGTGTTTCCGACTAGCCACCCGTTTCTTGCGATGACACAGTATATGAGTCTTGCCCTATGGTAATGCTCATGCTATACATGCATACATTATGCACATGGTCTGTGTTTATTGTTTACTTTGTGCTACCACATTTTGTTAAATAAAAGTCTGATACAATAATTTTCTTTGTGTATATGTATGCATGTCTGCCTTCGCTTATAACTACAACGGGCGATAGGCTTCTGTCCAAATTTTTAGCATAGCTCTATGGCCCCCAGGGATGGTTTTAGGCACAAAAATATGCGGGTCATGGGTAGGGGGCCAGAAAATTCACATTTTTATTGTTTCTCGTCGGCAAGGCATGGGTGGTACTTGGCAGGCCTAGCCTAAGCCAGGCGGCGTGGTATAGGCTACTACATGCAGCACGGGGTCAACGTACATTCTTTGAATGCACAGAGGGATGGCCTGCGGTGGGTGAAAGGTGGATGTGGGGGGGCTTTAAATCCTAGGCCTGTGTAATATCCTGCATCGACAGGTACTATAGCGAGTTGATATATATATTGTACAGAGTTTTTTCTGTTATTTCCAATATCTACTTGGCATATACAGAATTCTCGCTTGTGCTATCATCAGAATCCCAAAATTTTCTTACATTGCTCCTATAATTAAATCATTACATTGGCTCATATGAACGTATACACTATAAAATTTTGAGAGACCCTCTCTCATATACAAAACTAACAACTTCTCAGTCCTCTTGTCTGTGGTTTGATTTGTGTTCAACTTCCTCGTAACACTCGGTCTTCGTCTGCTAACACCATTGCTCGTCCACCTACTTGTTCTTTTCTCAAAATCACAAATTGCTCTTTTTGGTATGCAGCGTCCTGTTTCAGTAATCAACTTCTCATCTGGACTGACTTTACAAGACTAAGCTGGCTTATGGTCAACTTTTGACTACATGCTAAACTCTGTATATCTTATCTTCCTTCATGTGGCCTAATGAAACAGTTCAGTCAACATCTAGAAAGTCGATACTTAACATTATACTGGTAATATACCATCGTACATGTACATCGTACATTAGTATGTCAACAGTGCAGACTGATCTTGCACGCCGTGGCACCACTTAGTGAATGCAGTTAAAATGTCCTACTAGCCTATACAGCAGCCATTGTAGTAATACATATGTTGTTGAATACTGTGGTGTAATTGTAATTGTTGTGTGATGACAGAGTGGTGGGCCCATTCCTGGCATACAGTGCTGAACACTGCTTTGTGATCATTGACCAGCTTGACGCTGCCTGTGGCTATGTTGTAACTGCACCTGATGCTCACTCCTTCTGTGACAGCGTAGCTAACAAGTGGCTTCCATACCTCCAGCAGAAGTATCCGCTCCCAGCAGTGTCAGATGACCAGTCAGCAGCAATGGTATTGTAGTAGTTTCATGTCAGTGCTAATTGCATAGTGGCAGTCAGTTGTCAAATGTCTCACTGCATAGCAGTATGATGCTGAAAAGCATTATTGTTGATCTGTGTGATAGATACCTGATAGATACCCTTTGATACCTTATTGTTTGGACCATTATGTCTAGGCTATATATCTCAGCTAGTTGACACTGTAGTTGGATATTTTTGTATTATTTTTTCTTCTTTTGCAATTTACAGTGTATTTTGTTTGTAATCCAGCTGCCATACCAATAAAATCGTCATCATCATATAGGCCATATTTTGTATGTGCCATTGCCATATCATAATTACTTGACCATGGTATCTTCATATTTGCTACTAACGATATACGGTATATGAAGCTGCCAAATAACTTGACATGATTTTACAGTTCACAAATGATCACACAG